>Ga0100385_1005375_pt1 | contig 10762 bp, 7 predicted proteins | sample CryGeymeta201509_FD_81543 | JGI IMG/M metagenome (GOLD analysis project Ga0100385, IMG submission 81543) | Groundwater microbial communities from Crystal Geyser aquifers in Utah, USA - Crystal Geyser metaG 2015-09 | ecosystem: Environmental > Aquatic > Deep subsurface > Groundwater | place: USA...
CCCGGTGTCCGTGTCCTGTTCCATAAAAACCCCCGCATAACGATCAGTGGTCATGGCAGTGGACCGTGATCGGTTCATCATGCCGTAAAGCTCCATGGCGGCACCTTCCATCCTTATTTTTCGAGGATGCAGAATTAGTCCGGTACCGGAAATGGTTACGATGGAAGAAATGCCGATGGCGACCAGTAGTTCAGTCAATGTCATATGAACCTCCACAATCAAAAGATGAAGATGTTCTCTGCAAGGTGCCTGCCAACTATGGAACATAATGAAAAAGAAAGAGAAAGAACAGGTTAGATATGTAACATAAAGTTAACGTATGCACCATAATGTTAAAGAAAAATTACAGTAAGATGCGAAGTGGAGGTAAGCGTTGAGGTGGGAGCGGTGCGGAGAGCAGGTTGAGGAAAAGGGGAAGTGTTCTGTTCGCCTTCGGCGCAAGTGTTCTGTGTTCTGATCAGAGAAGGTTGAGCTTAAGTTTAAGTTTAAGTTTAAGTTTAAGTTTAAGTTTAAGTGAAGATGGGGAACAGAGTGCCTTTGCTTCTCGTCTACCTAGCACTCGCACTTTCACTCACACTTTCTGCCGCCCACGCATAACGCCGCTTTTTTGTTGACAATGACCATACGGTCAGTATACTGACTATGGGGTCATGAAAATGATCCTATGGGTCAGGGCGGGAAGTTCGGGTTATTTTGAAATTATCTGCAGGAGGATGAAATATGGTTTTGAACATGGAGGAAAACAAACGGCAGGCCATATTGGAAAAGGCCAGGAAGTGGATCTGCATTAATGGGTTCAGTGAATTCACCATGGGTAAGCTTGCGAAGTTCTGCGGCATTGCCAAGGGGACAATCTACAACTACTTTGACAATAAGGAAGACCTTATGGTGAAGGTGGTAGAGGAAAGGGTGGTGGAGATCCATAAAGAAGTGGATGAAATTCTCAGTGGACCACAGAAACCGGAAGAAAAACTACGCATCATGATTCGTCAGGGATTGGAATTTTACCGGGACAACGTGGATTTGTTGATTGTGTATGCCAATGAAGTGAAGATTGCAGATTGCAAGCTGCCGTCTTCTGCGACTGCTCACGGGCGATTTCTTCGGGAACACCTTGACTGGGTTGTGGGTCGACTGGAGCAGGTTCTTGCAGATATGGGAATAAAGCGGGAGCGGCGTCTTCTTGCCTATCTCTTCCATGAATCCCTGGAAAACATAATGTCATTCAATATGTTGTTCGGTCGTGAGCTGGACATAGATCGGGATACGGATCTACTTTATTCCTTTTATTCCCACGGTGTGGAGGCATTCCAATGAGGAAAACAACTTTGCTCGTTTTTCTATTGTGGGTTTCGGGATTCGTTCCTGTACTTGGGACGGATTTCGCCTCGCTTTTCCATGCGTCACTGGGGAATAACCTTCAAGTGCAGGCCAGCCGAACCGGAAAGGCAGCCGCGGAATCACTGGTGAAGGCATCCCGGGCGGCATACCTGCCTCAAATTGAAGCAGAAGCAGTGAGAGTCGGGTTTGACAAGCCTGTGGCAAGTCTTATTCCCGCCGGGACGTTTTCATCCCAGGCTATGATATTTCCCATTATGGAAAAGAATTTTACCAACGGCAGGATCACGCTGGACTATCTCCTTTTTGATTTTGGAGGGAGAAGATCTGTGATGAAATCTGCCCGGGCTGGAGAAACGGCGGCGGATTTGAAGCTGCGTTCCACCATTCGTCAGACCGCTCTGGATCTGCTGAACGCCTATGAAGGCGCTCAAAGGATACAGGAACAGCTCCAGGCCCTGAAGGTGGCACGAACAGCAGCGAGAGAGCACTTAAGGCAGGTTCGCGCCTTTCATGACGAGGGACTGGTAGCGGCTTCCGATGTATACAGGCTGGAAGCGCTGGTGGCGGACCTGGACGCGAAGTTGGCCATGGCCGGGGCGGGTTTGCATTCTGCCGGTCGGGCATTGTCACGGTTGACGGGAAAAAAGGTAGATGCCGAAAAACTGGATTTACTCCCTGACCCCGTGGATGTTACCGGGGTTGAGGAAAAGGCAGTGGAAAACCGGGAGGAATTGAAACTGCTTGATGTTTCCGAAACGGTTCATAAACTGAATGCAACAACAATTCGTTCCCAGTTTCTGCCGCAATTCTTTGCACGGGCTCAATACAGCAACACGACCGATGAATTTGTATACAACCAATCCAACACGTCGTTTCTGGTGGGAGTGAAACTGAAATTATTTGACGGTTTCCAGCGACATTACCAGCGGAGAAGTGAGTTGTTACATGCTGAGCAGACAAGAATGCAGCAGCGGGATGCGAAGGCTTTGATTGTTCTTCAAGTGGGGAGTGAAATGGACCGGTTTGCCGCATTGGTTGAAAGGGTCGCGGCATTGAAGCAACGGCTGAAATCGGCGAAGGAAAATTATCGTGTGGCCCGGCTTCAATTCAACGAACACCTGATTTCTTCGGTGGATTTGTCCGATGCGATTACCCTGAGGGCAGAGGCGGATGCGGGGTTTCACAATGCAGAGGCTGAATGGCGGGCATCCGGATTGCGCTTACACCTGCTTTCTGAAAATATGGAGGAGGATTTCCCATGGCTGGCAAATTGAAAAGAATGAAATGGATGGGTTTGGGATTGATGATACTGGCAGGTTCATGTGACGGTAGCCGCCAGACAAAGATTGAGACGGTGGAGGCAGTGCCGGTCTCGGTGTCACAGGTGCAGACAGTGAAGTTTGATATTAGTGAGGAGCGCACCGGGGAAATTGTTCCTGTAAACCGGGCGATTGTGGTGCCGACGGTGGCAGGTGTAATTACTGAAATGAAGGCTGCTATTGGCGATTCGGTCTCAGCGGGGCAGATTCTGGCGGAAGTGGATCATCGGGCGATGGATCAGCAGCTGAATTCCCTGAAGGCGGCGACAGGGGCTGTGGATGCAAAATTAACCTTGCTGAAGACGGATGAGGCCCGGTTTCAGCGGCTGTTTGAACAGGATGCGGTGTCAAAGCACCGGCTGGAATCGGTGCAGGCTGAATTGAAGGCCACCGGGGAGACAAGAAAGCAGCTTGACGGCCAGTGCAATGCGTTGAGGGCCAGATTGGCTGATTATTTTATAAAATCCCCCATTACGGGTAAGGTGGCGATGCGGTCACTGGATGTGGGCTCTGTGGCTGGTGGAGGGAATCCCTTATTTGTTGTGGATGACTTGAGCCAGGTGAAGGTGGTTTCTTCCGTGGGTGAGAATTTGTTGCCGTTGACAAAGAAAGGTGCCAAGGCAGTCGTTTCCATTCCTGCGCTGAACCGCATACTGGAAGGAATAGTGGATGCGGTTTCCTCGTCTGTGGATCCTGCAAGCCGAAGCGGGAAGGTAGAGATTGTACTGAATAATCAGGACGGCAGCATTCGCCCCGGCATGTTTTGCAAGGTCAAAATTATTGCGGATTCCAACGAGGCACCGGCAGTGAACAGAGATGCCTTACTGCGCCTGCCCGCAACCGGTGTGTATTACTGTTTTGTTGTGGGAAATGATAAGCGGGCGATGAAACGCATGCTGACACTGGGACGAATACAGGGGAATATGCAGGAAGTACTGAAGGGCCTTGCGGCTGGGGATTGGGTCATTATCAGGGGAATGGGACTTTTGAAGACCGGTGCCCCGATCACGGTTCAAAAATAGGGAGGGACGGATGAGACTACCTGAACTCAGCATCCGGCGGCCTGTGACGGTCACCATGCTTTTCCTGGCACTGCTTCTTCTCGGGGTGGTGTCGTATTTTCAGTTGTCGGTGGATATGCTTCCTAAGATTGACCCGCCGGCCATCAGCGTGATTACCGTTTATCCCGGCACCAATGCAACAGATGTTGAAAACGACGTGACCAAGATTCTGGAGGATGCACTCAGCTCAGTAAACAATCTGGACAAGATTCTTTCCACGTCGAAGGATAATATTTCGATTATTACCTGTAAGTTTAATTGGGGTGTTAATCTCGATGTGGCGTCCAGTGATGTACGGGATAAGATTGACCTGGCAAAGCGGGAATTGCCCAAAGATATTGATGAGCCCATGATCTTCAAGTTCAATTCCGCCATGGCGCCAGTCCTGATCATGACGATGAATGCGAAGGAAAGTTATCCCCAGCTCAGCCGCCTTGCAAAAGATGTGGTGGCGGACAATCTGAAGAAAGTTCCCGGCGTTGGGGCAGTTATCGTCGAAGGCAACCGGGAACGGCAAATCAATGTGGAATTTGACCCGGAAAAACTGGCAGTTTACCATCTCACGCCCCTCCAGTTGATTAAGCGAATTAAGGAAGAAAACCTGAATCTCCCTCTCGGAAGTATCCAATCCGGAATTTCGGAGTATGAACTGCGCCTGCCAGCGCGGTTCAAATCGGCAGAAGAAATTTCAAATACACCGGTGACGGTTTTCAATGGAAAACCGGTGTATATGCGGGACGTGGCGACAGTGACAGACGGATTCAAGGAGGCAATCGGCCAGGGCTATGCTGACGGGGAGAAGTCTCTGGTCATGTATGTGCAGAAGCAATCCGGTGCAAACACTGTAAAAGTAGTGGAAGCCGTGGAACGAAAGCTGATTGAAGTGAAGAAGCGATTGCCTTCGGATGTAGGAATGCAACCCATAATTAACACGAAGGACAGCATCAAGAGTATGATTTCCAACCTGAGAACCAGTCTGCTCTACGGCGGCCTGCTGGTCATCCTGGTAACATTTCTTTTTCTCGGGAGTTTTCGGTCCTCACTGATTGTGTCAATTACGATTCCTTTTTCCCTGATCATTGCCATAGCCGCTATGTTCATGCTTGGCTATACCATCAATGTTATTTCTCTGATGTCGCTGGTGATTGCCATCGGCATGGTGGTCGACAACGCCATTGTCGTTGTCGAAAACACCATGAAAAAACTGGAAAAGGGTGTCCCTTTTCGTGAAAAGGTGGCAATTAATGGTGCATCGGAGGTGGGCATGGCAATTTCCGCTTCTACCCTGACCACTGTCATTGTGTTTTTGCCGATGATTTTTACCACAGGCATTACAAAGATTATCTTTGGACAACTGGCGGTTATTGTTACTGTTACCCTTCTGGCATCCCTGTTCACTTCTTTGTCGCTGACGCCCATGCTCAATTCCCGTTTCCTTTCAATGACAGGAAATGGGAATCACCGGTTTCAGAATACAGTAGACCGATTTTACGGCCGGATGGAAAATGCTTATGGACAGTTGCTTGGAAAAGGAGTTGGCCATCCCTGGGGAACGGTTCTCGTTGCCGTCATTATTTTTATTTCTGTGCTATTTATGGTCCCCATGGTGGGGTCCCAGTTCCTGCCGGAAGCGGATAATGGAGAGCTTTCCATTAACATTGAACTGAATCAGAAAGTCCGTCTGGCGGAATCGGCCCGGATCGCGAAGCAAGTTATGGATTTATACGCGAAACTGATTCCGGAACGAAAACACGCCTATGTATTTGCCGGGCGAACGGAAAAGGGAGAGGGAAATGCCCTTGGCTTTGAAGAGGGCACCCACATCATCCAGTCGGGAGCAAAGCTGGTGGACAAGACAAAGCGAAAACGTTCTGCCAAGGAAATTGCCAACGTAATGAGGAAAGAGCTGAAGAAAATTCCGGGAATTGAGAAACTCTCGGTCAGTGCCATGAGTGCGTACCAGAAAATCTTTTTCTCTTCCCAGGGGAAGCCGGTCTCACTTGAATTGTATGGAGACGATCTCGCAAAATTGGGAAAGATTTCGGGAGATATTCAAAAAATCATGGAGAAAGTCCCCGGTCTGGTGGATGTAACCACAACAATGGAGAAAGCTCGGCCGGAGATCTGGCTTCAACTTGACCGATCAAAGCTGGCTGTAGCAGGACTTTCGGCGGCAGATGTGGCGAAAATTCTTCGATCCAGTTTTTTCGGTTACAAGGCTTCGAAATTTCGGGACGGTGGGAAAGATTTCGATATATTTGTCCGCCTGAAACCGGAGTTTCGCACCCGGTACGAGGATCTGCAGCGAATCAAGGTTCCCACGCCGGACGGACAAAATATTACACTGGCCGACCTGGTGATGTTCAGTGATCAGGGCGGTCCGGTAAAGATTGAACGGATTAACCGGGAGCGTGTGGTGAAGGTTGAGGCCTCGCTGTTTCACACATCCCTGGGGCAGGCCACGGCGCTCCTACAGAAAAGACTTTCGCACTACGACATGCCGCCTGGATACTACTACAAATTCGGGGGAGATGTGGAAGAGCAGGCCAAAGCATTTCGTACACTGACACTGCTGCTGATTCTCGGTATCCTCCTTGTGTATATGGTGATGGCGGCACAGTTCGAATCGTTGAAGCAGCCGCTTATCATAATGTTTTCCATTCCCTTCACGTTTACCGGAGTAATCCTTGCCTTCGTGCTGACCCGTACGCCCCTGTCGTTGATTTCATTCATCGGGGTCGTCATGCTCATGGGGATTGTGGTGAACAACGCCATCGTGCTCATTGATTATGCCAACCTGCTCAGGGCCAGGGGAAAAGAACTGGTGGAGGCTGTGGTAGAAGCGGGGCATAGCCGGTTTCGACCGGTGCTCATGACCACCATTACTACCATCGGTGGAACGGTGCCGATGGCAGTGAGCCGCGCTCAGGGTGCGGAAATGTGGAAGCAGCTCGGGATTACCGTTATCGGAGGGCTGGCAGTATCCACACTGATTACATTGGTGCTGGTGCCCACGGTGTATTTCCTGTTTGAACGGAAAGGGGAGGTTGCATCATGAGGGACCAAATGCTGATTGTTGTGTACAACAACATCCTTGATACTGCCGTCCGCGACCTTCTGGAAGAGATGGGTGTCTGCGGATTCACTGAACTGGATGGGATAAAGGGAAAGGGTTGCCGGACAGGGTATCATCTGGGCACCCCGGTTTATCCTGACCTGAACAACATGCTCTTTATCATTGAAGATGACGAAAAAATCAACGGGTTGGCAGCGCGGTTGGAAGCCATGAGGGAAGAATTTCCGGAAGAAGGACTGAAGGTCTTCGCGGTACCTGTGAGTGAGTTGTAGGCTGGAACCCGCACTGCCGACTTCAGGAGGCAGTGCGGGTTCTCCCCAGCCCTTATTGCTTCAGTTGTTGCAGTAAGATCTGGCAGGCCTTTTTCAACTGCCTGTCAATACCTTTTGCTTCATCCCCCGGCTCTGTCGCCACGATGTAGTCGGGAATGGCCGGGCCATTCTCCATGTCTTTCCCGGTGCTGGCAACATACCAGCCCCGGAAGGGTATCCGAAAGTAGGAACCATCTATGAGGGATGTGCCGCCGGTTGAAATTACAGCACCAAACGTGGGCATTCCCACCAGTTTCGCGATTCCCAGAGTTTTGACAGCATGGGAAAAAATTTCAGCGTTTGAATAAGATCCTTCGTTGCAGGTCACTACGATGGGGCGTGTCCACAGAAATACCTGCTTTCGCTCCATGTCGGGGTATCCTTTGCCGCCGTTTCTCGGAATGGTAATCGCATGTTCCTTCTGGCCGATGATACGCAGAAGAATATCGGTGGTCCATCCGCCGCCGTTGTTTCGCACGTCAATGACGAGACCTTCTTTCCCATCCGCTTCGGAGTAGACTTCCTGCTGGAACCGGTCATAGCTGGGTTGATCCATGCCCCGGATGTGGACATATCCCAGTTTTCCATCGGAATAAGTGTCCACCAGTTTCCGGTTGTGGTCTCCCCAGTCATTGTAGAGAAAGGTAAGGTTTTCCCGTGGAGTGGCCGGTTCAATGACAACTTCCCGTGTTTCTCCATCCTTTCCTTTTACGGTCAGCAGGGTGCGTTGTCCGTTGGTATCGAAAAGAGGCTCATAAAAATTCGCCTCACTCGATAGGGGCGTGCCGTTGACGGTTTCAATAACGTCACCGGCGAAAAGTTGTGATTTTTCAAATGATGCCGGGGATTCGTTCAGCACTTTTTTCACCCGTATACCGTCGCCTTTGTACCCGTAGTCTTTGAGAATTCCAAGTTCACCGGTCGTCCGGTTACGCGCTCCCCTGGGCGGGTAAATGCCGAGGTGGGAACCATTGAGTTCACCGATCATTTCTCTGATTACATCGTAAAAATCGTCTTTTGTCGCGGCTCGTGCCGCAAGGGGCGCATATTTTGCCTTTACGGCTTGCCAGTCGGCGCCGTGAAACTTGGGATCCTAGAAGTGGTTGTTCATGATACGCCAGCATTCCAGGTACCTCTGGTGAAACAGCAAAGTCCTGGAAGTGTGGAGTTTGGCGCTGTAGGGAAATCCTTCGATCTTGCCTTTGAATGTTATCGACTTGAGGCTGCCCGTTCTGGTTCTGAAATAATACTTATCTGTTTCCTTGTTCCATGAAATGTCAGATACAGTTTTTGTTCCGGGCAGTTCCTTCATTTCGCTACCGTCGCGTTTGATCTTCCAGAGGGTCCGTGTGCCGCTGATGTTTGCCGTGAACACGATTTCCGTACCGTCCTTGTTCACAGCAAAAGCGCCCTCGTCTCCTTCCAGGTGCGTCAATTTGTGAATCCGTTTGGAAATGTCATCAAAGTCAATTTTGACGGTTACTGCCACTTCTTCCTTTTTCTTGTCTTTTTTGGCTGCAGCCTTCTTCGAATCTGCTGCTTCTTCCCGTTCTTCAGCTGTCATCTGGTCATCGGCCTTTGTGAGATACACATACCAGACATCGTTGCTGTAGTGACTCCGGTGTGAGAGAAAGTACAGCATCTTTCCATCGGCTGTCCACACGGGGTATCCGTCCTCGTCCGGGTGCATGGTCACATTTACGGCTTTTCCGCCGGAGACCGGCTGGATGAAAATGTCAGTGTTGAAGGAATTGTCCGAAATGGAATAGGCGATGTAGCGGCTGTCCGGGGACCATGAAAATTGAGGTGTGCTCCACTGGTCCAGAAAAATCCGGGCATTCCTGCCATCCGGATCACTGAGAACCAGTTCACCATTACCACGGATGAATGCCAGCGTCTTTCCGTCCGGGGAAAGTGAGCTGCCATATTCTTCCGCTTCATTGTTGGTGATTCTGTCAAGTTTCAGATGAAGGGAGCGGTACATGGGCAATTCGTCGCTGGCAGAAACCCGAAAAATGTCATAGTTTCCACCCCGATCGGATGAAAAGTAGAGATAGTTACCGTCAGGGGACCACGTCAGGTCTTTCTCCCTGAAATTATCCTCGGTAAGGTTTTGTGCTTTTCCCTTCTCACTCTTCATTACAAAAACGTCCCCGTACACCACAAACGCAATCTGTTTGCCGTCAGGCGACACAGCCATTTCACTGGCATCTTTTGTCAATACCATGATTTCATTGTCATTCTCAGTAACATCACTGGGTGCCTGTACTTTGATTTCCCGCACATTGTTGTCCGCTGTGGAAACGGTGTAGAGCCGTCCATTCAACTCAAACGCAATCAGTGAGCCATTCGCCGAGATATTGGCAAATGCGATGTTCTTTTCCTTCATCCGGGTAATCTGGACCTTGGCAGAGCCGTCCGCTGCCATTTTCCACACATTGACGAAACCGTCCCGGTCTGAAAGAAAATACATTCCCTTGTTTCCGGCCCACATCGGGCAATAATCATTGCCCTGAAAGGTTGTCAGTTTTTTGGAGAATGTCCCGGTTTGCAGGTTGAAAAGGCGAATGTCCATATTGGAAGCGCCCCTGTAATCCTTGCGCCACCAGGGGGGATTGTGGTCCACATAGGCTACAGTCCGGCCATCCGGGGAATACTTCCCCATGTTGCCAAAATCGGGGAAAACAGGAGCCGGCGTTCCACCTGTTACGGGGACACTGTACAGCGTCGGGTCCCGGTAATAGTGATCGCCCCGGTAACGGGCATAAAATAATACCTGTTTTCCGTCCGGGCTGAAATCGGACACAATGTCATCGGCGGAGTGCCAGGTCAGGCGTTTGGCCATGCCGCCGTCCGATGGAATGGTGAAAACATCCATATTGCCAAAACGACGGGAAGAAAACGCAATCGATTTTCCGTCCGGAGACCAGACCGGATCAGAATCGTAGGCAGGATGTACTGTCAGGCGAATGCCATTACTGCCATCTGTCTCACATATCCAGATGTCGCCGCGGTATGAAAAGGCGATTTTGCTCCCGTCCGGTGATGGGGCAGGGTGGCGAACATAGGTTTCTCCGGCCATCAAGCTCATGGAACAAAGGAAAAGGACCAGCATGCTGAAAAATCTCATACAACCTCCAGGATTCTTTTGAGTCAAAAGAAGAATTTTCTCATTTTATTTTGCACAACCAGACTACAGGATAATTATACGGCTTTGCAAGGCCTTTGTTTTCGACGTGAGCGTTAAAAACAGTGCAAGGGAATGTGCGAGTGCGTGAGGCTGGGAGGGAAAGGAAGGGGTTTCCCCTACTCAAACTTAGTCTTAGACTTGGGCTTATTTTTTAGAGATTGTTTTCGGGCTTCTTTATCACATCGTTCATTTTCCGGATGGCCTGAGTGGGCTTCCACATATTCGAATTGGATGTCAGTAAATTCCGCAACGATCAGGTCCAGTTTTTTCCAGAGGTCAGGGTTCTTGACCTTTTTCCAGTTTCGTTTTTTCCACTGATGGATCCATTCCGTAATGCCTTTCTGGACGTAGGTGGAGTCGGTATACACTTCCACTTTGTAATGGCGTTGCCGGATGGTTTTTAAGCCTTCAATGACGGCCATGAGTTCCATCCGGTTGTTTGTAGTGTCCGGGTCAAAGCCGGA
>Ga0100385_1005398_pt1 | contig 10741 bp, 8 predicted proteins | sample CryGeymeta201509_FD_81543 | JGI IMG/M metagenome (GOLD analysis project Ga0100385, IMG submission 81543) | Groundwater microbial communities from Crystal Geyser aquifers in Utah, USA - Crystal Geyser metaG 2015-09 | ecosystem: Environmental > Aquatic > Deep subsurface > Groundwater | place: USA...
AGCCTGAGATAGGGGGTTCCTCGCCGAAATGCAGATTTGCCGAGGCAATGAGAGGATAGAGGCCGGTGCGACATTCGCCATAGGTTTCATCGCTTAGTCTATCGACTCCGCACATTCTTGGGCAGACCCTGCAGGGTGACAACAGTGAATTGGCCTTGTCGATTATGTCCGCGGAATGATTATGTTTTACCAGGGAATTCATTCAATCCAATATTTTCAGCAGTTTAGGAAGTATTTCGCCTGATGGTCCTTCCAGGTGCTCATCGAGATAGCTTGTAATTGCAGTTTTTTCAGGGTTGATTTCGACAACATAGGCGCCTGCTTCCTTGGCGGCAAATGGTAGCTGGGCTGCCGGCTGCACAATCGCCGAGGTTCCAATGCTGAAGAAAAGTTCGCAATTTTCGGCGGCACTGAGAGCTCTTTGCAATGCATCCGCGGGCAAAACTTCACCGAACCAGACCACATCCGGGCGGATTAACCCGCCGCATTCGCATTTTTGGACATCCTTCTGCTGGAAAGAAATTTCCTTATCATAGATTTTTTCACAGGAAGCGCACTTATTGCGGCGAATATTCCCGTGGAGCTCAATTATATTTGTGGAGCCGGCGACATGATGAAGCCCATCAACATTCTGGGTAATCAAATGGAATTCATTGTATCTTTTTTCCATATTGGCCAGTGCATAATGTCCGGGGTTAGGCTCGATTTCATAGATAAGCGAACGACGGTATTGATACCATTCCCAAACCAATTGCGGGTTTCGTATAAAAGCATCGAAGTTGGCTAATTCCTCCGGACGGAATTTCTTCCATAGGCCGCTGTCTCCTCGAAATGTGGGGACGCCCGATTCTGCCGAGACTCCGGCGCCGGTCAGAGCCACTACCCTCTTGGAATTTCTTAATGCATCCGCCAATTTCTCTGAAATCAATTGAATCTCCGGAAATACTTTCCGGTCTAATTTAGATAATAAAATGAAATTAGTCAAATGTAAAAGGGCCCAACAAATTTGTCATAACCGGTCGTGAATCCTGGATTGATATTTTCTCCGGAGCTTTCAAGACGTGGCGACCCTGGGTCAGTTCTTGGATTATTATTGCATCTGTATGAATTTCCGATAAATTTGATGATAGGATTATTGTCAGATATGAAATTGAGTATTAGGTCAAGAAGATGAATGAGTCTAAGAAGATTGTTATTATTTCTGATGGCACCGGCAAAACGGCCAAGAGATTGATGGATTCTGTGATTTATCAGTACCGCGGCCAGCAAGTCAGTTACTCGTTGATTGAAATATATAAGGAAGTGAGGAACAAAGGGCAGTTTGATAATGTGCTAAAAAAAATAGATGATGACTATCTGGTTATAGTCTCGATCATTTCCGATGACCTTATGAAATATATTCGTAAGGCGCTTGATGATAGGAGAATCCTTCATCTCAATGTTCTGGAACCGATGTTGAACACAATGTCCAAATTCTTGGGCGTGCACCCTGATTATAAACCCGGGATATTGCAGATTGTGGATGACAGATATTATAAAAAAGTAGATGCGATCGGGTTTACCGTGGAGCACGATGACGGGATGGGGAAATTTATAAATGAAGCAGATGTAATTCTTTTGGGATTGTCCAGGACCTGCAAGACTCCCATCAGTGTATATCTGGCTTGCAATTTCGGGCTCAAGGCGGCCAATATTCCCATAATCCCGAATCCCCATTCAAAAGTTCAGATTAGAGCTAAGCTGGCCGCCATCAGCCGCGATATCATATTTGGTGTGCTCATGCAACCGGAAGTATTGGTTCGCATAAGGGAGGAGAGGGCCAGAATTCTTAGTGGAGATGACCCTAAGAAGGCTTATCTGGAATCATATTTTGATATCAGCGAGATTCGGCAGGAACTACGATTTTGCCGCGAGTTTTATGATGAACTTGGATGTGAGACGATGGATGTTACCAAGAGGGCAATAGAGGAAATCGCCTTTGATATTATAAATCGCCTAAAAAGAAAAGGATTGGCTGAGTAATCGGTGAGATGGCCGGATATTGATTGGCAATTTAGTTTGGAGGTGATTCCTTGGGTGCGCTTGCCGGCGGCGCCAACAACCTAAATAGTGTCATCGGTCACCCGGCTATTGTAGAATAAGATGCCAAAGGCAGGAGAAGCGATGATGATACTCGGGCCCACAATGATTGCTACGCTCTTTTTCCTTTAATCTCCTCTGATCCCATAAAACTTTTGTTGCGGCGATTTATCCTGGTGGCGGCATAAGCCGCACCGAAACCATTATCTATATTGACTACCGTCACACCGGAGGCGCAGGCATTAAGCATTCCCAGCAGAGCCGCCAGCCCATTGAATGAGGTTCCATAACCGACCGAAGTGGGCACGGCGATAATCGGCCGATCGATTAATCCGGCTACTATCGAAGGAAGCGCACCTTCCATACCGGCCACCGCGATTATTACGTTCGCCTGCTGAAGGGTGTCAGTATAATTCATCAGCCGATGCAGTCCAGCGACTCCAACATCATAGATTCGACGCACATCATTTCCCATGATTTCCGCGGTCAAGGCGGCTTCCTCCGCTATGGGCGTATCCGATGTGCCTGCGCTGATGACCAGAACCGTGCCGATTCCTTTTATGGACTTGTTCCGATGAAGATATGCCATCCTGGCGGTTGGGTTGTGTATCAAATTGTGATGAAGCGATTTTATAGCTGTGAATTGCTCTGGCGTAATGCGGGAGGCGATAACATTATCGTGATTTTCTATAAGCCCTTTCATTATGTCAACCAACTGCTGATCGCTTTTACCGGGGCAGTAAACGACCTCCGAAAAGCCGCAACGTCGCTCGCGGTCGAAATCGGTGTGGCTATGGGGGATGTCATCAGGCATTACGAATCACCTCGTTCATTACTTCGCGTATGGAAATATTGTTGTCTAGGGCAACTTTGCGGCATTCTTCATATTCCGGCACAATCTCTATTCTGTCGGGACGTTCGACGCGCTTGGCCTGGATATCTCCCCACTTCGTTTTCACGGTCACCTCGGAGCGGGGAAGAATTATCCTTCGGGCGGAGTGGATCCGTACCCCGATGGTGCTGGAATGACGGAAGAGAATATCCGCGATTCCTGATGCTTTGTCCTTGTCGGCAATGGCTGTAAGACGAAATCCCGGACGGCCTTTTTTCATTATTATGTGCTGGACGGTTACATCGCGAACATTGCTGTCTGCTCGAAGTCTCTCAGTCAGTGAGGCGACTAATTCGGGGCTTTCATCATCGATATCGGTCTCGATAATCTCCACGTCTTGATTGGGCGCGTCATTGCGGATATCAACAGCCAATGCTCTAATCACATTCGGGCGACGCTCAAGTTTAGTTCTGCCTGCGCCATAACCTATTGCTTTTATAATGAAGGGGATTTCACTAAATTCGCCTTCACAGATGGTAGTAAGAATAGCGGCGCCGGTAGGAGTGGTCAATTCGGCGTCAATCGGAAGACTTATGGCGGGAAATCCTCGAATAAGCTCCACTGTGGCGGGCGCGGGATTGGGGATTTCTCCATGCGCGCAATTAATTGTGCCCCTTCCCAATTTGAATGGGCCGCAATATATCTTTTCGGGCTTGAGATAATCGATGGCGATCATCGATCCAAGGATATCAACGATGGCATCGACGGCGCCCACTTCATGAAAATGGACTTCATCGATGGATACATTATGTACTTTGGCTTCTGCCTCCGCCAATCGACGAAATGTTCTAACCGCGTTATTCTTGACATCCTCTGAAAAATCACCCCGCATAATTATTTTCTCAATGTCTGAGAGTCTGCGGTGATGATGAGTTTCCCTTATAGGGATGTCGCATTTGCCGGAGGTAAGGCCAGTGTGGTCAGTAAATCTATTGAAATTAATCCCGAATTCACTCAAGTCCGTGGAACGGATATTTCTATCGACATAATCTACGGGAACGCCAAGATCGAATAATGCCCCCAGGATCATATCGCCGGCGGCGCCGCTGATGGGATCGAATATCAATGCCTTTTTCAAGCCTTCCCTTTATCAATCAAGATATTCATACTTCCTGATTTGAAACCGGCCAAATCGAGTGTGACAAACTTATAACCAAGCCCTTTGAGATGGGCATCAATTTTGATTCGATTATTGCCCGTAAAAATGATTGACATATCATCGGGCTCGATTTCGATCCTTGCCACCGGGAAATGGTCTCTCACTCGAAGCTGACGGAATCCGATCTGAAGCAAGAATTCCTCCGCGGCGCCAATGCGCTTCAGCTTCTCTTCGGTTACTTCGCTGCCGTAGGGAATCCGCGATGCCAGGCAGGCTATGGCTGGCTTGTTCCAGGTGGGCAGGCCGGCGCGCTTGGAAAGCTCGCGAATCTCGCTTTTGGTCATCCCGGCATCTTTGAGAGGGCTGGGAATTCCGGATTTGGCCAGAGCCTTCAGCCCCGGGCGATGACCATCTGCTTCCTCCGCATTGGTGCCATCGATAACATTAGCGAATCCGCGCCGTACAGCCAGCTCATTGAGTTTTTGGTAGAGTTCGCCTTTGCAGAACATACATCGATCTGGTGAGTTTTGGCGATAACCCTCGACAGCCATTTCATCGGTGTTGATCTCTTCCCAATTTGCACCCAGAATCTGGGCAAGTTGCCGGGCTTCTTCCCGCTCGCGGGGCATCAAGCTCGCCGAGATGCCGGTGGCGGCAAGCACTTTCTCCTTCCCGAGCGCCTGCAAAGCAACCCAGAGCAGGAAAGTGCTGTCAACACCTCCAGAGAAGGCTACGACCACCGATTGCATTCCCTGCAAGCTAAGGAAGATATTTTCCAATTTTCTATCGAGACTATCAGCCATATTCAGATTCCCAGGAGACCAATGAAATCTTTCAATGCAAGATACCAATTGACATCCGGAATTGTTCCAGAGGTATTCGGATGATTCCTTTGATGAATAGCATTTGCTGAGCTTCAGAATAGTCACGGCATTATCGGAGGATGGACAACTTACCAGGGATGGCCTTTTCATGGGCCTCTCGAAGGCGGTCAGCGTGAATGGAGATCTTGTCGTTGATGATCAAATTATTTCCACCCACGGTGCCGACAAATTGAACCGGTACTCCGCATTTGAATGCCCCTCGCTCGATATCCTCGAGATTTTCCTCATTGCAGCTAATGATAACTCGTGACGCCGCTTCTGAAAAAAGTATCCTGTCCAACCGATGCCGATCGATGAAGTCGATTTCGCACCCAATAGGACCGGCTGGGCGGAAGATACAGGATTCGGCTAAGGTTACAGCGAGGCCGCCATCGGAAACGTCATGCGCTGATTTTATCAGTCCATCCCGGATTGAATTGAGAATAAATTTTTGGAGAATTCTCTCGAATTTCATATCAAAATTGGGAAGGGGGCCACGAATTGAATTGTGGATTGTTTTCAAATACTCGCTCCCGCCAATTTGCTCACAAATCTCGCCAACCAATAGGATGATATCGCCGTTGTCCATGAAATGTGAGACAGTAATGTGGGAGAGGTCCTCAATCAATCCCAGCATGCCTATCACGGGAGTGGGATAAACGGCGGATTCGGGGCTTTCGTTGTAGAAACTGACGTTTCCGCCAGTAACAGGTGTATTAAGTATATTGCAGGCCTTTTTCATTCCCCGAATGCATTCGGCAAAATACCAGAAAACTTCAGGATTATACGGATTACCGAAATTTAGGCAATTGGTAATTGCCATAGGAAGCGCGCCGGCGCAAACCACATTTCGAGCGGCCTCGGCGACTGCCATCTGCGTCCCTATATAAGGATTCAGATAGCAATAGCGGCTGTTGCAATCGGTGGAGAGCGCTATGGCCCTATTGGTTTTGCGGAGTCTCAAGACGGCGGCATCGCCTCCGGGACCGTGCACGGTGTTGGTCCGAACCTGATGGTCATACTGCTCGTAAACCCAACGACGCGAACAGATATTAAGCGAGGACATTAGTTTCAGCAAAGTCTGATTATAATCATCCGGTTCGGGAACGCGAGGTTCGGATTTATTGAGCTTCCCGAGGTGTTCGGGTTTCTTTGTCTTGCGCCTGTAAACCGGGGCGCCTCCGCCCAGAACCAAAACCTCCGGGGGAATCTGGGCAAGAACCTTCCTGCCCATTTTGACAATCAACTTCCTCTTGGAAGTTACTTTGCCAATTACAGCCGAAGGCAATCCCCACTTATCGAAGATTTTCTGAATTCGTTTTACCTTTCCCTTTTTCGCCACCACCAGCATCCGTTCCTGAGATTCTGAAAGCATGATCTCATAAGGAGTCATTCCAGATTCGCGGATTGGAATTTTGGACAACTGCAGCTCCATCCCTGAATTTCCCCGTGCTGACATCTCGGTTGAGGAACAAGTGATTCCCGCGGCTCCCATATCCTGGATACCCACAATCAGGTTCTCCTCGATGATTTCCAGCGTCGCTTCCAATAAAAGTTTCTCTGTAAAAGGGTCGCCGATCTGGACCGCTGGCCTGCGCGATTCCGATTGCTCTGACAATTCCTCAGAGGCGAAAGTGGCGCCATGGATTCCATCTCTACCTGTGGAAGAGCCGACCACCAGCACCGGACAGCCATCCCCCCGGGCCATCGCCGAAGCCATTTTGCCGATTTTGACAACGCCTACAGCCATAGCATTAACCAGCGGGTTGCCGCTATAGCAATCCTCGAAGTAGATCTCGCCGCCGACTATCGGCACGCCAAAGCAGTTTCCATAGCCACCGATGCCTCGGACCACGCCATCCATAAGATAGCGATTTCTACCCGTAGAAAGCGGTCCGAAGCGAAGAGAGTTCAGGGCGGCGATAGGACGCGCCCCCATAGTAAAGATATCTCTAAGGATTCCGCCGACGCCAGTAGCCGCACCCTGATACGGCTCCACGGCCGAAGGGTGATTATGCGATTCGATTTTGAAGACAATCGCCAGTCCATCGCCGATATCAACTGCGCCCGCATTTTCTTCACCGGCGCCGACTACCAGTCGGGGACCACTTCGAGGCAGAGTTTTCAATAATCTAATGGAATTTTTATAGCTGCAATGCTCAGACCACATCACGGAGAAAATCCCAAGCTCAGTATAAGTTGGAGCTCGCCCCATAATTTTCAATATGCGACGATATTCCTGGGGATTGAGCCCATGTTCTTCGGCGAGTTCTAAATTTACTTCAGGTTCGGATTTTTGTTTCAATGCTTCACCATATTGGGAAAAGCCCAATATATCCGGCAAAGCTGTGTTAGTCAAAATAAAAAGAAAAGATGATAGCCGCCATCTGCCTTAGTGACAGAAGCGGCTGACTCATTGAAATGATGCTTTTTGGGCCGCAAACAGCTTGACTGCTTGAAAGCATTATCCCTGCTTCAATGGTTTTTCAAGAGCATATTCAAATACATCCTCGACATTATCGACGGCAATGAATCTGAGCCCTTTCATTATTTCTGCGGGAAGTTCCTCTAAATCTTTCTCGTTCTGTTTTGGGAAGATGATGGTTTTGAATCCGGCGCGATAGGCAGCCAATGATTTTTCTTTAAGCCCTCCGATGGGTAGCACCTCGCCCCGCAAAGTTATCTCCCCGGTCATCGCGATGAGCGGTTTGACCGGACGTTCCGTGATAGTGGAAAGCAAGGCGGAAGCGATGGTAATGCCGGCAGAAGGCCCGTCTTTGGGAGTGGCGCCGGCGGGCACATGGATATGGAAATCGAAAGCCTCGAAAAGCTCGGGATCGATGCCCCAGAGGGGGGACCTGCTTCTGATAAAAGAGGTGGCGGCTTGCATAGATTCACGCATCACGTTGCCGATGTGACCGGTCAATGTCAGCGAACCTCGTCCAGGCATTTTTGTGGCTTCGATATATAAAACCTCGCCGCCGACAGAAGTCCAAGCCAATCCTGGCACCACGCCAAGCCTCGGTTTCTCAAAAATCGCATCTCTGATAAATCTCTCTGGGCCCAAGAAGCCACGGACTTTTTTGGGGGTGATCCTTATTTTCTTGCAATTCCCATTTGCTACTATCCGTGCCACTTTCCGACAGATGTTGCCGATTTCGCGGCGAAGATTTCTTAATCCCGCCTCACGAGTGTAATCATCTGCAATTCGGATTAAAGCCCGGTCATTGAATTCAATATGGCTTTTGGTCAAACCATTGTTCTCTATCTCGTGAGGGACCAGATAGGCTTTGGCTATAGCCAGTTTTTCCAAATCGGTATAACCTGACAGGTAGATGACTTCCATTCTGTCCCGCAGAGCGGCTGGCACCGGTTCGAGAAGATTGGCGGTCCCGATAAAGAATACTTTTGAGAGATCGAAGGGCACCTCCAGATAGTGGTCCACAAAATTGCAGTTTTGCTCAGGATCGAGCACTTCGAGAAGCGCCGATGCGGGATCGCCGCGAAAATCGTTGCCGATTTTATCAAGTTCATCAAGCATAAATACCGGGTTGCCGGACTGGACTTTGCGAAAAGCCTGGATGAGCCTTCCGGGCATAGAGCCGACATAGGTCCGACGGTGGCCACGGATTTCAGCTTCATCCCGTACTCCACCCAGCGACATTCTAAAAAATTTGCGTCCCATAGCGCGGGCTATGGAACGTCCCAATGAGGTTTTGCCAACGCCCGGAGGGCCGACAAAGCAGAGGATCGGACCCTTGATGTTGGGATTGAGTTTACGGACTGCAAGATACTCCAGTATCCTTTCCTTTATCTTTTCCAGCCCATAATGATCTTCATCAAGGATTTTCTGGGCGTCATTTAATTCCAGCGAGTCAGGAGTATCGATTTTCCATGGAAGCGCAATCAGCCAATCGAGGTAAGTTCTGGAAACAGTATATTCGGCGGCGGCAGGATTCATCCTGGCAAAGCGGTCCAATTCCGTCAGAGCCGCTTCCCTGGCGGTTTCGGTCATGCCCACAGCGTCGATTTTTTCGCGATAGGTTGCGATCTCGGCTGTGCGATCATCTCCATCACCAAGTTCTCGCTGAATGATTTTCATCTGTTCGCGCAGGATATATTCTTTTTGAGTCTTGCCGATTTCGTTGGCGGCATCATCCTTAATCTTCTGGGCGATATCAACTACCTGCATCTCCCTTTTCATATAAGTCGCCACTAGATTTAGCCTAGCAATGGCATCAAATGTCTCCAGGATAATCTGTTTGGAATCATTCTTGATTTTCAGATTCGCGGCGATTATGTCAGCTAGGCTGGAGACGCTCTCGATATTGCCGACAGTCTGCATTATGTCTTCTGGCAGGTAATTAACTCTCTCAACAAAATTCAGCAGGAGGCCTCGCATCGAGCGCAAGAGGGCCTCTTCTTGAATATCATCCATCGGCGGCGACTGGATGATCTGGAGGATGGCGGTTGGTGGTGGGCCATTATCAATGATCCTCTCGATCTTGAATCTCTCGGTGCCCTGTATCAGGATACGCACGCTTCCATCCGGAAAACGCAACATTTTCAGCACTTTGGCTAATACACCTACACTGTGGAAAGGGATCATTGTTGATTCCGGTGTCGAGTTTTTTTGGCGATAGACTGCTCCTATCGGCAACCCCTGCATTATGGCTTCATCCAGCATCTGAGTATATTCAGTTTCGGTGATGACCAGGGGCAATGTTAGCCCGGGGAATACTACCTGGTCTTTTAGCGGCAATATGGAGATTGCTTTTTGACCAATATCATTCCGCACAGCATTTTCAGTTTTGATGCTATTTTCTGGCACATTGACCCCCTATAAAGTGGATGTGATGCATTTATTTTAAGGAACATTTTCCGGCACGGCGCTACAATCCTTGACGATTTTCTCAAGCCATTTTTCAAATTTTTCGGCCTTATTTTCCAGCATAAAATTTAGTTCAAATCGGTTTTCAGAATTAGACATCGCTTTTTTGGGCGTGAAGAGGTAATCCAAATCGGACTGGACCTTTTTCCGTTCCCCTCGGAGTTCGATAGTTCCATCCGATTGGTAATCAATTCCCCCAATAAATTCGAGTGAATATTTTCCCGGCTCCGCAATTTTCATAACAATTAACTTAAAACCGGAGAACTGCCAGATTCTCTTTTGGGACAACTCTCATTCCTCCCGCAAACCGCTACTAAGCGCCTGTGATCTTCTTTCATTACTATTATCGGAGTTAAGTTCACAGGTCTTATGTTAAAGATAATTAAAATTGACGCATACAGAAACCATTATCCGGTTGGCAGTTAGAAGCTTGCAACGCGCTTAGACATTGAATCGGAACAGGATCACATCGCCATCCCGGACAATATATTCTTTGCCTTCAAGTTGAAGCTTTCCTTTTTCTTTGGCGGTGTTCCAATTGCCAAGCCGATCAAGATCATCAAAATGGACAATCTCAGCCTTTATGAAGCCCCGCGCAAGATCGGTATGTATTGCGCCTGCTGCCTGCTGTGCGGTTGCTCCTCTGTTTATGGTCCAAGCTCGAACTTCCTTCTCGCCGCCCGTTAGAAAAGATATCAACCCCAAGAGTCGATAGGATTCTTCTATTACGGTATGAAGCGCAGGCTTTTTTATCCCGAGGCTTTCGCGAAACTCCAGCCTATCTTTCTCATCAAGGCGGGAGATTTCCATCGCAATTTTGGCACACAAAGCAACCGCGACTGAATTATTCGGCTTTAACAGTCTCCTGAGAGTCTCCGGGATTTGGTAGCGCCCGATTTCATTTTCACCGATATTGA
>Ga0100385_1005399_pt1 | contig 10740 bp, 7 predicted proteins | sample CryGeymeta201509_FD_81543 | JGI IMG/M metagenome (GOLD analysis project Ga0100385, IMG submission 81543) | Groundwater microbial communities from Crystal Geyser aquifers in Utah, USA - Crystal Geyser metaG 2015-09 | ecosystem: Environmental > Aquatic > Deep subsurface > Groundwater | place: USA...
TTCTATTCTTTCTCTTCTTTCGAGTGTCGCCTTTGGTTGCTTTCTTTTGCTGCCTCACAAAATCTCTGAGAATTCCCACCTTTTCATTGTAATGCTCGTTGAAGTTGAATCCATATCGGTAGCCAAACCTGATCTGGAAAAGATAATCATCAAGACTTTTTTTTGAAATGCCCACCTTTTTTGCAGCTTCTTCAAGAGAATACTTTTCAGTTTGTCGGGCCTGATCACTAGTTCCCGAGTAGTATTTTCTCCACTCGATTACCTTTTCAATAATGTAACCGATCCTCCGTTATTTTGTACGTCGGCCTTGTTTTTTGCCCTTTCCAGGGACCTGCGATTCTTAGTCTTCACTAGGCTCTTCTCTTTAGTTTTAAACGTTGCTGATGGCGCTTTGAGTATACATCAGTCTGTCGATATTCAGCAATCCCAGATTGTTGGCTTTGATGTGGAGAAAAGTATCCAAGCTGATTTATTTGAGGTCAATGAGGATGTCTTAGCCGATAGGGAAAATTCCACAAGTAATGAAGACTTCACCTTCTGATAAAAAGTATGCGATTTACTTGTCTAAATAGTTCAGTTTTTACTTTCGAGAAGGATGTTGTAGTATAGCTGCAACTGAGCAAGCAGTCTGCCTAAAACAATCGCATCGTAACTGTTGTTCATCACCTTTGATATGTCTACTGTCTCCAGCAGTTCTTCCACAGGCACTTATCCTTTATTTTTGCTTTCCATCGTGACCTTGATATCCAGATATTGAATGGGTCTACGTTTATCCCTCCCCTCTAATTCTACAAAGTTACTTTTCATATGTGATAATTTATGTCCAATCAAATCTTATCATCAATCATTAGATTGAGTCCCTACTTCGGCTCACCTGTAAAAGCATATCTCCGATCGGCACTCCTTTGCGATCTTATAGAGGAATCTTCAGTAAGTCTGCAGTGTTGAGCAAAACTTCAAACTCTCCAAGGAATAGGTCCCTTATCTAATTTCGTTGTTTGTTGTATAGTTTTATTTTTAAAGATGAAGGCTCAGTAGATACAACAATTCCTGCAAAGGTTTTGTTCCAACTGCAAACACCGGCTTAGCAAGTGACTGGTTTGGTGATGAGTTTGTCACGACTGTGATTGTAGCTAAGAATTGTATAAACCTGCTGAAGGTTCTCACTATTTTGAGGTTCAAAGAAATCGAAATTAAGAACAGTGATTGAAATTTACTCTGAATTTCGGAGAGGGTGCTTCGGATTATTGATTCCTTAACTATAAGAAGTCTGACTGAAGCTAGTTCTGTCTTATTCGTCGATCATACCTCTCACACCCAGAGTATCTTTTTACATGTGTTAGTTATATATTTTAAGGGGTCTAGATTCTTCAATCGACTAGGTCTGTGGATTTATTTATTCAAATTTTTCCTCCACCAAGGAAGCAATAGCAGAGTCATTTTAACCTTGTTTGTCTTATATACTTTTATCCATAGTATTTGGGTCAACTTATTGATAAAAAGAGTGTTATTTGGGTACCTTTTGAGTCATGCCACCAATTTAATTGTTCAACTCTCCATAAAGAACGTTAAATTAATCTACTTTTTTGTCTATTTCTTCCGTGAACTAGCAATCGTCGAGTGGAGTATTGTTAATTAAACGTTGACTCTACTTAGTAGTTTAGCAGGACTCAAATATATGAGCACTTCCAGGGTCCATTTTTTGAGCAGCTATTGCCATCAATTCCTGAATTATGAGGTTGTTAGGGTTTAATTTGAGCGCATTTTGGAATTATTTTTTACTTTATTAATACAGTCCCTTCTCAAACAGCATGAGACCTCTTAGTACTCGTGCTTAAATGTTGTTATCAGCTAATTGAATGGCTCTCAGTACATCTTACATGCTCTTGCGTTGCCGACCTCTCATTGTGTACATCACTGATAGGCTGCAGTTAATATTCTGGATAGCCAGCTTTTACTAATTCATCTTCACGAGGATAGAAAACATATTGAAGTAGCTGATATAGTTCATAGGTTGAAGTTCTAGCGCCCTTTATAGGTCTCGAATAGCCTGTTCATCGTTGTTGAGCTGTGAGTTAAACAGAGCACGGTTGGCCAGAAGAATTGCATCGGAAGGATTAGCTTTGATAAGCTAAGAGAGCTCCTTTTAGCCCTCAACATAATCCCCATTGTAGAAAAGAGTCGTGATGTTTTTGAAGTTGTTCTCCAGCTGCATGCCTGTGAGTGATTATTTATGAAGGAATAGTAATAAATATGGCCGTATGGAGATAGTTAATCACAGTGTTGACAATCAGTTCAGGTCCCGGCTTTCTTTTCTTGGGTACCGAATATCCTCAGCATTCAGATTATCGAGAGCATCCCTTATCTCTGTCTGACCTTCTCTCCATCTTGTGTCTGCAATTGTCCCGGGTAGTCGTCGAGATTTGCTTCCAAAGGATTGATTATGATTTTGCTCCTGATTTCCATCAGCAGTGTTCAGTCTTCTGTTTGATGAGTATCCCCTCTCTTCCTTTGGCTCTGTCTTTAGCCTCCTCCCGTAATTATCCTGCTAGGTCTGAGAGCAAGGTACACCCTGATAGGTTACCCTATTATAAATTTTAGCCAATTATCTGATCCTTTTGCTTTATTCATAGGCGATGTGCTATTTTTGCTTGATTTAGTATTACTTTTCCCATTCTTTCTCAATTTTGTTCCTATTTTATCTTTACCTGATTTGCCTCTCATAACTGTCCTGAAGAATACGTCTCTGTGAAATTCTTCTTTAGTCTTGTTTCTTTCTGTCGATTAATAGATTCTCCAGAGCTTCTTGGTTAATGGTGAGGTTGACAATCTTTGAGTGCTATTACTATTGCTGACGGATCATTCGTTTGCGATCGATTTATTGCTTGTTGTATTGAAGGATCGATTGGAACCGACGTCTCTTTAGTTCTTTCAGTTAACGGTCCTGCTCAGAGGAATAGAAGATGTTCATGTACAATAAAAATTATTTATATCGAACGATACTTATTGCTAATAGAGATAGCAGAAGAGCATTGCACACCTCAACAACAATCAAAAGGGCATACTGATGCCAATAACCCTTCGGGGAACCAATCTTTATCCAGGCTCCTTTTCACTACCCCCGATCAATCCAATAATGTTGCTGATTTCACTCTCGAGCCGTGAATTGTTGTCCTTTCTAAGAATAATTATAAATTTACATGTGAATTAGCTTACCACTGATGTATTTTTCTCTTTCTTGAGTTGAATCTCTCTCCCTGATTTTCGACTTGAGAATTTTGATCAAGCCTTTCTCTTAATCGATATGAACTGATATCAACTTCGCAATATTGGCCTCAACCAAGAGATTCAGTACTTCTTATCTTTTCGATGCCAGCTCTTTTTCCAGTCGAGTTAAGTTACATACAGTAGCCCCGAAAAATAGACTGAGGACGGTCATCATCTTGAGCTTTTTCTCATATTTTTGATTGACTTTGATATTATTCTGTCTGCTGCTTGCCCAAGTTTCGTTTGCTAAAATTTCCAGAGTCTGCATTATTTCATGATCTTTTGCCACTCCTTATTTCTTTTTTAGGATATCTGTACCTGTAAATTTTCCTGCAGGTGACGGAAGAGATATGTTTCAGTTTTCAGGAGTTCCTGTTCGACCTGTCGAATGCTCTATTCTTTGCCCATGCTGAGAATATATCTAAAAAGAGGCTTAAATATAATGAGGACTCTTATTCTCAGATTTTCATCGTACATCATTGCAACATATATTGTTATCCTAAATCAGGGAGTAAAGCCATGAGATTTCTTGACGTTTAGGTATTTTTCTGTCTTGCTCGAGTTCCCTATTAGTTTATAAAACTTACATATTCAAAAGATGTAAAATGATCTTGTTAGTTCGAGGCTGCAGGCTATGACCCACACTGATAAAAATGTAATGCACCTACCGACTCAGGGGGCCACCAATTTATACCTTCATCTCACAAAATTGCTGCCAGAACTTGCGAAATTCGAAAAGGATAAAATACCACCACTCAGCAATTTGTAGTATCTTAGCGACTACATCAAAAAGTATCAGTTTAGACCTGAAACTCCGCCAACTGAGCAAGAAGTACTGTCTATTTTATTTAGCTCCAAAAAATACTCAGTCTCAAAATACAATATCCACCTTGGCTTGAACTCCAGCAACGACTTCGCGATTTTAAAGCAGAAGCACCAAAAAATAGATTGATCCAGAATTTTGATTAGCAAAGCTAGAAATTATTCACTCCCATTGGAGTCAGTTTCGGAAAAGAAGAATCTTGCCTGATTAATAGTGCCTTGAAAAGGCTTGCCTAGGAAAAAAATGTCCAGAATATCAGATTCTGGGGAAAAATCCTCACTCAGACACAGGACTATTTCATAGCTCAAGGATTCACCAATGATACAAATTCAGATCCTCCATCAGGGGACACATAAAAAATCAAAGAAGGAGTAAACTATCACATCTATTGGGTGACTCAGAATATACGTAAGCATCATAAAACGTAGTGTCTGGCCCTTGGCATGAGTTGCCTTTGGTAACCCCAGAGCAAGTCAGAAATTCTAGGTTGATTAAAAAGGTTCTTACAGGAGATCTAAATCGACCAGTGGTTTCTTCTCCTCCTTTTGGAGCTGTATAAAAATATTTGCTCAAAGCCCAGATTGTAAGAATCACTCACAACTGTGAATTGGCTCCTCGAGGGCTTTATACTTCTTTAGAAGATAACCCAGATGAGATAGACTTTGCTGAAGATTTCAAAATGCCCGAATTTGGCTAACTAACAAATATGTAGAACTGGGTACACATGAACTCTTACATTCTCAAACTGGGAAGAGCCTCTTATTACGTGGATCCAGCTTTAACAGAAGAACAGAAAGAAGAGCAGTTAGCGAAGTTTGGATAGAACGATCCCAAGATAGAGCGGTTGAAGGCTGTCAATGAAGATAAGGGCCTGGGAAAATTCGGACTATAGGGTTGCTGGGTGGCAAAAACATATGGAAATTCTCAGGTTTTCAATAATGTAGGAAAAGACGAAGGAACGACAAGTTGCTATGGTGTGGTGGCATTAAGGAATCCTCATTGGCCAGGATGGTATACAGTCGCTTCAAGCAAATAATTTGGATCTATCTACATTGGATATGGACTCAAATCATCCCAAGAACCTTTCCATCCTTTAGGCCCTTAGGATATTGCTCTCTAGGCCGAGGATGTTGATGAGTGTCATGAGCCAAATCCCCGAGACCCACCTGATGAGTTGTAACCTGATTCTGACGATGAGAACAAGAAGCCTGAGGAGGAATGATGATTCATAAGATTAAATATAATTATGCTGACGGGAAGATATCTGCAAAGGATATCCACTCAACTCACATCAACCATTAGACCTTTTAATGTAGTCTTTTCCAATAGAGTTGCTGGCTACTCTTCCAGCAAACCTTCAGATCTCGAAAAATTGTCTTAAGACAGGAACAAACTAGAGGATATCATCCCTGATATTCAAAAACCGCATGCTCCCGATGGAGGTATTTACTCAGTCGAGCAAACGTTGCGTCGTTAGGAAGCAGGGGAAGAGCTGAAAGCTCGTATGGAGGATCTTAGAAAAAGGCATGAACTATTGAGAGCTTAACTTCGCAAAAAAATTGAGATTCCTTTTTCTCTATGTGGAGTAGGTCGAAAATCATTCCACGAGTCCTTTAGCTACATGCCCGAAAGAGTGATGAGCTACTATCGCATCCATTCTTCAGTAATTACTGACTACTTGCTCAAAATATACAAAGCTAGTCTCTACTCAATAGTTGATCGCAATACTGACTTCATGGACGAGTACTGGGAGGCAGGTTTCAAAGAAAAAGTACTTAAATCTCTGGAGCAAGCTAACTAAAAAGGATACAAAGTGAAATTGAGTGAATAGAAAAAGTTTATTGAAGAAATGGGAGAAAATTGCAAAATAGTGGACGCTGTCATGCTAAGAGGACTGTCGATGAATAGGAGTGAAAATGAAGCTCCATCTGAGTACCATAAATATGCAGAGGACAAGGAATTTGGTCTAATAACCTATACCCCTAACTACCTTACTCACGATAACTAAAAGTTCATCAACCCCTAAACCAACAAAAATGTTTTCCAAGGGTACGAAAAAATGGTACTTCGCGTGCTCGTCCTCATCAAGACCCCTTTGAGGCTAACAATCCCTGAACTACAAGTCCCCAATTAGCTGAACACATACGAGCATATCGTCATAATGGAGAATCAGATGATCGCTCCTCCTCATTTGGAGTCTCGCTACAAGCTAGAGACATTGGTTGAATGGCTGGGAAAGTACCGGTTCGGACCATGGAATGTGGTAGACATAGACAATTTTATGAGGGGTAATAGTCCTTTCAGACTGCACCTGCCTCCAGAATAATAGATGGATGAGATATTCCTGAATACTGTAATGGACAAAGCATACTATTGCAATATTCGAAACATTTGATAGTATGCTATTTGATGTGCTAACAGTAAAAAACAAAAACTACCACCTACTTATTATGCTATCAAACTCACTCCTTCACAACTTCTGCTAGTGAAACTCCTCCACTAACTCCAAGCGACCCCGATAATTAGAATCTTCAAATATGTGAGGCATTTTATGGTTGCTTTGAACATCAACGGCCAATAAATTAATGATCCGCCAAGTTTGAATCTCTTTTTCGATTTTGATATCCCATTGATTGTAGTTTCTTAGTCAAAGCTGCTACAATTGCTTTTTGTCAAAGTATAGAGATTTTGCCAATGTTCATAACTTTTTTGTTTTAGTGCAACTAAACAAGTAGCATAATAAAGCTGAATAAAAGGCTTTCTGCTCTAAAAAAACTGAATGGTATATAAAAGGGGAGTATTCGAAACCTCACAGATTCCTCTATAATATGGCATATGAAATAGCTTGCAAGAAAACTTTTTTATCGAAGAAAAATAATGTTTTTATGACCAATAAAAGTATGCTATTTGACATTCCCAAAAAAGATCAACTTTTTAAATTTTGATTTCCCTGCTGAAGCTGACCAGAGGGGAGAGGCTAGGGAAACAAGAAACATCGGGATGGCAAACTAGGGATCAAGAAATTGACTTGTGGTTGAGGCTCATTATTAATCATCCATTGCTCTTCTCAGGCTTATAATCATATATACAGCATGACTTTGTACTTCACTCAAAGTTCTCAAGACCTGCCTGCAAAGCGAGGCTCATTCGACCTCAAAAGCTAGACCTCTACTGAGGGCGAATAAAACGATCTGGTCCATGATATCTACCTTAACACCTCCTTCAAAACCCCCTCGAGAAACCTAGGCTCCAAGGCAAAGACATCACTTTGCAAAAATTTCACCGAAAAAGGATACTGCTCCTACGGCAAGAAGTGCCAGTTTGCTCATGGCCCTGAAGAGTTGCGGGTCAACATGGAACATAATAGATCCTACAAGACCAAAACTTGTCACGCATTCACCAAAAAGGGTTACTGCCACTACGGTGAGCGCTGCAACTTTATCCACTAACAGAGCAATGCTTTGGAGGCCAGTGAAATATGGGCTCTGATATACTCCAACCATCGAGAAACCATAAATCCTCCAGAATATAGGAGCCAATCCAAACTGTTGACTCTGTTGGGCAGATGAAGGATGAACTAATTGATATTTATAATTTATGCCATCCTAATAGTCTTTTATCTTGGATGTGGGTAGTAGGCATACAATAGAACCAATATAAGAAACATAACATGTGAGACCATTACAAAAATCTGACATTTAATAATATGGGGAATGAAAATACCTGCCAAAGCTTTTGCTAAGGACTTATTTCTGACCTTCCCAGAAATCGTTTTCGAAATCAAAACTCTTTAAACAAGCAACTCTTACAAAGGTAACATTCAGCGTCATTCAGAGTAAATCACCACAGTGAAGCCACAGGAGATGCTCTATTCGAACTTATGAAAAAAGAGGTGCAGGAGGAGTATAGGGAGACTTTACCAACTGTCAAATTTAGATCAGGATGTGAGTATGAGGGATAGTGGGTTTATGGAGACAGAGATGGACAGGGACGTCAAACTTTTCCTAACGGTAGCATTTACAATGGAGAATGGAGACACAATCAAATATAAGGCAAAGGTAAAATGGAGTATGTGGATGGGGACATATTTGAAGGAGAATGGAGCAAAAACAAAGCTCACGGCTTTGGCATCTATTCCCACCACAATGGCGCCATCCACGAAGGGTATTGGGTTGACAATCAGCAAAATGGGCAAGGTATCTAACAGTGGCCTGACGGCAGCAAATACTAGGGATAGTTCAAAGATGGAAAGAAGCATGGCCAAGGAACTTATCTATGGGCTGATGGTAGTTATTACACAGGTGCTTGGGAAGAAAACAAACTTTCAGGGTACGGTGAGTATTAGTGGATTTCTGGGAGGTCCTACAAGGGAGAGTGGCTGCAGAACAAAATGCATGGAAAGGGAGTTCACATCTGGTAGGATGGTCGTCGATATGAGGGCGAGTACTACAATGATAAAAAGCACGGGATTGGGAAATATATTTGGCCAGACGGTAAAGTTTTCAAAGGTGAATGGGTCAACGGCAAGAGAGAAGGGAAAGGGAAGTATTATGGGAAGAATGGTGTGATTCAGGAAGGGATTTGGAAAAACGACAAGCGAGTCAATCAAGCAGGATAAGAGAGTAACTACTAGCATCCGATTGAGATACAGCTAAACAATATGCCACTTCCCAACACTAAACCTCCGAGATCAAGCAAAATATTCGGAAAATGATATTCTAATCTATTTGAGCTCAAATTATCAAAAAGATCAGGTGAAGGAGTGATATGCAGATACTGACCTTCCCTTGGTGTTACCCTTACTTTTCTATTCTCGCATTTTTGTCTTCCTCAGCTGATCCATCAATCTGGGGAAATTGAGTTTCGATGAATTTTTGGTGCTCTTTTGGGTCAGCATAAACTCATCTAATTTACGAATCATATCGAAGTTTTTGTGAAATACCTTGCCATCATTCACAATGCTACGAGCAACTTTTCGACTCATTTACCTGTCACTTTTGGCCATAAAGCCTATCTTCATTTTGAGCATATCGATGTTAGTCTATTCCGCTGAAAGTAAAGCCTCCAGTGAGTCTTCATTGTCTTCTTCCTTAAAGGCAGGTTCATGTTGAGACTAAGTCCGGTAGTTTTGGTTGGCTGTGATGAAAGGAGTTTATTCTTCCTTATCGGTGAGCTACTTATTGTTATCTTGTTTCATTGTATAAAAAAGGTCGACTATTTCCTTAGAGGTCTATTGAACGATTCCAACCAAGTTGGTCTTTTTGAACCTTCCATTTATGATAACCTTCGATATTCTTTGTCTGAGCTATCTATCTTTGGAGCTGGCTTCTGAAAAGTAAGTTATATTATTCCACAGTTTTCTTCCATCCTCAAAATTGATCAGGAATTCAGCAATGTTAGCATGAGGGCACTTCAAAGCATTGCATTTTATCTTTCCTGAACCGTTGGATTGTAGCTATATGTAGACTGGAGCGTTGCAGCATTTCGTGAACGGAATCGTCTCAGAATCTATGTAAAGAATAGAATTACCTGAGAAGAATATGTAGAAACTGTTAGTAACAGAGTTCTATCCGATAAGGATATTGAAAATGTAAAAGGTGATTTAGTTGAAGAGGTTGTTCACGATCTGAAAAATGAGAGGAGTTCGATCATCACTGGGAGGTAGGGCTCTTACATCTTCAGGGAAAACAAATTCCTTGAGGATATTGCGCATGGTGGCTGTATAGAACACTCAACTACTTTTTTTGAAGTAGATTGCCGGAAAAACTCCTGATTCCATCAGGATTACTTATTAGCCTTTGTTGGCTGTAGGAATGACTTTGTTGCGCATTTTCCTATTGATGTTGACCTTGCTCTTTGGAAGCTGAATTTAACATAGACTTACGACTTATATTTCTCTGATCATATCCAGCTATCTTTCCCTGTCATGGCCAGTGGGTGATATTCCCGAGGCGACCCTACCTCTTTTGATGCTACCAACACCACCAAAGGAGGTCTTTTACTGTCTGTGATTATCGATAGGCTTACTTTGCGATTTTTGAGTGGATTGTCGTCTGGATGTAACTTGCCATTCTAATATTAATATTATTGTCTGCCTCATGATAAACCAACCATCCTTGATGATATTGGATAAACTTAAAAGATCTCCTATTTATTGAGATCTGAAGTGAATATAGTAGATCCGTTAATAATTCAAACTTAAATATGCTATAACCGGGAAACAGCCGATTTGTGAGTTAGTTTACGATCAGCCATAAGGGAACTCCATCAACAGCTCATCTTATCAACAGCCATGAATCATCTTCTCGAATTTGTCAATACTGCAGTGAGCATTTATCGACGATCACTGCTCTCAGGAAAAATGAGATACTTCTTGAACTGAAAATAGAACAATTGAAAGAATAGGTGGATACATTGGAAAAAGAAAATTAATAACTTGTCAACAGCCGGGTTCTGACCTATCATGAGTATCAGGGCAAGTTGGAGGATGAGGACAGTCAGTATTGGAACAGATAAGATATCGAGGCCCAGCTCTTCGAAGCAAAAATAATTATTGAGCTGCTACTACTCAGCAATACGAATCATCCTCAGATTAAGCCTTATACCTAAGAGTCCTTAAAACAAAAATACAGTGAAATTTTGCTGTAAAA
>Ga0100385_1005403_pt1 | contig 10731 bp, 13 predicted proteins | sample CryGeymeta201509_FD_81543 | JGI IMG/M metagenome (GOLD analysis project Ga0100385, IMG submission 81543) | Groundwater microbial communities from Crystal Geyser aquifers in Utah, USA - Crystal Geyser metaG 2015-09 | ecosystem: Environmental > Aquatic > Deep subsurface > Groundwater | place: USA...
CAGGGCGGCGGATGATCCGAAAAGACCATCATCCACTCGCCCTTTACCTCACGCTCTGTTCTGGTCTGTGCCGTTTTGTCCTTCGGATCTCTATCGAGGTTTCACCCACCGAACACGTTCGGTAACCCCCTTTTTTTGATGGCAAAGCTTCGCTTTGCGGTTTGGTTCGGCTCGCTCACGGCGAGCCGGTTTGGTGGTGTCTTCGATGGTGGCACCCAGTTGGTCAGTCATGCGCAGAGTTTCGGTTACCGATCGCTTAAACCTAATTCCAGGATCTGAACCCGCAAGTGCTTTCGCGGCATATCCTCGGTCGTGCCTTCCTTCGGTATTCCACGGTCACTTGCGGCTCCATTCCCTTTGGAATTTTAGGCCGCTGTACGGCTAACGAAACTCAAGACAGCGATGACTAAAACGACCAACAAGGGGAGCACCACAATGACACAACAAACAATCATTCAATTAAATCCGGCTTCAAAATCTAAAACTGCGATGTTGATTGACGAATTACTAACACTGTCTGAAACTGCGGGTGTTGAATTGACAGCGGCGGAGTACGACAAATTGCATCAGGCTTTCTTTAACATTGAAACAAAGATGTTGAAAAGCAAAAAATTGGTTCGCTTGTATCCAATCTGGGAAGTATCTGAATTGAGTCATGGGAGATAAGAGGGTGGTGAATATGTTGCATAAGTTGGTTTTTTCCGATCCAGAGATTGCAGGAGTCGCTGAATATGGAGATGACAGAGAGGGCATCGTCATAAGTGTAAAAGATGCTTCAGTGCCTGCAGTCATCACCCGATCCGAAATTAAAGCGATTGCCGAAGGTCTGGGTTTCCAAGTAATTGACCTAAAAAAAGAGGGGGGTAGGGAAGGTGAAAAACTTTAGCGTTAATAATCCTCTAAGCCTAATCGCTATTTTTGCGAGCTTAGCGGAGTCGATTGCCTTGGGAATTTTGCCGTTTTCTGACCATCTGACCGATGGTCAGATTTGGGTTATCGTTTTATTTGCCGTTTCTTACCCAATATTGATGGCAGGCGCTTTCTGGTTTGTTTTGATTTTTAAACATGCCAATCTATTCTCGCCAGAAGAGCATGGCCGTGATCGATACCCAAATAATGTTCTGAAATATAACGATGATCAGGAAACGAATGCTTTTTTGGTTATTCTTGATAAGGCGAAGCAAAACGGGCGTTCTGGTGAATTGATTGCTAAAATTCAATCATTCCTTGAGCCTTATGGGATTGAGGATGATACAATTTCGTTCATGTTGAACCCTTCAAACGATGACTTGCATGAGCAAGTAATGCATTTTTTGAAGAAGGAGTGGAAATAATGACACAAGCTGATTTTGAATTACTTCACGGCAACGACGATGTGAAAATCGTTCGTCATGTTCCGGTGAACAAGTTGAAGCTGGTTGTTAGTGCCTACCGAACGGTTGGAGCCAAGGTGGTTTCCACGCCGGAGCAGGGCAAGAAGAACGAATATGTCGTGACCGCGCAATTTAATTAAGCGCACGATTCATCAAAAATGAGCCAGCGGATTGCTGGCTTTTTTTTGCCTGAATGTTGCGCGGTGGCGTAAACTAAATCCGCGTGTTATGGTTCCATATTATATCTTTTTCTTTTTTGTTGTTTTATTATAAAACCATATAGGTTTGATAGTTAACTATTATGCGCAACAGAAGAACACGAATACTTGAAGGATTGACCGGGGGAAGCTTTCGTCTTTCTTCTGACGACAAAGCCTTTTTAAGGGATTTAGCAAAGGTTCGTTTGATTTCCGAGGATGATGCAGACGCAACCCATTTTGCTCAGCGCAAAACAAAAGCTTCTAAGCGTTTAGATAAATTGGTGGAGCAAGGTTTGCTATCACGTAAGGAAATTACCATACCGGGGAAGGGGGTTGTTAAAGCTTACACCTTTGGTTCGGAGGACGTGGCGAAATCATTAGGCTCGAAACTTCCAAAAGTAAATCGGATGAGAAATGCGTATCACGAACTCATAGTGAGTCGTTTGTACTTTGCAGAGGGTCGGCCAGCCAGTTTCAAAATTGAAGCTGAGTTTACCAATAGTGATATAGAGAGCATACGCCAGGAAGGGCAATCCATTTCGGAAGTGGCTAGGCCAGATGCGTTGTTTACCAATGCTCAAGGCCAAGTTGTGGTCGTTGAAGCAGACTCGGGGCAGTACAACTCAACACAAATTAAAGAAAAAATAAATTCATGGAAGGGCTTTCCTCAAGTTTGGGGACAGCCTGAGCAACGTAAAAGTGCAGTCGAGAATTTCAGTAGTGCGAAGGTACACCGATTTTAAAAAATTGAGGAAATCAAATGACAACAATTTATGCAGTGATGAATCCGAAAGGTGGTGTCGGTAAATCAACAACCGCTATTAATGTATCTGCTGTCGGATCATTGCTTGAGCGCAATGTCCTGTTGATCGACATGGACCCTAATATGTCCACGACCAAAGTTTTCGGTTTACATAATAAGTTGGCGCGATCAGATTATGATCGAAAGAATGTTTCCAATCTATTTAAAGACAATCCGTCTAAACCTTCTGAGCTGGCGATTTCTTTGGATTTTGGGTTTGATTTCATCGCGGGTGCGTTTGACTTACAAGATGCTGACTTGTTCTTGCAAACGCTTCGCGATGGAGGGTTGTCATGGCTCTATGACTTATTCGAAGATGATCAGGGTTTAGATAAATACGACGAAATCATTATTGATACTGGCGGTCGAATTGGCCGTATTTATACCCCAATCTGTATTCTTGCTGATCATATACTTGTGCCTGCCGAAGCGGCAAAAATGTCGTTGGATCAAGTCGAAGAAATAGTCCCTTTCGTGTTAGAAATAGCTAAAGATAAAAAGCGTTATTTCCGAAGCACTGTTGATATTGCCGGCATTTTCTTTACCAAGTTCAGAAAGGGTACCAACGCAGGTCGAGAAAATGATGAAAAACTGAAAACTATGATGGCAGGAACAGGCATTAAGGTTGCTGAAACAAAATTGCCTCTTGCTACCAGGGTTGATGATGCTGACTCAAAAGGAATGCCGATCGTATTGCTTGAGCCTGATGAACCTATCGCTCATGCATTCTATTCGCTATATGAAGAATTAATTTTAGGTAATAAATAAGGAGCGTTTATGGATATTAAACAGATGCTTGCTCAGGCGGGGAAGGCAAAAAAACAGGATTTAAAAAACTCAGAAGCTAAAGATACTCCCGTAAAAGAGGTGACCGAGCCTTTGAACGCTGGAGCAAAAGAGCAGAAATTTGAAGGGCGTGGCAACTTGGTTAATTCAACGTCTAAAGTGGATGCTGCCTTATCCGAAGGGCGCGACCGTTCAGCTGTTATTCGCGATATTCGAAAAATTAAAGAAGATGTTCAGATACGAACGTTAGTTGAAGAAAACCCTGAGGCCTATTCTGATGAAAGTATCCGTGCGCTTGCACGAACGATTAAAGGACATAATGGAAATCAGGTGGAACAGCCTATTTCCATTTCGGAGAAAGAGGATGGTGACTATCTTCGAGAGGGCAAACGACGCATTCTAGCGTGCACTATGCTGGCAGAAGAGGAAGGCGACGAATCTTATTACTTCCAGCCATGTCGCTACCGTTTTGACCAGGAATCGGATGAGATTGACCTCATCCAGTTCAATATCAATAACACCAAAGAAGCCGTTTCGTTACATGGAACCGCCGTTTTCTTTAAAAAGAAAATTGATGAGGGTATGGAGCAGAAAGAGCTTGCCCAAAAGACCGGTTATTCAACGACTAAAATATCGCGAATCTTAAAAATATTTACTTACCCAGACGCTATTCAGAAAATAATTTTTTCTGGTGATCTGAGCTATCACGGCGCTGTAACCAAAAAAGCCATTAAGGAATATGAAGCTGATCTTAAAAAGCTAAATGATCAGCCTGACCTTGCTCAGCCTTTGGATCATCCAGAGCAAGAACCAGGGCCGGTAATATCAATATCGGTTGATAATGATGAGGACTTTGGTGAATTTGAGTCTCAGGGTGCGGATCAGGTCGAGGATGTTAAGCCTGCAAAGGCGGCAGCTAAACCAAAAGCAAAAGATAAGCCTGTCGTTAAAAAACCTGAGAAAACGAAAACAGTCGTAATTGACGAAAAGATAGCCAAAGATCTCTATCGGTTGGTTCGATACGCTCAATACATCCATGGCGAAACCGATGATCCAAAAGCCATTGATCAACCCTTCGACCGCAAAAAAGGATTAGAGTTATTTAATGACCTGAGCGGTATCCTGAATGCCATGCACGCAGCACACCTCGATAAAGAAACTGGTGCTCGCTAAATGGCGAAACGCAGCAAAGGGATTTCTGAAAGTGACATCGAGGCGTTAAACGAATTTAAACGCCTTCGGTTCGCCACTCGCGAGCAGTTTGCGTATTGGGGCGGCCTTTCCCCTAGTTCGGCTCATCGAGTGATAGCGAAGCTTCTAGAAGCCTCGCTTCTCAAGGTCTATTCAGAGCAGCGACCTCATGTTTACCGTCTTTCGGACAGCGCTGCTGCCATTGTTGGTGCTGAGTACCAGCAGCGTTGGCATTCAGCCAACGCGATTCACCAATACTTGATGCGCAATCAGTTTGAGATTTTTTATCGGGGTCATAAAGAACCCGATTTCAGAATGGTGAATCGAAATAGGCTTAAGTCATTTGGGTTGAACGCCCAGGTTGCAGAGCACCCCGCTAGAACTGGTAACGAATTAACTCTAGTGGTTATTGATGATTACTTAATGCGACCCAGTAGAGTCCATGACTTGTTAGATAGGGTGCATGAAACAAAGAATAACGAACTGTATCTGGAACGTGTGCGCCAAAGTGGCAATGCAATTATACCGACGTGGCGAAATGCCGTTAAAAAGGTCATTGTTGTCACTACTTTTGAAAAGCAGCTGCCCGTTTACAGGCGGGCGTATAGTCGAAAATCAATCCCTTTACCTCATGAACTTTATTATCTTCCTGCCATTTGGAGGTTGTCGTGATGTTGATTGACATCGCTAAAACGATCCTATTTTTTCCGTTCACGGCCTTGCAAACAATCTGTCGATACCCTCCATTTAGAGTGTTATTCGGATTCTTTTTCTTGGTCGCTATCGCTGATTTTTCGGTCTTGGGGTTATACAGCAGTCCGCTGTATTTTATTGGTGTGCCAATCTCATTGGCTGGCATGATTTGGTGTTGGAATTTGAAGAAGAAGGAGATCGAAACCGGCGAAGAAGGTTGGGATTTAGGGGTTGGTATTAATATCTATAACCCTGAAAAACCGACCAAACAGCGGATTTTACTGCAAGATAAGGTATTGAAACTCGGCTTTCTTGGTCTTGGTGCGCCAGGCTCCGGCAAGACAGTTTCGCTTGCCGTGGCGATGCTTAAATACTTTTTTGTTGATTACTTTCAGCGAACTAAAGAGAAATTAGGCGGTATTTTTGGCGACGGGAAGGGCGATAAAGAGGTTTTTCAGTTTGCGACCGCCGTTGGTGCGACATTCGATCTTTTCTTTTCTTCTGAATTGCCAAACACGAATACGAATTATATGAACTTGTTTGATGGGACTAGTAAGGATGTGCTGGATACCTGGACAACCATTCTTATTCCAGAAGGGACAAACGAATACTACGGTAATAAACAAAAACGAGCGTTACAGGTTTCGATTCCATTACTCAAAGAAACCGCCAAAGCGCTTGGTGTGTCATGCAGTTTGCGTGATTTGTACGCGGTCATGAAAACTGAGCGTGCTCCGATGGAAGTGATCACCCTTGCCCGTAGTGCAGGTGTTTCCTCGACGATTATTGAGCCAGCGGACAGTTACTTTAAAGAAGACTTTGAAAAGCGAATCGAAGCCGTAGATGGCATGTTGAATAAGCTGTATGCCTTTGTGTATGGCGAGGAAAACGACCGAATTAATGCCTACGCGCCCGATATCGTTCTGTTTGATTTGGTTCAAAACAATCAATCCCTCTACCTGCATTTGCCTTACTCCAAGTATGCAAGGGATCTAAATTTCGCCATTTGTGAAACGCTTACCGCTATTTCTCGCTGGCGCCAAAATCACGATAAAGAGCGTCGACAATTTCCAGTTGTTATGGATGATTACGGCGGTATGTTTTATCCCGAATTACCAAAAGCAACCGCTCGGTGGCGTGCGTCAGGTATGTCGGTGTTTTTAATGTTCCAGGATAAAGGGCAGCCGGATGAAATCAGCACAACGTTTACCGACCAGTTAGACGGCACGGTACCGACCAAAATCATGCTCCGCACGACCGGCGATATGACCGCCAATTGGGCTTCGCGTATGTTTGGTACTTATGACTCTTTAAATTATTCCGTGACTGACAAGGCCGACAATTCGTTTGACGGGCAAAATATTGGATCGACAGCCTTGCCTCGTGTTAAGCCTGAAGAGTTCAAATCGTTGCATGATGGTGAAGCGTTCATATCAACGACGATCAAAAAAGATGCCGGTAAGATTGAGCAGATATTCAGCAAAGTAAGATTTCCGTTGTTGCAGCCGCCAGAAGGCGTGAATCCTGCGGACATAGACTGGCCGGTCTGTGAGTATGGCGATGTTGGCAAGGGGATAGACCTTTGGAATAAGTACATCATTAGCGCTGAAAAAATAGCTGTTTCTGAACCAGAATCGGCACCTATGGAAAGTCGAAAAGGCAATGAGAGTTTTTCGGATGAAATCTTGGCCGACCTTGACGAAGAATTTGATCAATTCTAAGGAGTAATGCAAATGTTAACTTGGTTTGATTCGAGAATGGTTTCAGCTTTTCCAGTCAATTTCCTGTTGTTTTTCGTTCTGCCTTTTGTGTTACCCGCCGTTTCATTTGAAATGCTAGGCGAGGTTCGATATATCCCAGAGTTGGCGTATCCGCGCCAATGGTTACTCAATACTTTCGTCCTTCCTGTTCTGCCTACAGATGCCGCCAATACGTTATTAGCGTGGTGGATGCAGACTGACTATTGGGGAGAGTTAAGATTGCAGCTATTGCTGTCAATAAACGCATTCATACCGTTTGCAATTATCCAATTCTGGGTAATGGATTTGGGTATGCGTTTGAGAAACTGGTATTACGTCAAGCGATTCGAAATGGAGCGGAAAACATCTAAAACCGCTTGATGTAGTTCTAAAATAAAACTAATATTATTAATTATTAAACATTAGGAGTTGCTCTTATGAAGAAACTTTACTCATTTTTATTGCTAATAGCCTGCTCGGTTCTGGTCTACGCCGACCCAACACTGACGCTTCCTGACGGCGGCCGGCAAATCACTGATATAAAGACCGCTGGAAACGGTTTGGCCGCTCTTGTTATTGATATTATCAGTGTCATTGCTGTCGCGGGCGGGCTGATTTTTGTGGCCATTCAAGGCATAAAATGGCAATGGGGCGATAAGGATGAAGCCATCGAGAACCTAAAACAATTCGTCGTTGGTACCGGCTTGTATTTATTTAGCGGAACCATCGTTATTCAAATTTTTAAATTGTTCATGGCGTAACTATGTACTCGTTTAACCATCGTCTAGACCCGAAAACCTTGCTTGCGATGCCCATAAAATCCGCACAGGGCATTGGTATTTCTGTCTTAGTCCTTTTTCTTTCCTTTGGGCTCAGAAGTCCGATGATTGGATTGGTTCTTTTGCCGGTGCTGGTTTATGGCATTCGCTTGGCGATAAGGGGTTTTAAAGAGCATAACGAAGAACATCTTTTGCGTCTGAAATCTGAATACCACAATAAAGATGCCAAATGTACGGATCTGAACTTTAAGGGTCATTGATGGCTGCTTACTCTTCTTTATTTTCTTGGCGATACCCTATTGATGATTATGCGATTGGTCATTTTGATGGTTCAGTTTCAATAGCTATTACATGGGCTGGTACCGATTATTCCACCGTTGCTATTAGTGAGCGTGATGGGGACACCTCTAGCCTTACTAACGCTTTTTCTGACCTGCCGAGTGATGTGTTTATAGAGAATCATTTATTTCGTTTTGCAGATAGCTCCCGATGTGATGCTTATGTGGCGCAGGCTGATAAAGCCGTTCGATGTAACGAAATCGCTAAAAAAACAAGAGTTGATGTTGCGAATCTGCTTTCTGATTACGCCATGAAAAACGAAATACTGACCGTATTTACTTTGTCGCGTCACTCAGTGAAAGGTAATGCCACTGATTTCTCCAAGCAACTGGATGCGGCGGAGTTGTTGCGTGAAAAAATTCGGAATACTGTGAGCCATTTAGCGGGTTATCGATATTTAACGTGCGAAGAACTGGGTTTATCGGTTATTCGTCACAACGACCCCGACAGAATTCAGTATGAAGAGACGAAGGGCTTTATTGAAGGTTTTCACCTAAACGATCAATGGATAAGCGACAAACCAGAATGGCAAGGCCGGTTCTTAAAAGTAGGCGATACGTTTACCTGGGTTGGGTTACTAGATTTATATCCTTCAGAGGTTTTCCAAGGCTGGTCAGAGCAATTAAGTAAGCAGGCAAATGCGGACATTCATATTTGCCAGCTGGGTCGAATGGGCAATGCCGGTAAAGCCGTTCTGAAAGCTGAAGAGCAGATGAAGTCAGAAAGTCAGAAGACCGGCTTTCGAGGCGGTTTTCTAGCTCAGAAGAAAGGTAAAAATGCGGCGGCGTTTGGTGCGTATATTTCGAGCAATAATTTAGACGTCATCAACAACTGCTACATCGTTTGTTTGTCACATACCGATGCCCGACAACTTGAGGATTTAGCTAGAGCTTACCGGTCATTTGTGAAGTCTTCTGGTGGTCGTGTACGCGATTCAAAAGAGATTCAGTTTGGCGCGTGGCGCGTGGCGCATCCGGCGCAAGGGTATAAATCATTGTTTATGCGTCCCGATGCATTGGATTTATTTGTTGGAATGGCCCCTTTCACTCAGTTTGATCAAGGCCTTAAAAGACCCCTTATGATGCGCCTGAGTGCTCAAAACGAATTAATCTATTTTGATTTACCTGATGGTGGGGCAAACCACGGCTTTTCAGCCGGTAAGACCCGAAGCGGGAAGGGCGCCGAGAAAGTAATGCGGGTTTTAGAGACCTATCCGCAAGGCGTTGATTTTTACTGTATTGAATACGGCGGCTCTTACCGTTGGGTGACGGAGGCGCTTGGTGGGACGTATATCAATCTTGATCCTGATAAAGTTTACATCAATCCGTTTCCCACTTATGAAGAAGTTAACAGCACTCGAACTCCTGAAGGTGAAATTTCGACACGTGTTGTGGGCTTTTCTATTTCTGCCCTGGCACCCTTTCTGACGGCCGGTAAAAAATCGTTCTCTGAGATCCCAGATGGTAATCATCATATTTCAAGAGCAACCGACATTTTTAAGTATCTCTATCAAGAGGGTCCAGACGATGAGAGCAAAACAGCACCTACCTTTGGTGAGTTTCTAGCTGTTGCTGAAATGATGCGCGATGTTCTAGAGCAAGAAAGCAAAAACAGTCAGGATTATCGGTCTTGTGTGTTTCTGTATGAGAATTTGAATTCTTTTCTCAATACCCCGGCAGGCGCTCGATTCAACACCCCTAAAGGCAGTTTGGATCTAACGGGCGATTGTATTGCCATTGATATTAAGCCGCTGGTGTCTATGGGTGACCCACAAATATTAGGGGTCTATTTATCATCGATCATCATGCGATTGACTAATAAGGTCATTGCTAACCGCTCAAAAGCAGAGCTTGCGATTGATGAATATCACTTGCCCGCGAAACTGGCCCCTGATCTGGTACGGGAAATGGCGGCATTGGCCGCAAAAACATGGGCTAAAGAAAACGGTATTTTCGAAATTATCAGTCAGTCTCCAAGCCATGTTGATGCTGAGGGCGATACTGACGTCACCGCCAATATGAATCACATGCAGTTTTTGTTCATGGAGGATGAGCATGACGAGTTCGCCAGGAAGTTCAAATTGCCTGATTTACTCCGGGATCGTTGGAAGGATAGGCAATATTACCCAGAGCCATCATCGGTTGGCTTGCCGTACCGACAGGCTATTCGGCGGTATGGTGATAAATATTATGAATTGATGATTCATACACCTAAATTCATTCTGCAGTTAGCGGCATCGAATCCAAAAGACCTCGATATTAAAGATTTCATTGATTTTCACATGGACAGTGAAGGTATGAGCATTTGGAAGAAACTCGAATGGTTCGAATACTTTAGCAATGAGCTCAAGAAGTTTGATGACGACCAGAATGTTTTGAAACTAATGCTAGAAAAATTTAAGGAGCACGTTGCATGAGGAAGTTGCTAATCAATATCACGATGGCTGGTGTCCTGATATCGGCGAATACATTTGCTGATCCTTTAGAGTTGGCTCAACTCATTGAAATAGTCTCAAACCTAAATGCCCAATTGGAAGAGCTTAAAGAAACCGCAGATTTAACGAAGCAATTAGCCGAAATGGAGCAATTGGAAACCGTTCAGCAGCTTTCTGCGGGCGGTCAGGCCTTATGGCAACTTGGTAGCGAATTAGAACGCACGCGAGAGCTGATAGGTGGGTTTGAGAGTCCAGAGAAGCAACTGGAGCGCTTAAGAGATGATGTCGCCCAGTATTTCACTTTATATGATGGGGCTAGTAAAGAAGAGGACATTATTCGGTCCATGAAGCTATACGGTAATGCGTTGGCCGATCTAGAAAATCAATACTGGACC
>Ga0100385_1005408_pt1 | contig 10729 bp, 8 predicted proteins | sample CryGeymeta201509_FD_81543 | JGI IMG/M metagenome (GOLD analysis project Ga0100385, IMG submission 81543) | Groundwater microbial communities from Crystal Geyser aquifers in Utah, USA - Crystal Geyser metaG 2015-09 | ecosystem: Environmental > Aquatic > Deep subsurface > Groundwater | place: USA...
ATGCGGGGCAGGTTTGTTATAACGGTGTGCCGATTGAAGAGATTGGTCAACAACAGGTTCGGCAAAATGTGGCAACCGTTTTACAGCAACCGATGCTGTTTCAACAAACCGTGCGATTCAATTTAACCCTAGGCCAAGATTTACCGGAGCAATCCCTGTGGGAAGCCTTAAAAATGGCGCAATTGGACGATGTGGTGGCAGATATGGAACATCAACTAGACACTATGGTTGGGCGTAATGGTGTCAAACTATCCGGCGGGCAGCGTCAACGATTGGCAATTGCACGGATGATATTACAAGACCCCAAAGTGGTGATTATGGATGAAGCCACTTCGGCGTTAGATATGGAAACTGAACGCAAACTCTATCTTGATCTCGCCCCATTTTTAAAAGGGAGAACAACGCTGATTGTTGCTCATCGTCTAAGCTCCATTAAGCAAGCTGATCGTATTTTGGTGTTTGAAGACGGCCATATTATTGAATCCGGTAGCCACGAAGACCTCGTCACCTCCGGCGGAACCTACCAACGGCTTTATCGTTAATAATGGGTCATCCACAAAGCTTTTAAAGGCAGTTCGTTTGGCGCGTGGTATGATGCATTTTGAATCAAAATTTCATCGAATCAAGATGCTAAAACGAGATCAAAATGGACAAAAAAAATCATGAAAAAGTTAATCGGTCAGGCAAAGGCAAATACCCGGTTTCAATCTTGCACACGCTTTCTGATGAGTGTTGAATAGATGAACAACCGACTGAAAATCTGTTATTTAATGGGATTACTTTTGGTCATGCCTTTGGTCTTGGCAGAAACCGAAGTCGAAGTATTCACGCCAGTCTATGATTCAAATTGTTTACAAGAATTGGTGTTAACCTACCCGGCAGAGACCCATTTAAACGACATTCGCCAGCAATGTTTGGTTAAAGACGGCTCAATCTCTAATCCTTCGGCTGTTGAGCAACGGTTACAATCTGAACGATCGAATAAAAACACCCAATTTTCCTTACAAAGCTATTTACCAAACTATGTGTTATTTGGGGCTTATCACTTTTCAGGCGTTAACGAGCAACCCTTTGTTGAACAGTTTTTAAAAAATGATCGTTTTGATGCGCTGGAAATCAAGTTTCAATTCAGTGTCAAAGTCCCCATTTCAGATAACTTTATTGGCGTGGGAGATCACTGGTTTGTGGGGTATACCAATCGATCATTTTGGCAAGCCTATAATCATACTATTTCCTCACCTTTTCGAGAAACCAACCATCAACCTGAGGCTTGGATCCGTTTTGATAATCAATGGGATATTTTGGGCTGGAAAAATCGTTTGATTGAAGTAGGGTTGATTTATCAATCGAATGGCAAACCGGGCAGTTTATCGCGCTCTTGGAATCGTGGTTTTTTACGACTTGTTTTTGAGCAAGATAACTCGGCATTTATTGTTAAGCCTTGGATAAGATTCCCCGAATCGGCTTCAAGTGATGATAATGCTGACATCAGCCACTATCTTGGGCACTCAGAGTTGTTGTACGCGACGAAATCTTCAGATCACCATCTCAGCGTTATGGTGCGCAATAATTTTAATGAAAAACGCAATAAAGGGGCTTTAGAGCTGGGTTATAACTATCCGATTCACCGTAATCTTAACTTTTATGCACAATGGTTTTATGGCTATGGTGAAAGCCTGATTGACTATAACTATCTAAACAATACCTTGAGCATCGGTGTTCAATTAGGCAATATGCTTTAAATATCCGGCTTAGTGATTATGGTTTCTATGGTTTCGTGTTCGGAAAATCTATTTATGTTGTGCGGTATCGAGCATTTCTTGGGCGTGTTGCAGGGTTGAGTCGGTAATGGTGACTCCGCCGAGCATGCGGGCGAGTTCTTCGACCCTTTCTTTGGGGCTCAGTTCGGTGACTTGGGTGAGCGTTTGGTCTTTTTGAGTTTGTTTTTGGATGCTTAACTGCTGGTCACCATAAGCCGCCACGTGTGCAAGATGGGTAATCGAAAAGATTTGGCGATGCTGGCCGAGTTGTTGCATTTTTTGCCCCACTACTTCGGCAATGCCGCCGCCGATGCCGACATCAACCTCATCAAATATCATTGACGGTAAACTGGCCACTTCGGCACTCGCCACTTGAATGGCCAGGCTAATGCGAGACAGTTCACCCCCCGATGCCACTTTGGACAAGGGTTGCAAGGGTTGGCCTTTATTGGCGGTGACGTTAAATTGCACTTGGTCTTGTCCCAAACGTGATGGTTTGGTTGCTTCATTCAGGCTAATGTCAAATTGTCCATGTGGCATCCCCAGCGTTTGCATGGCTTGGGTGACAGTTTTACTGAGGTGTTGCGCTGCGGTTTGGCGAGATTTTGTTAGGGCTTGTGCACTGTTCATAAAGACTTGCCAGGCCTGGTCAATCTTGAGTTGAAGGTGTTCCAGCGAGGCATCCTCATTATTTAGGGAGGCTAATTCGGCATTAATTTCTTGATGTTTTTGGGTTAAGGCATTCGGGTCTAATAGGTGTTTTTTGGCCAGACCAAACAGTTCAGTCAGTCGTTCATCCACCTGTTGTAATCGATCCGGGTCTAAGCTGACTTGGTTATTTTGGTGTTGTATGTCGTCAGCCACCGCTTGAACATCGATTTGAATCGATTCGAGTTGTTGTAGCGCTTCTGCCAGTTGCGGGCTGTATTCACTGGCTTTGCTCAATTCAGATAGGGTTTGGTTGAGCTGTTCAACAATGCCCTTATCGCCTTCAAGCTGTTCATAAGCGTTGTAAACCGCCTGTTTGATTTCACTGGCATGAGACAGGGTGTTTTGCTCTTCGGCGAGCATTTCAAATTCACCGGCTTGCGGCTGAATGCGATCAAATTCCTGTTGTTGAAAGGCTAACAGTTCAATACGGCTTTGACGATCCGATTGATCTGCCAGTCGGCTTTGCAAGGTGTGGTTCAGTTTTTGCCAGGCCTGGTAGTTTTGGGCGGTGGTTTCTAATAAGGTTGGGTGTTGCGCATAGGCATCCAACAGTTCCAGTTGTTTGGGTGGGTGCATGAGTGATTGGTGTTCATTTTGACCATGAATATCAATCAGCAAGCTGCTGAGTTGTTTGAGTTGGCTAACAGACGCAGGGCGACCATTAATATACGCTTTGGAACGCCCTTCGGCAGTCAGCGTTCGCCTTAGTAAACAACTGTCTGCATCTTCTAATTCATTGTCGATTAACCAGGCTTGTACTGTCGGCAATTTGGTAATGTCAAAATCGGCAGTCACATCGGCTTTATCGGTTCCATGGCGCACCAAACTGCTATCCGCTCTCTCGCCCAGTGCTAAACCCAGCGCGTCCAATAAAATGGATTTACCCGCACCCGTTTCACCCGTTAAGGTGGTAAAGCCTTTATTAAAGGGGAGTTGTAACGATTGAATCAGTGCGAGGTTTTGAATAGAGAGTTCTTGTAACATGGTTTTCTCAATTAATCTCAATGAATTTTGGCCAGGCCTGGTGATTTTTAGAGTCTTATTGTATGTAAATCTGTCTTGGTTTAAAGCTTTTTACCCCATTTTAATTTGGCACGCAACAGTTTGAAGTGGTCATGATTTTTGGGGTGAATCATTTTAATAAAATTGGCATGACGGGTAATGGTGGTTTCATGATTGGCTTCAATTTGGAAGGACAGTTGACCATCACAAATAATGGAAGCGGTGCCACTACAATTGTCGTGGGGGCGAATCAAAATTTCACTATCGCCTGAGACCACCACCGGACGCGTGCTCATGGTATGGGGGTTAATGGAAACTAAGGTCATGGCATTCAGCTCCGGATCAACGATGGGGCCGCCGGCAGAGAGTGAATAGGCAGTGGAGCCGGTCGGGGTGGCAATAATCAGCCCGTCAGAGCGTTGGCTGTTTAAAAACCGTTTGTCGATAAAGGTTTCAAATTCAATCATGCGCGGCGAATCGTTTTTGTGCAACACCACATCATTAAAGGCGACTTCATTAAACAGGGTTTTGCCTTCTAGTTGAACTTTTACATTCAACAGCATTCTTTCTTCACATTGATAATCACCATCCAACACTTCATCCAGGGTGATGACCATGGTGTCGGGTGAAACGTCGGTTAAAAATCCAAGCCGTCCCAGGTTGATGCCCAGCAGCGGAATTTTGAAATCGACAACGGTTCTGGCCACATCTAAAAAAGTGCCGTCGCCGCCGACCACGATGGCAAGGTCGATCTGAGGTAATAGCAGTTGGCGCTCTAAACGCTCAATGCCATAGCGTTCAATGGGAAAGTCACAACAAGAACGTTGGTCTAAAATCACCGTTTTGTGCTTCTTTTGAAAATAGAGAATTAACTTATCAATCAATTCCCAAGACTGGATGCCATTGTACTTTCCAAAAATGCCGATTTTCTCGAACATACGTTTTATCCTTACTGCTGAAAAAGGGCGTGCGTGCGGTCAAACGATTTTTAACTTAGGTCTTGAAAAAAGCTTTTGCGACTATATAACATCATAACGTTCGAGCCATTTAAGCTAAATGATGTCAGCGAACATCTAACGCAACCCTTGAAACCAATTTTATGACGCTAAACGAAAGATCCCAATTATTGTTTAAACATTTGATGGCATTATACCTAAATGAGGGGAAACCTGTCGGCTCATCCGCATTGGCTAAATTGCCCGATGTGGGGGTGAGTTCGGCAACCGTACGCAATGTAATGGCGGACTTAGAAAAACTCGGCTTGATTCACTCGCCGCACACTTCCGCAGGCCGAGTCCCGACCCAATCGGGGATTCGTTTTTTTGTCGATACGATTTTAACCGTGCAACCCTTGCAGCAATCCTTAACCCGGCAAATTAAACAGGGGTTTATTCAAGCCCATTCACAGCAAGAATTATTAGGGTCTGCATCCCATATCTTGTCGGGCTTAACCGGCATGGCCAGTTTGGTGATGTTGCCGAATCAGCAACAAGAGGTATTGCGCCATATTGACTTTGTAAAACTGGGCGAGCGCCGCGCGTTGGTGGTGTTGGTTTTAAATGACAAGGATGTGCAGAATCGCGTGATTGAATTTGATGAACCGGTATCGGATCAACATCTGTTGCAGGCGGCCAATTATTTCAACCAACATTTTGTAGGGCATCATTTGTCTGACGTTAAGCAGATGTTGGTCAGTCGTTTAAATCGTTTGCGGCAGTCGGTTGATCAGCTGATGTTATCGGTTGTCACGGCAACGGATGAAGTCATTGATCAAAGTTTAAAAAATGATAAGCCTTATTTTATTTCCGGAAAAAGCAATCTGCTTAACTATGATGAATTGGCCGATGCGCAAAAATTAAAAGCGTTATTTCATTCCTTTGAAGAACATTCGGATTTACTGGCATTGTTAAATAAAAGTATGCAAGCCAAGGGGGTTCAAATTTTTATTGGACAGGAATGTGGTCATGAAAGTTATCAAAATTGCAGTGTCATCGCCTCGCCCTATGAGCGGGAAGGGCAAGTCATTGGTGTGCTTGGTGTGGTGGGACCCAGTCGAATGGCTTACGACAAAATTGTCCCCAGAGTGGATATGACTGCTCGCATTCTCAGTTCTTTGCTGAATAAATAGTCCATAAAACGGCCAGGCCTGGCCATTTTTTTAAAAAAACGACGGATTGCTTGAAAGCTAAAAAAGTGTCCTTATATATCCTCTGATTTCAAATTATCAATTCTGGAGAACCCAAAATGTCTAAAAGCAAGACAGAACAACAAGATTCTAACCCCAAAAATTCAAAAGATATGCAAGATGATGCCCATCAAGACGGTATTTCAGATGAAACGCAACAAGCAGAAGATACGGTTGAACATGATTTAGAAGCGATGTTGGCAGAAGCCGAACAAGAAGCAGCGTCGCAAAAAGAATTGGCATTGCGAACCTTAGCCGATATGGAAAATCTAAAGCGTCGGACTCGTATGGATGTGGAGAACGCTCATAAGTTTGCTTTGGAAAAATTTGTGAATGAGTTGTTGCCCGTTTTAGATTCAATGGAAATGGGCTTAGATGCTGCGGCAAAAGAAGATGCGTCTGCCGAAAGTATCCGAGAAGGTCTTGACATGACCTTTAAGCTGTTTTTGGATGTGATGCAAAAATTTAATGTGGAAAGAGTCAATCCAGAAGGTGAAAAATTTGATCCACAATTGCATGAAGCCATGACAATGGTGCCGTCGCCAGACCATGAATCGCAAATGGTGATGGAGGTTTTCCAAAAAGGCTATCTATTAAATGAGCGCTTGGTTCGTCCGGCAAGAGTTATTGTTGCGCAATAGTTTTCAAAAAAATGGCTGTTAGGGCTTGAATCTGAGTAAGGCTGCCTTATATAAAAGGCAACGAGAAAATTTAGTTTAAAAATCGCGGGTTACAGTTTGTAATCGGCACAGATATTTGGAGAGTAACAATGGGAAAAATTATCGGGATTGACTTAGGAACCACCAACTCTTGTGTGGCGGTAATGGAAGGCAAGGAAACAAAAGTAATTCCAAATGCTGAAGGGGTTAGAACAACCCCTTCTATTGTCGCTTATGTGGATGGCGGTGAAGTGTTGGTTGGGGACTCTGCTAAACGTCAAGCAGTGACAAACCCGGAAAATACTTTGTTTGCCATTAAACGTTTGATTGGCCGTCGCGCGGATGATCCGGTGGTTGCCAAAGATAAAGATATGGTATCTTATAAAATTATCGCTGCGGATAATGGTGATGCTTGGGTACAGGTAGGGGATAAAAAACTCTCTCCTCAAGAAGTGTCCGCTCGCACGCTCATGAAAATGAAGAAAACCGCAGAAGACTATTTAGGTCATGAAGTCACTGAAGCGGTGATTACGGTGCCGGCTTATTTCAATGACTCTCAGCGTCAAGCTACCAAGGATGCCGGTAAAATCGCCGGGTTAGAGGTTAAACGGATTATCAACGAACCCACTGCCGCAGCCTTAGCTTATGGTATGGATAAGGTTAAAGCTGATAGCAAAATTGCTGTTTATGACTTGGGGGGTGGAACCTTTGATATTTCCATTATCGAAGTGGCCGATATGGATGGCGAAAAGCAAGTTGAAGTGTTATCTACCAACGGCGATACTTTCCTGGGTGGGGAAGACTTTGATAATGTGATTGTTGACTATATCGCAACTGAATTTAAGAAAGACCAAAACGTTGATCTAAAACTGGATAAGTTGGCGTTACAACGGGTTCGTGAAGCGGCTGAAAAAGCCAAAGTGGAGTTGTCTTCTCGTGAGCAGACGGATATTAACTTGCCTTATGTCACAGCAGATGCCACCGGACCAAAACATTTAAATATGAAAATCACCCGTGCAAAATTCGAATCTTTAATTGAAGGGTTGGTGCAGCGTTCAATTGAACCTTGTAAAACCGCTTTAAAAGATGCCGGGCTTTCCGCTGCTGAAATTGACGATGTTATTTTGGTGGGTGGGTCAACCCGTGTCCCCATGGTGCAGGCAGCTGTTAAGGCATTCTTTGGTAAAGAACCGCGTAAAGATGTCAACCCGGACGAAGCCGTTGCGATGGGTGCAGCGATTCAAGGGGGTGTGCTTTCCGGTGATGTCAACGATGTCTTATTATTAGATGTAACGCCTTTATCGCTTGGGATTGAAACCATGGGCGGCGTGATGACGAAGTTGATCGAAAAAAATACCACCATCCCAACCCGTAAATCTCAGACATTCTCTACCGCTGAAGATAATCAGTCGGCAGTGACCATCCATGTGTTACAAGGTGAGCGTGAAATCTCTTCCGGTAACAAGTCACTGGGGCAGTTCAATCTGGACGAAATTCCACCTGCACCAAGAGGCACACCACAGATTGAAGTTACCTTCGATATTGATGCCAATGGTATTTTGAATGTTTCAGCTAAAGACAAAGCCACTAATAAAGAGCAACACATTACCATCAAAGCCTCTTCTGGTTCGACAGAAGAAGAAATTGAATCAATGGTGAAGGATGCAGAAGCGCATGCTGCGGAAGATGCCAAACTCAAAGAGTTGGTTGAAGCCAGTAACCAAGCAGATGCGATGATTCATGGAACGCAAAAAATGCTGACTGAGCAAGGCGATGGGGTTGATGCTGCGGAAAAAGAAGCGATTGAAAAAGCAATTGCTGATTTAGAAGAAGCCATTAAAGGAGACAGCAAAGAAGCGATTGATGAAAAATCACAAGCTTTGGCAACAGCTAGCCAGAAGTTGGCGGAGAAAGCCTATGCTCAACAACCCGGTGCCGATGCAGGCGCAGCTGAGCAACAAGGGTCTAGCCAAGCAACTGACGATGATATCGTTGATGCTGAGTTTGAAGAAGTCAAAGATGATGATAAAAAATAACGTTTATTGAGCAGCATTTGCTGTGAAATAAGCGAAGATAGACAGTTAATATCGGTATAATTCGGGCAATTCTTAGGGTTGCCCGTTTCTTTTATGGGTTCAATCGAAATACAATCAAATAGGAAATTCATCAGTTAGTATTCAAAAGGGCTTTTGTTTGTTCAAAAACAACCAGGCCTGGCAAAAAAGGCGCTTTTTTGAATACTAATTTTAAAAAAAGACTTAAGTGACTATGACTAAAAGAGATTATTACGAAATTTTAGAAGTGTCGAAAACGGCTTCCGAGGGTGAAATTAAGAAAGCCTATCGTAAACTGGCGATGCGCTATCACCCGGATCGAAATCCTGATAATAAAGAGGCTGAAGAAAAGTTTAAAGAAGCCTCTGAAGCTTATGAAATCTTGTCGGATTCTCAAAAACGACAAGCTTATGACCAATTTGGTCATGCTGGCGTTGATGGCAGTGGTGGCCACGGGGGCTTTGGTGGCGGCGGATTTGCTGACTTTAGTGATATTTTTGGCGACATCTTTGGTGGCGGTTTTGGCGGTGGACGACGCGGCCCGCAACCGGGTAATGACATGCAATATGAACTGGATATTTCGTTAGAAGATGCCGTTGCCGGCACCCGTGTTGATATTCGTATTCCCACCAAAGAAGTCTGTGAACATTGTGATGGTCATGGTGCAGAACCCGGTACAGATGTACATACCTGCCCAACCTGTCAGGGGTCGGGTCAGGTTAGGGTTCAGCAAGGGTTCTTTGCGGTGGCTCGCACCTGTCCAAACTGTCATGGTACCGGCAAGGTGATTAAAACCCCCTGTAAAATTTGTCGTGGTGAGGGTTACCAGCATAGCCATAAAACACTGACAGTGAAGATTCCGGCCGGAGTCGATACCGGCGACCGAATCCGCTTACAAGGAGAAGGTGAAGCCGGCGAACCCGGCGCGCCGCATGGTGATCTTTATGTCCGTATTCGTGTTAAGGAACACGCCATCTTTAAACGCGATGGGAATACTCTTTTTTGTGAGATGCCATTGTCTTTTGCCACGGCAACGCTTGGTGGCACAATTGATGTGCCAACCCTTAATGGACGTGCGAATTTAAAAATTCCGGCGGGAACGCAATCGGGTCAAAGATTTAAGTTGTCCGGCAAAGGTGTCAAGTCGGTTCGATCTTCTCAAGTGGGCGATATGATTGTACAAGTACATTTGGAGACGCCTGTTAAATTAAACCCTGAGCAAAAAGAATTGCTCAAAGCGTTTGATGAAAGTTTGCAGGGCAAACACCATAAACAACATAGCCCCAAAACGCACAGTTTTTTTGATTCAGTGAAGGCGTTCTTTACCGGAGAAGAATCTGATAAAAAAGATGAACCATGGAATTAACACTCTGAAAAGATAGAGTGAGGAATCAGCAATGAGAGTAGCGGTAATCGGCGCTTCAGGGCGTATGGGTAAAAACTTAATTGATGCGGTTAATCAGCTGGAAGGCCTTGAATTAACCGCAGCCATTGAAAGACCCGAATCGTCTTTAATCGGGGCTGATGCAGGTGAGATTGCGGGCGTAGGACGTTTAGAGGTTCAATTGGTTGACCAAATTGAAATGGTCGGCGACAATTTTGAGGTATTAATTGACTTTACCACGCCGCAAACCACGCTCCACAATTTGAAGTATTGTTTGGCACATAACAAAAAAATGGTGATTGGCACCACCGGCTTTGATGAAGCAGGACTACAGTTAATTCGTGAAGCAGGTGAGCGTATCGCCATTGTTTTTGCCGCTAATTTCAGTGTCGGGGTGAATTTGACCTTGAAGCTGTTAAAACAAGCGGCAGAAGTGTTGAATGAAGGCTATGATATTGAAGTGATCGAAGCGCATCACCGTCATAAGGTCGATGCGCCGTCCGGCACCGCTTTGCGAATGGGAGAAGTGGTTGCAGAAACACTGGGTCGAGATTTGAAGTCTTGTGCCGTTTATGGCCGTGAAGGCATTACCGGCGCAAGAGACCCGAATACCATTGGCTTTGCCACCGTTCGCGCCGGCGATATTGTGGGAGATCACACCGTACTGTTTGCCACCGAGGGCGAACGCGTTGAAATTACCCACAAGGCTTCCAGTCGAATGACGTTTGCAAAAGGGGCTGCACGAGCCTGTCAATGGCTGGTATCCAAAGACAGCGGCTTATTTGATATGCAGGACGTCCTAAATTTACGCTAAGCTGTCTGCTCATTTCAATTGAATGATAAAAGCGGCCAGTTAGAGTCGCTTTTTTTATAAGTTTTTGCCGTTTTAATGGAGCAGATTGTTTTGAACCGAAAAAAGAAAATTTCATTAAAAATCGCTAAGCGTTTGAAAAATGCTAAGGCAAAAAAAAGCC
>Ga0100385_1005413_pt1 | contig 10725 bp, 5 predicted proteins | sample CryGeymeta201509_FD_81543 | JGI IMG/M metagenome (GOLD analysis project Ga0100385, IMG submission 81543) | Groundwater microbial communities from Crystal Geyser aquifers in Utah, USA - Crystal Geyser metaG 2015-09 | ecosystem: Environmental > Aquatic > Deep subsurface > Groundwater | place: USA...
ACATGCCTGGGGCGCGGCCGGGAGCGTGTCCGACCCGGAGGGCGAGCAGACCCGTCATCAGTGGACCGTCAAGGCAGCCTTCGCGCACGAGGCGGGACGGCGTGCCGACGAACTGCTGAGTTCGGGGCTTCAGGGATTGCGAGAGGCAAGCGGTCGTGAGCCGGAAGGCGGCGGCGCCGCGTCGCGGGTGGTCGTCTTCAACGAACACTCGTGGCCGCGGGACATTGTGACGAGCTGGCCGGTGCCCGGCGACAGTGCGGGCGTGCGCGTTACGGAGACCGGCGCAACCGAAAAGGGGCGACTCACTGAACCCTCGGTTCCCTGCCAAGTGGAAGGGGACCGCGTCCTGTTCGTCGCCCGACAGGTGCCGCCGCTGGGGTGGAAGTCGCACCGTGTGGAGGGAGGCGGCGCAGCCAAAGCTGCGCAGGCACTGCTCCGAAAGGGGCCGTCCCCGTGCTCCTGGGAGACGCCGGACTTCCGGCTCGGGGTGGACTCCTCCACCGGCGCTTTGCGCAGCCTCTACGAAAAAGCCCTTCACACCGAGTGGGTCGGTACGAGCGGGCCCTACCGTCTCAACCAGTTCCTGTACGTGTTGGGACGCGGTCGAGAAGGACCAGGCGCCAGGCGGGTGTCGCTACTGGTATGCCACCAACAGCTTTGCTGCAATGTCGGCTGGCCGCAGGACGGCGTACCTGGCCACGCCGCACGCGCCGCTGCTGACCTTCAACAACCTCTACCGAAATGGGCACAGCGGGACCGTTCGGCCGCTCAACGGCGCCGTTTTCGCTTGGGTCCTGAGCAACTACTGGGACACGAACTACAAAGCCTCGCAGGGAGGCGACATGGTCTTCTCCTTCCTGCTGGATCTCCGCGCCGGCGCCTTCGACCCGACCGGGAGGCCGGGCCCCTGAAGCGGCCCGAAGGAGAGAAGCTGGTCGTCGCTGCCGCCCCCGATTAGCCCCACCTGGAAGTGGTTGGTTGCGTCGATACTTGGGGAACTGCGACCCGTTGTGCGAATCTTCGCGCCGTTAGGTGGCAGTTGCTGGCAGAAGGTTCCCCGGTGCCTCGCTACAACGGATCAACGAACCTCAACCGCGACCCCGTGCAGCGGCGCCGCAGCGGATGGGGTATTCTATCAAAACAGCCTGCGGACGCCCGCGTTGCGGCGGCGCAACGCAGGCGGCGCCAGGCGAGGTTCTGCGAGGATCAGATACACTGGGCAGAGAGAACGCAGCCCCATCTGTCTCAGGTTCGTGAGTCAAACCCCATGAAAAAGCACACTCCCTGCGGAGCTGACCTCGGCTGGCTCGTCGTTCCGGTTGTTCTCAACCTCGTTCGGTTTGCCGCGGCCCAGCCGGTCGTTGCCGGTATCGATCCGGGCCGCATTGGCGTTCAGGGCGGATTGGTGGTCCAACTCGGTGCCGCGGATACAGCTACGCCTGCTGCCCTCAGCCGCACTGGACGGTACCTCGTCAACGTCCTGGATGTCGACGCCGCTGCGGTCGCCGCCGCCCGCACGCAGCTCCGCGCTCAAGGCTACTACGGTCTCGTGTCGGCCGATTTGATCGCAAAGCCGTCCCTTCTACCCTACACTGAAAACCTCGTCAACCTGGTCATTGTCGGCAATCTCTCGGTGCCTGCGTCGGAGGTCTTTCGCGTGCTGGTTCCGGGAGGGGCGGTGGTTGTCGCCGATCCGCAGACGCTCGCCAAGCAGCAGCTCAGGGCCGCCGGCTTCGCGGCGGTTCGCGACCTCGACCTCGCCCCCGGCGCTCTTTCGGTCACGGCCCGCAAGCCCTGGCCGGCAAACATGGACTGGTGGTCGCACCCGCGCCACGGGGCCGACGGGAACCCCGCCTCGGACGACACACTCGTTGGCCCGCCAGACCGTGTGCGCTGGATTGCCGCCTCGACCTCGGAAGTCGAAGGCATGGTCTCGGCCGGCGGCCGCAACTACTACGGGGGCGTCCTGGCTCGCGACAGCTTCAACGGCCTCCGGCTCTGGCACAGCAACCTCGGCAACGCGGAGGTCAACGCCGCCACCTTCGCCCTACCTCGCCTTTCCGCCGATGTCGCTCGCCCGGTGGCCGCCCGCGACCGTCTCTACGCCATCGCTGGGGGGAAGCTGGTTGCGCTCGAGGCCGCCACCGGCAAGGTGGTGCGCGAGTTCCCGGGTGTCGAGAGACCGAGACAACTGGCCAACTCCGGGGACACACTTGTAGCCGCGGATGGCAAGGCGGTCCACGCCTACAGCACCAGGACCGGTGGAGAGCTGTGGAGCTTCGCGGCGGTCGACGCCACCAACTTGGTCGTGAGCGGCGAGTTCGTGTCCTTCCTGCAGGGCCAACCCAAACGCGGTCTCGCTCTCGAAGCCGTGGCGCTCGACCTGCGCACCGGAGCGGTCGCGTGGCGTCGCTCGGATTACCCCTGGCTTCCCAAGGTGAGCCGGACAGTGCTGCACAACGACCAGTTGGCCTTCGAGGTATCTTCGCTCAGCGACCACGACGCTGGCAACGGCCTGCACGTGGTTTCGGCTCGTACCGGGGAACCTCTGTGGGAGAAGGTCTTTCCCCCGGGCATGAACCACAACCGTCAGGCACGGGCGATGTTCCTCAACAGCGGCCTCTGGATTCTGCACGGCGGGAAGACCAACACAGCGGACGCGGCAAACATCGGGCACTTGCCCCTCGAGGTCTCTGCCCTCGATCCGCTCACCGGCCAGAACCTCGCCACCCGTGACGCGGGGCTGACACACTGCTTTCCCCCCGTCGCAACTGCCCGCTATCTTCTCTCGGGGGTGTTCGACATGACGGATCTGCAGTCCGGCAAGGTCGTGGTCAACCCCATCACCAAAGCCAACTGCTCTGCGGAAGGCGGCTGGATGCCGGCAAACGGCCTGGTCTATACCACGCCGAAGCACTGTAGCTGCTGGCCCATGCTTCGCGGTTTCACGGCCCTGGCACCCCGCAGTCCGGAAACCAGCCCGGCGCACAAGCCCCTCGACCAGATCGAGTTCCCCCTCGAGAAGGGACCGGCCTTCGGAGCAATCCCAAGTGCCGAGTCTCAAGTTGCAGACCCGAACGATTGGCCGCTCTACCGTCACGATGCTTGGCGCAGTGGGAGCACGGCTGCCCCCGGTCCAAAGTCCCTGAACGCGCGCTGGGCCGTTCAGTTGGCCCCCAAGGCCGAGGTCGCCATGGTCGAGGAGGCGCCCCTCGGTCCCCTCCTCCACGACTGGCGCGAGAATCCGGTCGTCAAAGGCCCCCTCAGCGCGCCGACCGTAGCCAACGGGCTTGTCTTCGTCACCCGGCCCGACGCCCAGGAGGTGCTTGCGGTTGACGCTGCTTCGGGCCAGGTTCGGTGGCGTTTCACCGCAGATGGACGGGTAGACACCCCGCCCGCCGTCTACCGTGGTGCGTGCTTGTTCGGTTCCCAGTCGGGGTCGGTCTACGCCCTGCGCGCCGACACGGGCGAACTGGCCTGGCGCATGCAAGCCGGGCCGACGGTCGAACGTATCGTGGTCTACGGCCAGGTGGAATCGCCGTGGCCGGTGCCAGGCGCGGTCCTCGTCATCGACGGCGTGGCCTACTTCGCCGCCGGCCGCCAGCCGTTCGCGGATGGCGGCGTGCTTGTGTTTTCGGTCGATCCCTTCACCGGCCAGCGCCACTGGGTCCGCCGGCTCGACACCATCCCACAGCAGGGGTACTACGAGAACTCCGGACTGGAGTTCGATCCCTTCGACATTCTTCATCAAGAAGGCGAGGGTCTGACGCTGTCCCGGTGGATCTTCTCTCGCGACGGGAAGCAGGTGTCCGTAGACAAGTGGGACGGGTTCGCGAGAATCGACACGGGCCACGGCGCGGTCTATGTGCCGCGCGGTTGGTGGACCTACAGCCCGCGCCATCAGCACCGGTTCCCCGGCGAAGCCAGCCGCCGGCCTTTGTGCGTGTTCCGGGATGGCACCGTCCTCACTTCGCTGGATGGCACCACGGAGGTCTTCCGCCGCGACTTCAAGCTCGAGCAGGGCGAGACCTTCTCCAACAAGTGGATCACCGGCTGGGAAGCAGCCACCGTCGCGCGGGATGGCGGCACGCCCTACCGGACCTATCGCCTGGCCGAGAAAGCCGCCTGGAAGGCCGACCCGTTCACTCCGCCGGCAGAGAAGACCACGCCAAAGCCCAAGAACGCCCAGCTCTACAACGACCTCCAAGCCCTGGCGCTCTCCGGCGACGGCCGTCTGTTCGTGGTGCACAAGGACGGCCGCCTCAAAGCCCTCGCCACCGAGGACGGCCGCGTGCTGGCCGAGATCCAGGTTCCGCAGCCTGCCTGGGACGGTCTGGCGGTCGCCGACAAGCGGCTGTTCCTGACGACTCAGACGGGAGAGCTGGTCTGCCTTGGAGAGTAGCCGGGCGGGTAACCTCGCGCTCGCCAAGGACGCCGCCGGCGGCTGCGACGGGGCGAAGAACGGCAAGACCGGATTCCACACCGAACACGAGGCTCAGCCGTGGTGGCGGGTCGATCTCGGCGAGGTGTACCGCCTCTCCAAAGTCGTCCTCTGGAACCGTACAGACGACCCGATCACCGCACCCCGGGGCCGCTTCGTGGTGGTCCTGCTTTCCACCGACGACCAGCATTGGCAGGAAGCCTACCGCCATGGCGGAACGGTCTTCTACGGCTATCCCGAGGGGAACCCGCTCACCGGGGACCTGCGGGGGCAACAGGCTCGGTTTGTCAAGATCCAGTTGGCGAACACCGAGTACCTGCACCTGGACGAGGTCGAGGTGTTCGGGGTCGACACACCGGACCGCAACTTGGCCCTGGACCGGCCGGCCACCCAGAGCAGCGTCAGCCAGTGGTCCACCCCGCCGATCCGGCCGCTCGCCCTGCCGGAGCCGGACCTCGCGCTGTGGCGCACCGCCGCCGCCTCGGCCGCGGCGCTGGCAGAGGCCACGCTGGCGTTCGTGCCTCCCGACAAGGAGACCCCTGCATTCCGCGCGCAGTTGGCGGCGCTCCGGACCGGACTGGAGAACCTGAAGCCCGGTGCCGACGAGAAGTCCGTGTTCCTGCAGCTCCGCTGGCTGCGTCGCCACGTCCTCTTTCGCCACCCACTGCTGAACTTCGAGCGACTGCTTGTCAACAAGCGCCCTCCCCCGGTGATCTCCCACATGGTGGACCAGTATCTGGGGCGCTGGAGCCGTCCCGGACCGGGCCTGTTCCTGGTCACCGGCTGGCGGGATACCCCTGCCGCCCAGCCCCTGCTGCGACAGCCCCTGCCCACGGGAAGCGTGCTCCATCCGGATCTCTCCTTCGACGGCCAGCGCGTGCTCTTCAGCTACTGCGACCACACGGTGGCGGAACTCACGCCCGAGGAAACCGCCGGATGCGAGGCCGCCATGGGCGTTGGCGGTCTGCTGGACTGGGTCCGCCAGGGGGGACGCCGGCGGTTCCTCCTCTATGAAGCCCGTATCGCCGATGGCAGCGTGCGCCAGTTGACCGGCACCGACCGCGACCTCCAGCGCACCGAGGACGGCCGCCAAGCGGTGCTCGTCGAGGACTTCGACCCGTGCTACCTGCCGGACGGAGGGATCGCCTTCGTCTCGACGCGCTGTCAGTCGTTCGGCCGCTGTCACTGGGGGCGCTGCACGCCCACCTTCGTCCTCTACTAGGCCGAGGGCGACGGTTCGAACATCCGCCGTCTGTCACCCGGGGAACTGAACGAATGGGACCCGGCGGTGCTGCACGACGGCCGGATCGTGTTTGCCCGCTGGGACTACGTGAACCGGCACAACACCTTCTTCCAGAGCCTCTGGGTTGGCCGGCCGGACGGGACCGAGGTCGCCCATGTCTACGGCAACCTCTCCCGCAACCCCTGCAGGACCTCCGAATCCCGCGCCATCCCCGGCTCGGACCGCCTCGTCTGTACCGCTACCGCCCACCACTCGTACACCGCTGGTTCCCTCGTGGCGATCGATCCCGACCGCGGTCAGGAAGGGCTGGAGCCGCTCCGCCGAATTACCCCCGAGGTGCAGTTCCCGGAGACCGACGCCAGCGTTCCCGGCGACTACTACGCCCGCCGCGGGCGGCTGGTCGCTCTCCTACTCGGCCCACACCGCCAGTACGTCGAACCCGACCGAGAGAGCCTCCAACGCATTATCGACTCGCTCGACCTCAACGGGCAGTACTACGGCGACTACTCATGGAATCGTCCCGAACGACGGACCCCTCCCCCCGAGGCCGTGGCAGCCCTGCGCGCCGACGTCTCTTCCAGGTGTGAAGGCTGCCACGCAGGGAGGGCGCACCAGCCGCTGGCCGCCCTGCTCAATGTGGCTCTGCCCGAGGAAAGCCGGGTTGTCCAAGCTCCTCTCTCCCGGACGGAAGGCGGCTGGGGACAGTGCACAGGGATCGTCTGGTCAAGGCAGTCTCCCGAGTACGCGGTCCTGCTCGAGACGGTCCGAGAAGCGGCGGGCCCCGAAGGTCCAGCAGACGTTGCCGGGACCTGTGGGCAAGTGCCCTGCCGTTGCGGCGGATGCTGGGTCAAGAAGCTCCGGAACCAGCCGCACAGCCCCCGTCTGGCGGGGAAGTGACGGACGGTGCCGTGCGGGGGGCCACCGACACCCCAACAGGTAATCTTTACATGAAGCAGCCGCCCGTACTCTCCGTTAGCTCGAACCCGCTCGTCCCGGAGCCGGCCAGCGGCACCTCGGACGAATACAGCCGGCGCCGCGCCGCCATTGAGGCACGCGACGCCCGACCACGGCGCGTCCCCGCCATTCCGCCCAGAGAGCGGCAACTGCGTGTGGTCATCGACACCGACGCGGGCAATGAGATCGATGATCTGTGGGCCCTCGCGCTCGCGCTGCGGTGTCCGGAGCGGTTTCAGATCGAGGGCTTTGTCGCCGCCAACTACGACAACCACAGCCCGGGTGGCGGACCGGGCAGCCTCGACACCTCGGCCCGTCTCATCGAGACGGTAGTCGCCCAGGCGGGCTTGGCCGGCAAGTTCCCGGTCAAGCGTGGGTCGCCGCCGATGCGGTACCAGTTCGAGCCGTCCGAATCCGAGGGCGTGGACTTCCTGATCGAGCGGGCGATGGCTTCTACCGCGGAGGATCCTCTGTGGGTGGTGGGGCTCGGCGCGGCGACCGACATCGCTTCGGCGTACCTGAAGGAGCCGCGAATTGTCGAGCGGGTCGTCGTCTTCTGGCACTTCCGCACCGAGTGGCCGAAGCGCTGCTGGAACTTCAACGTAATCGGTGACGTGCGCGCTGCGCGACTGGTGTTCCACTCGGACCTGGCCTTCGTGCTGTTCGACACCGGCACGGACCTGACTTGCCCGATGGAACAGTCGGCCCAGTGGGTGGAGTACGGCCCGCTGGGGCGGTTCCTTCACGAGTACCGGCTGCGAAGCGAGTGGTACCAGGATCCCAAGAAGGGCTTCTATGACTTGGGCGACCTCGCGTCGTTGGTGGAGCCGTCGCTGGCGACGTGGGAGGTGGTGGCGTGCCCGGAGGTCAACTGGGATCTGGCGTATGCCTTCAACGGCACGAAGGGCGAGATTCTCCGCTGCGGCGCCATTGACCGGGACAGGACGTTCGCGTTGCTGGAGGAGCGGCTGAGGAATTCGTGAGAGGCGCGAGGTGAAGCACTCCACCGTGGCCCGGGTGGTCGACGGGGCGCGCGTTCCGAGAGGTCCAAGCTCGGAGGGATCCGGCCACCAGGCGGTGAACTACCGCGCGCTAGAGCATTGGAGGAGAGAAACGTGAGGCCGTTACTTCTGAGCGCGTGGAGCCTCACGGTAGGTTGCACTGCATCGGTCGTGGGCCAGGTTCAGGATATCGAGCCGCCGCTTCGTCCCGAGGCAGTTCGCTTCGGCGGTCTGGTCGGCGCGCGTCTCACCGCGACTGCCGAAGGGCGCCTGCTGAAGCTGGATGAGGACGCCCTGTTGGCCGGCTTCAGGCACCGTCCGGGCAGCCAGGACTGGGTCGGCGAGCACGTCGGCAAGTTCCTGCACGCCGCCACGCTGGCGTGGGTGTACACCCGCGACCCGAAGCTGCGGGAGAAGATCGACCGCGTCACTGCGGAGCTGCTCAAGACGCAGCTTGCCGACGGCTATCTGGGGACGTACACGCCGGACCAGTACTGGACAAGCTGGGATGTGTGGGTCCACAAGTACTGCCTGTACGGCTTGCTCACGGTGCATCAATACACCGGAAACGAGGCCGCACTCGACGGCGCGCGCAAGCTCGGCGACCTGGTGTGCCGCACGTTCGGGCGCGACAAGCGCGACCTTCTCCGGTCGGGCACACACGTCGGCATGGCTGCCACGAGCATCCTGGAGCCGATGGTCATGCTCTACAACGCCACTGGCGAGACGCGCTATCTGGACTTCTGCGGGTACATTGTCTGGAGCTGGAGCCAACCCCACGGACCGCACCTGCTCGAGTCGCTGCTGTCGCACGGTAAGGTCAACCAGACGGCTAACGGCAAAGCCTACGAGATGATGAGCAACCTCGTCGGCTTGTGCGAGCTGTACCGCGTCACAGGCAAGGCGGACTACCTGAAGGCGTGTTTCAACGCCTGGCAGGACATCGTCGACAACCGAATGTACCTCACCGGCGGCACCAGCCTGGGCGAGCACTTCCAGGCCGACCACCATCTGCCCAACACGGGCCACGTCTCGGAGAACTGCGCCCAGGTCACCTGGGAACAGCTCAATGTCGAACTGCTGAGACTCACCGGCGAGGCGCGGTTCGCTGAAGTGCTGGAGACGCTGATCTACAACCACCTCTTCGCTTCGCAGCACCCCCAGGGCTGGAAGATCTGCTATTTCACTCCGCTGGAAGGCACCAAGCCATACGACGGCGGCATCAACTGCTGCACCTCCTCGAACTCCCGCGGAGTTGCGCTGATCCCGACCTTCGCCTACTCCGTGAAGGGCCGGGAAGTGTATGCCAACCTTCATGCCCAGGCGTCGTTGGGCTTCGACCTCGACGGCCGGCATGTGGTCCTGCACCAGTCGGGTGACTATCCCGACCGGGGCTATCTGCACTACGAAGTCGAGGCCGCGGGGACGGAGCCCGTCAGCTTCGCGCTGCACCTCCGGGTCCCAGCCTGGTGCCCCGAGCCGCAGGTCGAGTTGAACGGCAGCGATCTGCAGGTGCGAAGGCAGGATGGCTACGCGGTGATCGACGGGCAGTGGCGGATAGACCGCCGGCCGACCGTCGTCGAGGTGAAGTTCCCCCTGCCCGCGCAGCTCCTCGAAGGCGCATTCGAAAACGACGGGCTGCTGGCCCTCCGCCGCGGGCCGTTGGTGTACGCGCTGGACGAAGCGGACAACCCCGGGCTGCCGCCGCTGGTCGGTGTCGGGCTTTCCGAATCTGCCGAGGCGACGGTCGCCGAAGCCTCCCCGGCCCAGCGTACCTGGCCGGGCGAGCAGCTCCTTGAGCTCCCGGGAGCGGTTGCGCCGGCATTGGCCGAGGCGGGTGCCCTGCCCGTACTACGACTGCGCCCCTTCGCCGACGCAGGTGCTACGGGCACGCGGTTCCGCGTGTGGCTCCCCGACCAGGACGCCCTGAAGCGGCTTCGGTTCTCACTGCTCGTCGGCGGGACGGAGAGCTGGTCCAGAGAGGGCAACGTCAACGGCTCGCTTATTGACGGCGACACTGGCACCTTTCGGGTCACGTTCGACGGAACCAGCCAGCGGGAGGACTGGTACGCCGTGTCCCTGACGGAGCTGGTCACCGTTGCCCGCGTCGTCTACGCGCACGGCAACTGCTACCACGATGGCGGCTGGTTCGACGCCTCGAAGGGCAAGCCGCGGATTCAGCTCCGGCGGACGCGCGACGGCGCGTGGGAGGACGCGGCAACGCTCGACAGCTACCCCGATACCACCGCCACCGAACCCAAAGGGCTCCGGCCGGGGCAGCCGTTCGAGGTGCGGTTCGCGCCCGTGCAAGCGTACGGCGTCCGCATCCTGGGCGCCGCAGCCACCGGTGACAACACGAACCAGTGCTTCAGCAGTTGCGCGGAACTGCAGGCGTTCGGGGAGGAGAGGGCGGCGAAGTCGAAACAGGGGGGCTGATACCGGGTCCGCGGCATCCACGATCCATGAGGGACAGGGCGGCTACAGCAGAGCGTCGGCTACTTCGGGCAGCCAAGCTGTCCCTTGAGTGAATCTGGGTCGACGCCGGTTGCCACCAGTCCGCCGTTTGCGTCCGTCAACTCCGCGCCGCGGCGCGATTGCACACCCTCTTCGGGGTGATGTCCTGCTTCGTGCGAGGGTTCTCCCGGGGCGTGGGGCAAGGAGCACGGAAAAGGGCGGACAGGGGGCAGGGGCGACAAGGGGACAAGGAGACTTGGGGAAAGGGAGACTGGGGGACCGACTCACCGCGCGGCGCTCCCCGCCTCCTCCACCGTCAACAGGTACGGGTAGTCCACCGCCGTGAGCATCAGCGCGACCTCGCCACCGGGGCCGGCCTTGGCTTTCAGTGGCACCGCCTTGTCGTTGATCGGGTCGTACGCGGGAACGTCGCTCCGATGGCGTTCAGCCCCGACACGGTCACCGTGAACGCTTCCGGCGCCAGCGCCTGCTTGATGTCCCGCGTCATCACGTATACTCGCGAAGGTTAGGAATACACCAAAGCTATTGCACAAGTTCGACGCCTCTGCGTGCACAGCAGTGTGTTGGGTGCTCACCACACGCCCACGGGTGAAGTTCTGCGAACTTCCACT
>Ga0100385_1005421_pt1 | contig 10715 bp, 11 predicted proteins | sample CryGeymeta201509_FD_81543 | JGI IMG/M metagenome (GOLD analysis project Ga0100385, IMG submission 81543) | Groundwater microbial communities from Crystal Geyser aquifers in Utah, USA - Crystal Geyser metaG 2015-09 | ecosystem: Environmental > Aquatic > Deep subsurface > Groundwater | place: USA...
ATAGCTGGTCGCAAGCAAGAAGAGATAATGCAGCACTTTACACTAAATTATTTGTTGAAGCTGGATTAGCCGAAGAAGAAGGAAAAATAACTTTTGACGAAAAGAATAAAGTTCTACTCCCAAAAGCAGTTTATAAAGAAACTGGACACAAAAATTATCACATTTATAATCAATATGTAATAAGAGTAGAAAAACGCGATGAATTACTTGCTCATCTAAGAGCAGCGAATATTGGGTGCGAAATCTACTATCCAGTTCCTTTTCATAAACAAGAATGTTTCAAAGAATTGCCAAGCTCAAAGGATGAATATCCAAATGCAGATTTTGCAGCAGCACATTCAATTGCCCTTCCAATTTATCCGGAATTAAAAGCTGAACAAATTGAGTATGTAGTTGAAACAGTAAAAGCATTTGTGGAATAACAGATGGAAAAATGGAAAGTTGGAATGATGGAATATTGGAAAAAACATGAACTTGAAAATTAATTAGCAATTTGGAGTTTTAGAGTTTTGGAAATAAAAAGGAAAAACATAAACCGAGGTTACACTAAGCTTAGAGTTTGGGAAGATTCGGTCTTACTTTTTAAATCGGTTTATAAAACAAACAAAAATTTTCCCTATGAATTATCCAAAAGTAGAAACAACATTCTTGATGCCGCACATAGTATTTTAAGAAATATAGCCGAGGGGTATTGTAGAAAGAACTTTAAGGAATATCTTAACTTTCTTAATATTGCACTTGGCTCTTGCGGTGAATTGTTATCTGGAATTATTTCATTCAAAGCTATTGAACAAATTGATGAAATCAATTTTGAAATATTAGATGAGCTACATTTTAAAGTTGAAAATGAATTGTTGGGTTTGATAAAATCACTTCAAAAGAAGCAAAATGATGGTTATTGGGAGGATAAATTTTAATGAAAAATTATCCACGTATAGTAAAAAGTTTTATTCCATCTTTCCAATATTCCATTATTCCCTTTAATATTAATCAGTAATAAAAAAAGAGAAAATAGTGTTAAAAAACGAAAATATTAAACTAGCCATAATCGGAGCTGGACGCTGGGGAATGAATCATGTAAAAACTGCAGCAACACTTCTGCCACATGAAAATATTGTGGTATTTGATTCAAATCCAGAAACAGAGCAAAAGATTAAACAGCTATCTGATAAAATCCAATATTCCAATATTCCATTTTCCCAACATTCCAATTTGGCTGATTTTAATGCAGTAATAATAGCAACACCAGCAGAGACACATTTTGAGATGTCCAAAAAATGTTTACTTGCTGGGAAAAATGTATTGGTAGAAAAACCAATTACATTAGTTCCAAGCGAAGCTGAAGAGCTACTCAACCTTAGCCTTAACCTCAACCTTAAACTTATGGTCGGACATGTTTTGCTTTTTCATCCCGCAGTTTTAAGGATGAAAGAAGGAATAGAAAAAGATGAGATTGGAAAACTACAATATATTTATAGTAACCGATTAAATCTTGGAGCAATAAGGAATGAAGAAAACGCGTTATGGTCATTTGCACCGCATGATATTTCGGTAATTCAATATTTAGTTGGCGATAATCCAATATATGTAGAAGCCAATGGTGGAGCTTTTGTACAAGACGGAATTGAAGACTCAACACTTACATTTCTTTCTTATTCAAATAATGTTAAAGCACATATTTTTGTAAGCTGGTTACATCCATTTAAGGAACAAAGAATGGTAGTAATAGGCGATAAAGGGATGTATGTATTTGAAGATTCATCAAAAACAGAAAAGTTAAAATTCTACAAAAAAGGCTTTAAAGAGGTTAATGGAGTAATTGAAAAATTTGACGCAGATTATGAAGTAATTGAATTTGAAAACAAAATGCCATTATCCGAAGAGCAAAAACATTTTTACGAATCAATAATAAATAATACAACTCCAAGAACAGATGGAAAACATGCGCTTGAAGTTCTTAAAATACTAGAATTAGCCACAGACTCCTTGAAGAGGAATAATGGAAAGATGGAATAATGGAATCCGCCTGAGGCGAAAAAATATTAGAATGATGGAATAGAAGATGGAGATAAAGAGAAAAAATATAAATAGAGGTTATACAAAGCTTAGAGTTTGGGAAGATTCTATATTACTTTTTAAATTAGTTTATAAAATAAACAAAAATTTCCCTTATGAACTATCTAAAAGCAGAAATAATATTCTTGATGCATCAAACAGTATCTCTCTAAATATAGCCGAAGGCTATTGTAGGAAAAATCTTAAAGAATACTTAAACTTTTTTGAATATTGCATTAGGTTCTTGCGGTGAGTTGTTGTCTGGACTTATATCATTCAAAGAAATTGAGCAAATTGATGGAAATAATTTTGAAATGTTAGATAAATTGTATTTTAAGGTAGAAAATGAATTGTTGAGTTTGATAAAATACCTTCAAAAGAAGCAAAATGAAGGTGATTGGGAGGATAAATTTTAATGAAGAATATTCCCCCATTCCATTTTTCCATCATTCCATTTTATAATTAGGAGAAATTTATGAGTAACAAAAATTATTACGTAAACCCTCACGCTGTTGTTGACGATAACGTTGAGCTTGGCGAAGGAACAAAAGTTTGGCATTTTTCACACGTTCAATCCGGCTCTAAGATTGGGAAAAAATGTGTAATTGGTCAAAATGTAAATGTAGCAAATAATGTTACAATAGGTAACTATGTAAAAATACAAAACAATGTTTCAGTATATGAAGGAGTTACATTAGAGGATTATGTATTCTGCGGACCATCAATGGTTTTTACAAATATCCTAAATCCACGAAGTAAATATCCACAAGTTGGAGCAGAGTTTTATATTAATACTCTTGTTAAAGAAGGTGCCTCACTTGGGGCAAATTCAACAATTGTTTGTGGACATATAATAGGTCGTTTTGCAATGGTTGGCGCTGGCGCAGTAGTTACAAAAGATGTCCCCGATTTTGCATTAGTAGTTGGCAACCCCGCAAAGGTAATTGGTTGGTGGTCTGAAGCTGGTGAAAAACTTAATTTTAATAAAGATGGCTTTGCGATTTGTTCAAGAACTGGTATTAAATATAAACTTGAAAATGGAAAAGTTGTTGAAGTAGCTTAATACCCACACTTAATTATTTGTTAAAGTTAAAATTTTACAAAAAAAAAGGATGTTATGGGTGGAATTGTTTATTGGGGATTATTAAGAATAGCGGTAGTGATTGCTTTATTTTGGCTTTCATTCGACTATTTTGATGCAAAATATTTCTGGATAATTTTTGGATTAGCAATTTATATTATAGTTATTCACCCAATTATTGCTGAGTATAAGGAGTTTGTAAAAAAAAACATTAATGTAATTAATAACTCCCTTTGCTCAAAATGCAAACACTTTAACGAATCTGCAGTTCTTTGTATGAAATATGACGAACATCCAAATGATGATTTTATTCCATGCAATGGTTTAGATTGGGAATCAAAAAATTGAACAGATTAAATTAATATATTTTAGAATATTAATTTAATTAAGAAACTCCAAGTTCAATTTTGTTGCGAAGTGATTCAACAATATTTTTTGTTGAATCATCATCCGAAACCAACTGCTCAATGCTATTGTAAGCATGAATTACAGTTGAATGGTCTCTTCCACCAAAATGCAAACCAATTGTTTTTAATGACGATTTGGTAAGTTTTTTTGATAAAAACATAGCTACTTGGCGTGCAAGAACCACTTCTTTTTTTCTGTTTTTTTCACGGACTTTATTTTCATCCACTGCAAAATATTTACAAACAATTTGTGTTATATAATCAATTGATATATTCACTTGTCGCCCGGAAGCAATTTCGTTAACAGTTTTTCGCGCAAGTGTAATGTCAATTTCTTGTGAATTTAATGATGAGCTTGCAAGTAATTTAATTAATGACCCTTCCAACTCTCTTACGTTGGATGTAATATTGTAAGCCATATATTCAAAAATATCATTTGAAATTGAAATACCATAACTGGTTGCTTTGTTTTTAAGAATTGCCATTCTGGTTTCAAAATCTGGAGCTTGAATATCGGCAGTTAAACCCATTTGAAATCTTGAAATTAAACGCTCGTTTAATCCTTTTAATTCTTTTGGAGGTTTATCGGAAGAAAGAATAATTTGTTTACCAGCTTGATGAAGAGTATTAAATATATGAAAGAAATAATCTTGAGTTTTTTCTTTACCGGTCAAAAATTGAATATCATCAATAATTAATACGTCCATGTTTTTATAAAAATTGGAAAAATCTTGAGTGTTACCACTTTGGATTGAATCAATAAATTCAACCGTAAATTGCTCAGATGAAACATAAATAACTTTTTTTGAGTTACACTTTTCTTTAACTCTATTTCCAATTGCTTGTATTAAATGTGTTTTCCCAAGTCCAACTCCACCATAAATAAAAAATGGATTAAAAGAAGTTTCGCCAGAGTTTTCACCAATTGCTATTGCAGCGGCGCGTGCTAATTGATTTCCCTCACCTTTAATAAAGTTTTCAAATTTATAACGTGGAATTAAAAAGCTTTCAAATTGGTCTTCAGAATTTTCAATAATCGCTTCATCCGAAACATCTTTAGAAGAAAAATTTTCTGTTCTTTTTTCAATTAGATTGTTTGCTTCACGATTTGCTTCTTTTTCGTCACCAACAACATATAGTAACTTTCCGTTTTCACCCAATGTTTGACGAACCACATTATTAATAATTACATTATAATGTTCTTCAATCCATTCAATAAAAAAACTGTTTGGTACTTCAATTTTTAATTTGTTTTCAAAAAACACTAAAGGTTTTATAGGCAAAAACCAAGTATTATAAGTTAATGCTGGTACACCTTCTTTAATTAGAGACAAGCATTTTTTCCAAATATCTTTACATTCTGTTGTACTAATAGTTTCTTTTTCTAATACTTCCAATTTAACTTATCCACATTTAACAATTTCTTAATATTTGGTTTTTATTAAAATTTTATGGTTTTTAAAAATTATACTTTTTACTATAAACAAATTGTTAACATTAAAAGAATTATCTAAACCATTATAATATAATGTGTTATATGATATTCTTAAACCATAATAAACAAATTTAATGTTTTTTTGAACAATCTTTTGGTTTTTACATTTTGTGAAACGTTTCACAAAATGGAGTTATTAACATGTTATAAACATAGTGAAAGTGTTCTTAACTCACTGTGAAATTAGTTTATTTTTATTTATTCTCCAAATAATAATTAATAAAATTATCTAACTTATTTGCTTATAATAAATTAAAATTTAGTTAAATATTTTAATCAAATAGTTATAATTTAATTGTTCTAATTATCTGTATTTTTGTGAATAAAAATATAAAGAGTTAATATGAAAAACATAATAATAGTATTTACCGGTGGAACTTTTTCAATGAAAATTGATGAAAATACCGGAGGAGCAATTCCGCATTTTCATGGAGATGAACTTCTTGATATGATTCCAGAAGCAGGAGCTTGGGCAAATATTTTGATGTACGAATTTGGGATGTATCCTGGTCCTCACATGACTCCGGAATTAATGCTTAAACTATCAAAAAAAGTTAAAGAGTATACTAATTCTGATAATATTGATGGAATTATTGTAACTCACGGAACCGATACTCTTGAAGAGACAGCCTATTTTTTGGATTTAACTGTAAAGACTTCCAAACCAATAGTAGTTATTGGTGCCATGAAAACAAGTTCGGAACCGGATTGGGATGGACCCAAAAATCTTCTAGATGCAATTAAAATTTGTAATAATGAAAACAGTAAAAATATGGGAGTTTTGGTCTGCTTAAATGGTGAAATAAATGCTGCCAGTGAGGTTACAAAAACCCACACCGAAGATGTTGAAACATTTCGTAGCCTTGATTTTGGTTCACTTGGTTTTGTTGAAAATGAAAGAGTGATTTTTAATCGACTTCCACAAAAACTTGAAACAATAGAAGTGGATAAAATAATTTCAAATGTTGATTTAATAAAAGTTTATAGTGGAATTACAGATAAGTTTTTCAAATTTTCGGCTGATAGTGGTGTTGCTGGTATTGTTGTGGAAGCTCTTGGTGTTGGAAATGTTCCTCCTGCAGCTTTTAATGGAATTAAATATGCTGTCGAAAAAGGAATTCCTGTCGTACTCGTTTCACGTTGTCCTACTGGTGAAACTTTGGATATTTACAGTTATCCCGGTGCTGGAAAATGGTTAAAAGAACTAGGCGTAATTTTTACTGACTACTTAAATGGGCAAAAAGCTCGTATAAAATTAATGCTTGCTTTAAGTAAATGTAAAGATTTATCCGAATTGCCAAATATGTTTTAGTTTGTAATATGTAAAAAAAATAGAATGTAAAAAATACCAATAATCAAAAGGTATAAAATGACAAAAATTAAAGAAGTTATTAAGCGAAACGGAACAATTGTCCCTTTTAATCCTGAAAGAATTATGAATGCAATTTATCGTTCGGCAGTTTCTGTTGGTGGTAGAGACAAAGAAACAGCTCAAAAATTAGCCGATAAAATAGTTCTTGAATTGGAAAGAAGAGTCCAAAAGGGTTTTATTCCAAATATTGAAGAAATTCAAGATGTTGTTGAAAAAGTATTAATTGAAAACGGGCATGCTACTGTGGCAAAAGAATATATTCTTTATCGCGAAGAACGAACCCGAAAACGCGAATCAAATGCAAATCAAGGTAGAAGATTGGCAGAAAAAATTCCTTGGGAAAAAATATGGCATGTTTACAATTGGACAGTTGAGCACGACCTAAACACTTTTGCTAAAATTAATGCCAAAATTGATTCTGGAAATTTTGCTGATATTGTTAAAGTTTCTGAAGCTCGTTATGAAAAAGATGTTGATACAGCTGCCGAAATGATTTTACAAAGAAGTAATAAATTAAAAATGGTTTTCATAAGCGGACCCTCTTCTTCTGGAAAAACAACAACCACAATTAAGGTTGAACAGCGTTTAAAAAAACATGGATTAAGTTTTGTAACTTTAAATGTCGACCATTATTTCTTCGATTTGGATTTGCATCCAAAAGATGAATTTGGTGATTACGATTTTGAAACACCTCAGGCTTTGGATTTGCCTTTGATTAATGAACACCTTAAAAGGTTAAGTGCTGGTGAACAAGTTTTGATTCCCCATTACGATTTCAAAAAAGGTTTGAGAACATTAAACCAAACTCCTATGCAAATAAAGGATAATGAAATAATTCTTATTGATAGCCTTCACGGACTTTATCCTCAATTTAGCGAAGGTATTGAAAATGAATTTAAATTTAAGCTTTATCTCGAACCTCTAATTCAGGTAAAAGATGCTGATAATAATTTTGTTCAATGGACTGACATAAGATTAATGCGAAGAATGCTCCGAGATTCGGTTCAACGAGCTTATAACCCACAACAAACACTTGAACATTGGCATTATGTTAGAGCAAGTGAATTGCGACATATAATTCCTTATAGCAATAATGCCGATTTTATAATAAGCAGTGGAATGCCTTATGAACTATCACTTTACCGCTCAATGCTTTTTGATAAATTTGAAAAATGGGTTGAATTATTTAAAAATAATCCACTAAAGGAAGATGCTTTTAAGCGTGCGGAAAGAACACATAATATGTTAAAAGGAATTAAACCAATGGATGATAATTCGGCAGTTCCAACTGATTCTGTTTTACGTGAGTTTATAGGGGGAAGTGAGTTTAAGTATTAACCAATTAATAAATAACTAAAAATTGTCATGCTGACGAATGTCAGCATCTCTAATGAATGGGATAAGATTCCGGATGAAAACGTTCTGGAATGACGGATTGAATGTTTTACATTTAATTTACAAAATAGCTCTCGGTTTATAGCTTTCAGCTTTTGGATACTTCGTTTTATAATACTTCACTTGTTCAACAAAGTTTATAATTTGTTCTTTTGCGTTCCCAATTAAATGTTCTGCTCTGTCCATAATATTTTGTAATTCCTTTAAAGATAAACCCAAACGCACATCATTTGCTAATCTTTCCAATAAATCATTTTTAGTGATTTTACCATTTCGCAAATCTCTTACAGTTGCAACTGCATGTTGTTTAATAACTTCGTGAGCTTCTTCACGAGGAATTCCTTTTTTTACGGCTTCCATTAAAATAGTTGTAGATGATAAAAAAGGGAAATAATATTTGTTTTCTTTTTCTATTACTGGCTCAAAAACTTCCATTTGGTCAATTATTGTTAAAAATGTTTCAAGCATTCCATCTATTGCATAAAAACTATCTGGCAAAGCAACGCGGCGTACTACTGAACAAGAAACATCTCCTTCATTCCATTGATTGCCTGAAATATTGCTTGTCATTGTAACATATCCAGCCAAAATGTTTTGAAATCCATTTATTCTTTCACTTGAACGACTATTCATTTTGTGTGGCATTGCAGACGAGCCAGTTTGTCCTTTTGCAAATCCTTCAGAAACAGTTTCATTTCCAGCCATTATTCTTAAAGTTGTTGCAAAGCTACTAATTCCACTTCCAAGAGTAAATAGAGTTGAAACAACCGAAAAATCGATACTACGTGGGTAAACTTGCCCAACTGTGTGAAGTGATTTATTTATTCCAAGATGTTTAAGCAATTTTTCTTCTAATTCTTTCACTTTTGAAGCATCGTTATTAAAAAGAGTTAATTGGTCAACTTGAGTTCCAACAGCGCCTTTTAATCCGCGAACGGGATAATTATCAATCAAAAATTGGAGTTGATTTACACCAAAAAGCAGTTCTTCGCCAAACATTGCTAAGCGTCTGCCCAAAGTAGTTGGCTGAGCTGCAACATTGTGCGTGCGCGCTGCAATAATTAGATTGGCATATTTTTTCGATTTTTCCGCTATTCTTGATAAAGCTGCTACACTTTTTTCCATTAAAAGATATAAACCCCGAAATACTTGCAGCTGTTCAACATTTTCAGTTAAATCGCGGCTCGTCATTCCTTTGTGAATGTGTTCAAAACCAGCAAGTGCGCAAAATTCCTCAATTCGTGCTTTTACATCGTGTCGACTAATTCGTTCTCGCGCATCAATTGAATTAAGATTAATGTTTGATTTTACTTTTTCGTAACTATTAATTGCTTCTGTTGGAATGATAACTCCGAGTTCTTTTTGAGCTTTCATTATTGCAATCCAAAGTTCGCGTTCAAGAAGAATTCGTCCTTCTGGCGACCAAATATTTTTCATCTCTACAGAGGCATAACGTTCGGCAAGTACGTTTGTAATTTTATCCATCTAAAACATCCTAATCAATTTTTGAAAAATGAAATATTTAAAATTTAAACTTACGAAAATGAATTCGTAGTTTTTGAAAAAGTCGAAAAAGGGGACATTGGGTGTTATAATTGCAACCTTTTTAAAATTTTTTAAAATAAACAGATAAAAAATTATTATCTTTGGGGGTCAAATAAATTTTTTAAACAAAATGGAGTTTTCTTTATGAAAAGCTTTTATGTATCACTTTTAATTATTATTTCTTTATCATTTTTAGTTGGTTGTTCTAAAGATGATATTACTTCACCAACTAATTCAGCTTACAATAATGCTTCAGCTTCTAAAGGTGGAATTATGTTTGATAAATTTTGGAGTCTTGAATCTGGTTTTGATCAAACAAATACAAACATTGCAAAATTTAATGCTGCTGCTGATTTTTTTAGATGTAAACAATGTCACGGTTGGGATTTAAAAGGAAATACTGGAGCTTATATAAATAGAAAAGCTAAAACAAGTCGTCCAAATGTTTCTGGTTTGAACCTTTATCAAATTGGTCAAACAAAAACTTCGCAAGAACTTTTTGATGCTATGAAAAAAGCTACAGGAAGAAGAGATATTTCTTATGATTTAACAACTTATGACCCAGCTACAAATAATGCAACTGGCGATCAAATGCCAAACTTTTCTCAAATTTTAACAGATGCTCAAATTTGGGATTTAGTTAAATTTTTAAAAGAAGGTGCATTTGATGTAGAACAATTATATGATGCTACTACAACGGGTACTTATCCTACAGGTACTTTCTCTATTGCTAATGTTGGAAGAGACGGAAATGCTGCAAGTGGTAAAACCTATTTTGCTGCGCAATGTGCAATGTGTCACGGAGCCGAGGGTAAAACAATTCCTGTTGAAGCAATGAGTGTTGGTCAATTTACTCGTAAAAAAGCAAATGAAGTTCAACACAAAGTAAAATACGGTGCACTTGGCTCTTCAATGAGTGGACATTTTGATATTAGTCTTTCTCAAACAAAAGACCTTTACAAAGCTTTAGCTGATACAACAGCTTTTCCAGATTTATAATTAATCTAAATTATCTCAAGGCTTCATAAAAATTTAATTTTTTATGAAGCCTTTTTTGTTTTTACACTACACATACATCATCAACAACTATTAACACCCATTCTGTTATGCATCATAATCTGGTCAGATACAATTTGCGCCTATATTTGTCAGATATTCATTAAAACGAAGTAATAATAGTCAATCCTTAAATAAAACAAAGTCAAATAAAAAACCTCCAAAATTTATAAAATCTTGGAGGTTAATAAATGTTTTGAGTTATATACTTAAGTACATTTAATCATTTCAAAAGGAAAAGGTTCTTGAAGTACCATTCGTTGAACAATTTTATCAAATATAGTTTCTTTAAATTGTGATCGATTTAAT
>Ga0100385_1005427_pt1 | contig 10705 bp, 10 predicted proteins | sample CryGeymeta201509_FD_81543 | JGI IMG/M metagenome (GOLD analysis project Ga0100385, IMG submission 81543) | Groundwater microbial communities from Crystal Geyser aquifers in Utah, USA - Crystal Geyser metaG 2015-09 | ecosystem: Environmental > Aquatic > Deep subsurface > Groundwater | place: USA...
AAATATAGGTCGTTTTTAGAAGGATTGATCAGACAGAAAAAGACAGGCTGCGAGGTCATGTATGAATGCAGAAACAGACCTTGTCTTTTGTTGCTTGATCCTAAACTTTAAAACAAAGAGTTACTTCCCTACCCTCTGATTCAAGTCAAGGAGTAATGGGAATTCACTTAAAAGATAGAACACATCAAAAACGTGACGGGCATGCATGAGCTCTTTGAGGTGGGATATTATCAAGATGGCAAAATAGAACTGGGATACCTTAGTGAGTTGAACGAGTTGAGTCCCGAGAATGGGGAGGTCTTGGAATTCGAATGTAGAAGGCAATCTTACCTTGATTTATTGATCGGAGGTTACAAGTACATAACAGAACTGATATCTTCTTCAATATGATTTTTGTGTTAAATATTAGAATAAGTTGAATACTAGGAAGGTAGCTGTTGTAAAAGTCATATAAAACTATGAATTTTTATCTTTATTATCTTCATCGTAAATATCTAACTTATTAATATGCCTCCAAGAGATGACGATTCTATATTCTTTCGCTGTTCTCATCTATTGCTTTGTAAATTGACTCATTGACCAGAGTCTAGAGGTCAGCTCCGCACCACTTTTCAGTTACTCGGCTGATGTTTGTCACGGCATCTTCTTTCACATTATGCAAGCTGCCCATCTTTTTGTCAAGTATCTTCCAAAGGATTCCTTTTCTTTGATTTTCGTCAGGGAGAGGGATGTGAATTTTCAGGTCGAATCTTCCTGACCTGAGTACAGCTTGGTCAACGAGATCTAATCGATTAGTAGCAGCGACTACCACAATTCGCTCATTAGGAGTAAAGCCATCTAGTTAATTGAGAAATTGATTAATAGTGGATGTTGTTTCGTGACATTCCCGAAGGTTATTGGCTCTGCTTCCTAAAGCATCTATTTCATCAATGAATATAACACAGCCCTCCTCATAGGTTCTGGCGAGTTTGAATAACTATCTAACTCTTTTGGGTCCCACGCCAACGTACAGTTCTCTAAACTACGAAGCAGCCATTCTGATGAAGTGGCAACCTGCTTAGGCAGCTAAAGCTCTAGCCAGCATGGTTTTTCCTGTTCCCGGAGGTCCGTAAAATAAAATTCCTCTTCGGATGCGAGCACCCATCTATTCATATTTTTTCGGATTTTCCAAGAAATCTATGGTTTCTCTGAAGGCATACTTGATCTACTCTCCTCCATAATAGTCATTAAGGGTGGTTTGATTTTAAGCAACTGATGATTTGAGATCAAGAGGGACCACTTTTTTATCCTTGAAAGAGCCCATTAAATATTTCATACTGAGGAAAGTGAATAGGCTGATACCAATACTACTGTAGACTTTATTTGGAATCAGCTTTTACTTCTCGGAAAATACAATGTCTGTGTTTCTGAGTCAATGTATACTTACTTGATTAGGTTCCAAACAGCAGTAGGTTAAAGCGTATCCATGTAGCTTTTAAACCACTATGAGGTCTACGATCTAAAAAATACCAAATCTCCATCAATAATGACCTCTTTTACTCCTCCCTGACGAACTGCCTCCACAAAACTGGACCACTTAGTCTATCCTCCACTCTCCAGATACTTCCAACTGAAATAGCCGGCTATGGCAAAGCTAACACCTGCTAATATTTTATACTTGTGCTTGCTCCACACATCCTTGACCTAATCGATAGCCTTATTCAGCATAATTATAAATAATACCGTCTGAGCAATTATATTTTTCTATTGGAAATGATCGAATTCAACAAAATTTTCTGTGACCTTCATCCAAACGAGCTTATCAGCAACTATTGTGCTCATGGTACTCCTCAACTGATTCAGAATAGTGTAACATTGGTCTCTGCGCCACCTGCATTTGCTCTCACACCGAAGCCCACTACCAGAAACGAACCGCACCTGACTACCAGAACATTAGAGCAACTTACTCACAAATGCAAGACAACCTCAGAAATCGCATTAATTCCCTTTAACATGAAAAATCCCGAATCGTAAGACATATCCTAAGTAGAACCTCCTCATCGAAAACATTCACTCGAAGCGCAAAAACATTTCAGAACTCATCATCCAGGCCAGACAGGAAACTCTTGACTTTGTCAACAAATTTTTTGACGCCAAAGAGAAGGAAATTTTGAGGAAGATCGAGTCAGACGAAAAGAAATTGGGACTGCACAACTAGAATAGAATGGAAACGCTCATGAATATGATATCTAGAGATGTGAACAGTCTCTTTACTGCTGCTCAGGAACTAAACTCACAGAACTTCCTGGAAAACTTCAATCGGATCAGAACTCAGGTCGTTTCCAATTCTCTTCAGACTCAGAAATAAATTTCTTAGGAACTAGACAAAAATGAAAATTATGAAGTCACCATTACGATCAATCCTATCTACATCAATGATATCAAATCAGGTCTTGAAAAGAGTCTTAACCTGATGTATGACGAAAGGACTACTATCAAGACACTGACAACTGATAGAGAAAATTGGGAAAATACCAATAGAAACTCCAGGCTGAACATTGTTTCAAACCCTAACGAAAGCTCTGGAGTCCAGACATTCAAGAGAACTTCTGAATCTTTACCTAGACCAGTCAGCAATCAGCCAAACAGATACACTTCCACTGTCCTTGAAAATGCTTCCATTTTCCTAAAACCGAATCCTTCGACTCCTAAGTTACAGCCTTCTCGTCAGAGCCATCAGCAGTCTTTCTCATTCAGACCTGAGCCTTTCATTGTTAATAACTCCACTCCTGTCCAGGCCATGAGACCTACCAATCATACGAACCAAGGGTCTCGTGTATAAATCAGAGTCAACAGCTCTGAGAAGAATTTAAGAGACAACATGCAAAACAAGCATCCTTTAAGCCAGAGCTATATGGATATTTCTTCATTCAGCCACCTCCACGTTCCTCAACATATTTAAGCCGGCAAAAAAATAAAGAAATCTGGACTTACAGTTCTCCGAGCAGTTGATAATGAAAGAAATTGATTTTTATGAATTAAAAACATAGTCAGCAACATTTTTTCTTCTTGTTTTACTTCGTATCCTGAATCACCTTCTTCCCAATGAGAACTGAATTCCTTTTGCCACTGGGTTGCTGTACAACTGGTTTGGATTTCACGAGGCTATAAATTTCTATTTTGATATTCGAATACATCTGGAGACAGTCATAAATGCATTATCTACATTGTTGCCATTGAAAGCTGAGGTCTATAGATAGTATAGCTTGTTCTGATGAGCTAGCTCTATGGCTTCTTCTTGCTTGACAACTCTCTCGAAATCTCTGTCGCACTTGTTTCCTGACTCTTCAAATCAGTACCGATGAGAATACAGGCCATGTTTTCTTGTCCGTTTTATTTCAACTCTTTGATCCATTTGGATACATTTTCAAAAGTGTTCCTTCTGGTTAGGTCGAATACGATCAATGCACCCGATGCTCCCTTATAGTAAGCGTGGGTGATTGCCCGATATCGTTACTGGCCAGCAGTATCCCAGATTTGGACCTTTATTCTTTTGCTATCTAGTGTTATTGTTTTGGTGGCAAACTCGACTCCGATGGTGGCCTTGGACTCATGTGTAAACTCATTCTTTTCGAACCTAGATAACAGATTAGTTTTTCCCACTCCCGAGTCTATGATTATGGCTAGTGTACCCCCGATGACGACCATCTTAAAGAGAAAGTCGAAACCCTCTCCAATTATGCTCATAATAACACTTATCTTTGATCATTCACTAAATCCATAGACATACAAAAACCACCCATTCAACACTTGAATTGGGATGTCTGCAAAAACTAGCGATGACATTCGCATAATTTTCTTGGAGTGTTACGTTTGTAACTACGGGTGAGTCTCTGGCTTGAATCTAGCTTCTTTTGCCTGGTTACTAGCTAATAATAATTGCAACTTGTGCACTAGTTGTGCTTAGGATTAGAATGAAATGTTTTTGCTCGCTTTTGCTTGGATTATTTTTCGGCTCTTGGAACAGTGTCAAGATTGAGGGTCAGCTATCTATTTGGAGGAGGTATTTTTATATCATTGATCTATATTGTCTATCCCATCTATCGAAGCTAACTTTCTCTTACTTCGTTTTATCTTCTCAGCTGAAGGACTTCAGTCATCATAAGTCCTATGCTTTATCGACCTTTATCATGTTACTCTTGACTTTTTGTTGGTTTCCTCATCCAAAACATCAGCTCTTTCTTGAGTTCCTAGTTATACCCCTGTAGATGGTGGATATATTTCTTGTGCTCAGTTGCTTCCTTTTTGAGCGATCTATTCTCATCTATCAATCTCAACATATCTCTACATACTTGCTCATTGTCCAAAAACAGTTATTTGTTTTCTTGTTGAAGTCTTTATATCTCTCGTTCTAGAGCTGTGATTGTTCCCAAATCTTAATTTTTATGCTTTTCCGCTGTGTGCGAAATTGTGCTTTTTTGACCGGAGATTAACTTTCTCAGGCTCTTTTCCAGCTTGGTTGTGAGAGCAAGACTTTCAAGTATGGGTTATTCATCCGATTGTTAGAACATCAAGCAAAATAACGATTTATTATCTATCTTTTGTCATAAATTATACAAAGTAACACTCACTTCTTGACAGGAGGAGGGGGAACTTCTTCCTTTTTGTCCTCAACAATCACAGGACCTTCTTCATTTTTCTTGCCCTTACAGCATATGTAAATATAGTGGAAATTCTTTTCAGGCTTCTCGGTGCTCGGCTGGCTGATTTGAGCTGTGATCGAGGGTCTTGGCAATTTGTGAACCCAAATTCCCCATTCGAATTCCTTTCTTCTCAAATGATCCAGGCGAATTTAAGGACTTCCGAATGAAATCATCATATAGACTCCATTGGGTCCAAGGACTTTGTAGATTTAGGTCAGCATTTTGCTTGCATTGGTATTGGAGCCTTCTCCACACTGAATAATATCGTTCTTACAACAACAGAATCGAAGGTACCCTTATCGATTACTGCATCGAATGAATTCTAAGCAAAATCCATAGCTCTGACGTCCATTTGGATGTATTTGAAATTTGGACCTTTGTCCTTGTACAACTCAGTCATTGCTTTAATGGAGGTTTGAGAAATGTCAATATTGGTGATATTTTCGTAGCCATCATCGAACATTTCCTAGCTTAGACCTTAATGACTTATTATTTACGTGCATTGCCTGAGCCGACATTGAGAATGCGGAACTAGATAGGCAGGTTGGCACCTATCAATTAGCGAAGAGCAAAGTAACGCTGGTACCAGTCGAAATGAGCAGGATCTCTTGAGTATCTTTCCTCCCAATATTAGGCTCGACCGTATTGACTCATCAGTTTCAATATTATTAAATCTTTATAACAATTTTCTTCTTCTTCAGCCCTTCTTGTAACTGTTGAGACTAAATACAAGTTAAAGTTGGTCTATTTTCAAAACGTTATAAAATTAATAGTAAAAATGAAGAAAGAAAAAGATCACAATAACCTCTATCGAAAATACGCAACAACTTTGACCCACCAGCCAACTTACATGAGAACAAATCCTTCCTATGAACCTTCCCAGTGCAACACAATCGAATCAAAAAGAGGCAGACTAAAGTAGACTATCTAAGCATCAGCATCGAGTGCATTGGACGAAGTATAACCCTTTGATAGCAATTATGAGTAGTTCAGAAGCTCAATCCTTAAAAAGGTGATCAACATTTAAGAGGAAGCCAACACCTTGCTCGATAAAAAATAAAAAGAACTATATTTTTTGAAGATTTAACTGCAAAATAATGAAACCAGACTACTTGAGGCTTAAGAGACTATTATCCAGAAAGACCAGGAAATTGAAAGACTCAAGGAGCAGATAGACAAAGGATATAGAGGGCAAAACGAAAAAATAAATAAATAAGAATATAGCTCTTTGGTTTCTTAGAATATCAAACTCAAATAATCGTTGAATTTGCTGATCAGCCAAAAGAACTAAAACTGCAGACAGTCTCCATACAACTCCTATGTCCATAAAAACCAATCTGATACCCATCTTCTCAAATAAGAAGTGGAAGAGCTTCGGACCATGGTCGATTAAATGGAGAGAATGATTCACAACTGTCCTTCTTGTTATACGCTCTCTCGTAATTTGGAACAACTGAACTAATCTTATGCCTGTCTACTGAAGGAGCACACAAAGTTAAAGCAGTTTAATCAGGCTCAAGAACACCATCATTTGAGGAATATCACCAAGCAGATACAGGAAAATCAAAACATAGTCAGAGAAAACAACCATCTTCGAGGATAAAAGGAGGGCAAGTACTATTTAAGACCGAAGAGAGAGAAAATGAAGGAATCTGTGGCCAAGAGATGCAGGACCCTCACTGATCAATTTTGAATTTTATAATTTAAAAAGATGCCCCCTAAACTGCCCCCTCTCCATCAACTTGACAACCTCAAAACCAAAGCTGACCTCATCCCATAAATCTTTTTCTTCGGACAAGTAGTCGGAGGATAATTCGAAAGCTAAGATGCTCTACTTTGCGAAATGACATTGTAGACTGGACAGTATTGGTAACTTATTTACCCCGGTAAAGAAAAGACATATCAATCGCAAACATGCTATGCAGATGTACCTTTGAATTAAGTCAGAAAGGATAGCTTTTCATATGGTCTCATCCTTTTGACTTTCACTTTAAAGTCAATGAACTCTCAGGATGGTACAATACTTACTATATAGGCCTAAAGTCATCCTCAAAGTTTGGAGGTTCAATGACTCTTCTAGTACCAACGACTTGCTTGCTTATGGAGTCACTTTTCTTCCCAAAACTGCAGGGTTTCATCAAATCAGCTGTGACATGTGGACGCCTTATGGAGATTGGAAATTTGGAGCCCTCTCCTTCTACATGGATTCAACTCCTCGACTTAACAATCTCAATATTCTTTCCAAAGATCTCGACAAGCGTAAGAAAATTTTCAGTCAGCCAGCAGGAACAGTCTTGCTGGAAGTTGAGGTCTTACGGAAAAACTTTAATGTGCTTAATATTTCTTCGTGATAGTGTTTGTCTGTACCTTTTGAGCTCAACTTATATCACATAATGTCCTCTTTCTCGATCTCCATATTGCGACGCTGTTGGACCTCGACATTGGTATTGTCTCGACTAATTTCAGGGAATTTCATAGAGATTTGTCGATTGATGGCTTATTTAGTGAGATTATTTTTTTCACTGGGCGGCAAATCAAGCACCTCTTCGATGAAGGTCTGGGCCATTTCTATGTAGATTCTTTTGGAGACTTTATCTAGATTGAAACCCTTTCCAATGAAGACATGGTTCATGAGTTCTTCTAGATCTTCCTCTTTTAATATTTTATGGGTCTGATCACCTCCGAAACTCATATGGATAAATATTATGTACTGTCAAAAACAGTATATCAAAATATTCTCTTTCTGAGCTCTATTTGTAGAGCTACTCTTCAAGGATCGACCTCTTATTTAATTCTACTTTCTTCCCAACTCAGACATTGATCTATGATTGACCCCTGTTTGAGGGCGATAGTACTTCCTGACTATGCTGGGAGTCTCCTTCTTCTTTAGACTACTCTACCGGGGCAGGTTTTGACTGATATTGATGTCCTGTACATCCAATAAGCTCACTTTATTGTTGCTATCTTTGACCTCCTCGAAAGGGGACTTATCGAGAAGGAGACTGATTTTGCGCCTTTTACCTTTTTTCCTCAGCTGCATCTTATATTTTTCGAGCTGGGTGATTTTTTTACTCGGCATAAATTCCTTTCCTGTTAGTCTGAATTGAACATCCTCGTAGCTATCTGGTTCTGTGCTGCATCGATATTTCATGCTTAAAAACTGTGAATTCTCCAAATTTTTAATCTATTTTTTTAGTTCATCAAACTTTGACTCCTTCACAATGGAGGCATCTTTTTGATAGGAAATGGTTGAACTTTAGCTACTGGGATGGCCATAGATGGTGGCTTTTTGTCCGAGCATGAACGTTTCTTTGTGGCAATTGAAGTCTTTGTTAACAAGAGTTCGTCCTCCAAAGCTGTTCTTGGTGTTCCATAATTTGTGTTTCATAAATAGTATTGTTTTTTGCTAATAAAAATTATATATCATCATTAGCCCTCTACAAAAGTCGACCATGTCTTGCCATTGAATATTAAAATGTTCTTACGATCCTCCAAGCAGTCGTTTTCATCCTCACCGTCAACATTCTGCAAGCAGTATATCATGCCGTTGTGGACAATACTCTGCTGATTCCAAAACCCTTCGGCAATTGGTGGATTCTTCTGGTTGACATACTTGATATAGTATTCGTTGTCCTCTTTCGAATCTGAGTAAGGTATGATGTACGTTCAAGCACAAAACTCATCCGCGAATTCTCGCTTCCTGCTTATTCGTTGTATCCACCGAATATGAAAATTTGGCTATTGTTCAGGGGAGCCCATCCACTACAGCTCAATAATCCGAACTCGCTGTTCATGTTTTAGATTGTCGGATCAATTTCGGTCCACATGTTGGCCTTCACAATGTACACCTCAATAGTATCATTGTTTTAGCCATTGGGAAAAACTCCTCCTAGCTTAACCAGTTGACCATCTCCAATGGCACTGAGACACGAATTAGTGGTAGGATACTTACAAGATGCAATGAGCGTTACTTCTTGAGTTCTAGGGTTGAAGACTTAACATTTTTTCAACACTTACTCACTATCTGTCATTCCTCCCGTTATGTAAATTAGTTATTTGTGGCAGAGAATAGAGTGACTTGATCTGGCAATCAGTAGCTCAGAGACAGGAACAAGCTTACGATTGGAAGGACTATACTGATATATGGTCTTGCTTTTCTTGAAAGTGTCAACTATGGTGCCTCCAATGATAAAAATGCCACCGTTCTAGGTAGCAACAGTACGGTGGAAAGGTGGAATACCAAAATCGATATCAAGAGGAATTTTTTCCCACTTTATTGATTCTCCTTGTCTGATATCGTTGATGAAAATAGTATGGAGAGTTGAGTTAGTCACCTCAAAAAAATGAAGAAAAGGATCAACTCTGAAGTAATTTTCAACCTCGATTCTGAAGGAATTTTGTTGCATCAAACGGTCAGCACTCAGCATCTGAGAGTTCACCTGATATGGACTGGCTCCGATATTACGACTCACCTTCATCTGCTTCTCTCTATATCTGGATTACTTAGGATATTGCCTGCTCTTGTTGTACACCATACTTTTATTGTCGTTTCTGTTCTTTACTCCGATAAGATCGTTGAGACTGGCTCTCAATTGCTATCTTTTCTCAGGGTTCATCTCGAGCTTGACATTGAAATTCATTTATCTTTCTAGTTCATCGATTCTGGAACGGAAGTGCTTGATCATTCCTTTAAAGTTAATTCTGTTGGCTCTGTTTATGGCTTTGACCGTTTCGTCAGGTATAAAGAGATGTTTGTCGAGCATTTTTAGTTATCCAGTGGCTTGCATCAAATCCTTCTTGAGAATTTCTAGTTTCTTCTGGATTTCGACGTACTTTGATGTTTCTTTTCTGATATCATACTCTTTTTCTTTGAAGTAGGTCTTGATCTATTGAATCAGTCCTTATTTTACTTCCTCCAGCTAGCGAATTACTACATCAATTGGGTGAGCTACATTGCTTGGTGTATTATTAGCTATTGTCGCCCTTTAGGAAAGAATTCCTGCCAGTCTCGATCTCCAACTGGTGAGCTGTATCTCTCAACTTCTCAGATGTCTTCTTGATGCAGGTCTTGATCGAGTCGATCTGTCTAAACCCTTGATTACGACATGATTGGAGTGAATAGACGAATGATGTTCAATGCACTCAGGGCACATGAACTTCAAACAGGGGCTCTCTGTGCAAAAATTGGTGATGGGCTATCGTTTGTGTTCGTTACAAGAGATATAGTTGGCGAAATATGTCTCCATGTTTTCGAGTGTGAAGGTTTTTTGTAGATTCATTGTGTGTAACTATATTTTAAAATATAATGAAGGTTCTTTGGGATTCAAAGATAAGTTAACAAACCAATCAAGCTGTGGGGGTGGTCTCAGCGGGTTTGTCGGTCTGGGGAGCAGGCTCTTCTCTGGGGCGTCTGGTGGTACCTCTTCCTCCTCTTCTTTCACCCTCGGGTCTTTCGGGTCTGTCACCTCTGTTTTATCTTCTGATTCTTCTGCCCTTATCTTCAACGATATGCTCGTACTGTCTCTTTTCGTCCTTCCTGAATGGTACAATGATTACTTCCAGGTGAGAGGAACGACCTCTTCGGTGAGGTTAAGGTACTCAGAGAGATAGTTTTTGCCTTCTTTGTTAATGAAGTAGTAGAAATATTGCCAGCTGAAGACGAGTTCAATGAAGCCTCTATCCTTGAGGGATCTGAGGAGTTTTCTGACATGGATGTTGGGGATGTTGGTTCCCTTGTGAGGTTGAGTGGTGAAGTCTTTGTGAACGACGATCACTCCCTCCTGGAGGAGGTATCTGTATACGACCTTCTTTTCAGCCTTTGAGATCTGGACCATGTGGTGAATAATATTAGAATTAATATTTAATTAATTCACTCCAAAAATAACAATTCATATCTACACTCAAAAGACCTTCCAACAAACCAACCCTGTGCTATATTCCCTGATAATTATACTGATTCGTGCTTTTTATATAAACTATCTCAAAATTATACTATATCATATGTAGGGGTTGGGGTTGGGGTT
>Ga0100385_1005430_pt1 | contig 10701 bp, 7 predicted proteins | sample CryGeymeta201509_FD_81543 | JGI IMG/M metagenome (GOLD analysis project Ga0100385, IMG submission 81543) | Groundwater microbial communities from Crystal Geyser aquifers in Utah, USA - Crystal Geyser metaG 2015-09 | ecosystem: Environmental > Aquatic > Deep subsurface > Groundwater | place: USA...
TAGAAATTCCTTAGGACAACTGGCGTTACCTTGTTAATTTCTTTTCTAACATAATCAAGTTTGATGTGATCGTATAAGTGGAAGTCTTCGATATCTTTTTGAAGATCGAGCTCGAGTGTTTTTACAACCTCATCACAAATAAAAGCAAAGTTCTCAGGAACATTATCTGAAAAGTTAATAGCACCTGTTTCAATGATGTACTCGTGAATATCAAAATCGGGGTCTTCGCTTAAATGCTCATACCAGTAAATTTGGCTCTCATACTTTAACCAAGGAGAGGAGGTAATAAGAACATATTCTCTTTTTGAGAATTTTACAATTTTATCATTAATAACTTTCTTATCTTTACTAAGCTTCCAATAAACTTCATCGAGGTTTTGATTGATGATCGTATGAATTATATTTTTCTTTGTAATTTCTAAGACTTTCTTTGGTAGCTTGTCTGGAACAATATGATACTCCCCAAATAAGACAAGAATTTTTCTGTCAGGGTTTTCTTTATAAGATCTGGCAATGACTTTAGAAGCCTGATGATCTCTCGATTTTAGGGAGCCATTTGTATTGAGGGCAATAATTGGAATTTTTTCTTTTTTCGCAATTTCAAAAAAGCGTCGATAGTAAGTCCATGGAAAACGCCATGACTCGGTATAACTGATGCTCTCAAGAAATTCGAGCTCTGTAATATTATTATCAAGGAAGTGATCGATATACTCTTGATGTTTTACATGAACAAACTCGAGGGCAATGACAAAGTCATGTCTCTTAGAAGTTAATATTCTAATGAGTCTTTCTAAATTTCGTGTACTTTGATCAAATGTGTGAAAATCACCGAGGTAGATGATATCGGAGTGTTCAATAGCATCAGTTAATTCTCTTATTGAAGAGTCGCTAAATTTTCGGTTTGCAAATTTCTGCTGGTCTTTTTGATATGCTAGAAGTTGAGCTGATGGTTTTCCCTCTAGAGACTGTGCCTTAGATTTTAGATAATTGAATATGCTTAGATGGACATTTTCTAATGAGTTTTTCATAACTTAACTAAATTTTAGCACAGTTAGTTAAATATTTGTCCAATTAAAATAGTGTTAAGGGATTGTTGAGTGTTCTTGTAGATTAATTCTATCCCTTTACCAACTTCAGAATGCTTCTCTAGAATTCTTCTGATGTCTTTTAACTTTGGAACTTCTAATCCTTGAAGAATTGAAGATAGTTGTGTGCCTCTAGCACTTGAGAGAATGAAGTTGATGAAGTGTAGAATTTCGTATTCCCCATGAATTACCATGAGCTCATTTGTTTCAGAAAAAATTCTTAAAATATTTCCAGTTTCGATCTTGTCTAGTTGAGTGTGAGAGATTCTTAAGTGAATATCACTTCTCTGCTTTACCTTTGCTTCAAGATAGATGTCGTCATGATCAGGGTAAATCGGAAAGGTTGGAAGGGTAACGAGATCATTTACCATGAATGGGTTTTCATAGTTAATTTTCTTCGAGCCGAGGTCGTTAGCACTAACTTCATTTAAAGTTTCCTCAAGCTGATATTTAAAATGAGAAAGGATACAGCTTGTATGCCACGGATAGTTCAAAGAGAGGGTATTTATTGACTTCAAAGCAGTAGTAAAAAGTTCATTTAATTCAATAGGGTGACATGACTTTAAACGCTCTTTATCATAGCTAAATACATCTAAGGTCTGGTGATGCTGTGTTGGTACAGTATCTGTGTTAAGCATGAACTTTGGAACGAGCATCGCTTTTAGCTTAGATTTAGTCTTCTTTAAACCACCGTTAAATGTGAGCTGGATAACCTGCTTACCAACTGTGGTCTCAAAATACTCTCTAAATAAGTTGATATTTAGACTTAGAATCTTTGGTGTTAATCCAAAGTATTGGTAGTATGCGTGCCCATATTCTTCAGACTTAACTTTGTACAAGTCTGAAGTTGTTAGCTCTAGAGAAATTTCATTCTCGTTAGTGTAGTTTACAATTAATAGGTATGGGTATCGCTCTTCTCTTTTTACCGAAAGCCCAAGAAGGTCAGAGGTAAAGTTTTCTGATTTTCCAGAGATCTGATCAACGATAAAGAACTGATCAAGTGGTACGCATGTTCTTGTTAAGTTTTTAAAGTAACTAGGATGAGTAATATTATTAGACTCGCTTGAGTTACTAAGTAATTTTCCATTAAGGATGGCATCCTGATGGAAATCGAAAACAAGACCTGGTTCAGGCTCATTTTGAAATAGAGGAGAGTTAATAGTTTCTTTACTCATAATGAACTTTAAGAATTCTTGTCTGAGTAACTCAAACTTCGAAAAGTGCATTAGTTGTCCTGCAAAGTTAAGACTTAAGCACGACTCTTTTTGCATTTTAGGTGCAGAAGAATTGAATAGGTCTAATTTATTTGAATAAACTCGTTTGCTAAAGATATAGAGGTGCTTCGTTATTTCACCCTTACCTTTTAAATCTTCAAAATTAATTGAAGCATGGAGCTTGTATCTCTTAAGAAGTCCTTCTACTTTTTCAGAATGACTTGGAACAAAGAGTTTTTGATTACTAAAGACGAAGAGATAGCCATTATTTGCAAGCTTCTCACAATTTGTTTGAATTGATGTGAGTAGATAGTGATGCGGATTCGTTTTTGGCATTGTTGCTAGATTTAAAACAACTCTGTCATAGATGCTTTCTTGTGCTTCATTAGTATTGAAGAAAGCCATTTGTCCATCTGAGTCTACCTGAGACTTAGAGTTCTTTTGCTTAAAAAGCTGACAAATTAGAGTCACAGGATCATGACTTTGATTCTTTGCCATATTTACTAAGAAAGTTAAAAGTTGAAGTTCCTGACATACTTTTAAGTATGATCCGGTTAGGAAGCCCTTTCCATTAAATTCAGGACAGATAACTTCATTCCACTTCTCTCCAATATTATTTTCTTGAGCAAGCCAATGTGATAGAGCAAAAGAGTAGAGATGATCACCTGAAAAAAGTGTGTTTAAGCACTTTGGCCCACCACCTAAATTATAATACCCACTGTGACCTTCGAGCCATTCAGTAAGAAAAATAAGGAGATCGTTAACAAATAGTCCAAAGTTTCTATTGCTAATTGAGTGCGAAAAAAGCTCTGAATCAGTAATTTCGAGGTCGTAGTCAAGCGGAACTTCGTGATTACAAATTTTTAAAAACTCAACGGAACCAAGACTTGTAAGTGTGGCCGATAGTTCTTCAATGGTTGAGCTCATTTCCATTGAAGGTCTAAACCAACTAAATTCATTAGTTCTTAAAGATTCACAAATAAGTTCAGTTGAACTTGCTTTCTTAAATATTTTACTGATCGAGTAGTCAGGGTTAAGAAGCTCATTTGTTGAAAGCGACTTTGTCAGTTGTCTTGAAATTAGAGACAGAAACTTAAGCTTTAATAGGTATATATTTACTGCCCTAAGTGAGTAGTGCGCGATGAATTTTGAAATATCTCTTGCATATGGAGAATGCTCATCTGTGAAATTTAACCAAAATTGATTATAGTCACTGATTTCACTAATGTTAATATTCTTACTTTCTGCAAAATTTAGAAATTCATTATAAACAGTAAGTTTAAGGGTTTTATTTCTGGAACTGAAAGTTTTTGCAATTTTAATAGCTTCTTCAAAGAGATGCTTGATTGTCTTCTTAAGTTTTATCCCTTCTTTTGTTGGTAGGCTTTCACCTTTCCACTGAGGGATAACATAGTTACCAATTGAAAAATGACCATCTTGTTGAGTTATTGTTTGAGAAGTAGATATAGCAGCTGCTCCAGCGCTTTGCGCTGGGCTGATTTCTCCAGTTGCTTCATCACTTTTTGCGTGAGAGGCACTGAGATCTCGGGTCGACGATGGTGTCAACCAATTAACGGCCATGAAAGGACGTTTATTCACTATATATTCCCCAATAATTTCGTGTTTTTACGTGTCTTTTATCTGTATTGATTTCGAGGCTACTTTATAACTTAGACTCATTAATTTGTCATGGAAATTTTGTCGAGTTAAATAGTTAACTGCTCGAAATTATAGTGCTTATATTTCTTAAAGATTCTGACATTTGTGACGATACGCAATGTGATATGATTGTATGATAAAAATACAATACAAATTATTTTGGAGCACGGCATGGAAGACAAACAATTAGAAGACGCTTTAGCAGAAACAATTGAAAAAAGTTTTAATGACTCAGAACTCGAAGACATAATGAATGAGATTGAAAATTTAGAAAAAGAATTCTCTGATGATTCAATTGAGACTGAGACACAATTATCTCTAGATAAAGCTAAAGATAATGATCTTCAAAAAGTTATTGATGCTGAAGTTGAAAGTATTTCAAGTGCTTTCGATGAGATTTCGACTCCAGAAGCAGTTTTGACTGAAAGCTCAGAAAATGTATCAGAATCAGAATCAGAAGATGAGTTTAGTGATGAAGATTTCGCAATGATGGATGATTCTGATGACGATGAAGTTGTTGCTGAAGCAGAGTCTGAAACACAAGATGATGTTATGGATACGATAATGGCCGAAGTTGAGGCCACTGATGAAATAGAAGAACCTGTATCAGAGACCAATGAAGATCCGTTTCTTGGTGAAGATATGGCCGATATTGAAGCTCATATGGAAGAGGCAACTAGCAATGTGGTTTCATTAAGTTCAGCTCCTTCAAAGACAAGCTCTACAAAGACGAGTTCTGGTGTTGATTTTAATGCATCTGGCGATATGGACTTAAGTATTAACTTTAATATTGCAGGTCAAACGGCACACCTAAGAGTTGAAGATGGTGGCCTAAAAGTATTTTTAAAGGGTGTTGAATTAACTATTGATGAAACTAACGGTTGTAGTGTAAAAATGGCCGGTGGAGTACAATTTTCTGTACCATTAACTGATAGTAAAGCGACTAAGAAAACAGCTTAAAAGATTTTAGAATGAGTATAAATATTCTCGGTGGGCATGCTAAAGGGCATGCCCTTTTTGTTCCTAAAGGCGATGCCACAAGACCTACAACAGTCATGCTTAGACGAAAGTTCTTTGATTCCTATCAAAACTGTGAAGAGATGACATTTATTGATTTGTTTGCGGGAACAGGGGCGATGGCCTTTGAGGCTATCTCTCGTGGTGCAGATAAGGCCGTACTGTGCGAGATTAACAAACAATCCTATCAAGTATTGGTCAAAAATATTCAAACAGTACGAAAGCTTGTTCCTAATGCTTCAATTGAGTCTCAGCAAATCGATGCGAAGAAATATCTTTCATACCTTATTAGCACAAAGCAATTATTCGGTGAAGACGTCCATATCTTTATTGATCCGCCCTATGAACTTAAAAGTCACTATCTTGCTTGTTTAAAAACAATTTTTGACTCTGATTTTCCGGGACATGTTTGGTTGGAATCAGATAGACAAAAAGGTATTAAAATCGAAGAGATCGAAGAAGCTGGCTACTCTGTTAACAAGATATTTAAACAGGGAACAACTTTTATTTGTCGTGTCGTAAAATAATCTAATGCCTATTTAACTTCATTTAAATTTAAGTTAAAATAACTGAGTAAACCTTTATTTAGGACTTTTATGAAAAAAGCATTGTACGCTGGAACCTTTGACCCTTTTACTAATGGGCATGAGGATATCTTACTTCGATCACTTTCTATTTTTGATGAGGTGACAGTATTAGTTGCAAATAATCGAACGAAAACCCCTCTCTTTGATGCCGAAGATAGGGTTGAGATGATTAAGCAATGCTATCAAAATGAGCCAAAAATTAAAGTTGCCGCATGGGAAGGTCTTGTTGTTGATTATGCCAAGAAAAATGGAATTGAAACCATTATAAGAGGTTTAAGACCAACTGGTGATTTTGAAGCAGAGTTTCAAATGGCTTCAATGAATAAGAGATTATTTCATGATATTGAAACAGTTTTTCTCGTTACTGAGGGAGACAACTACTATGTTTCAAGTTCACTTGTTAAAGAAATTTATAAGCATGGAAGGAATGTTAAAGAGTTTCTTCCTGAAAAAATACATGACTGGCTAATAAAAAACGGAAAGGAATCTCTATGAAATTGTCTGAACGTGTAAGTTCAATCGAAGAAAGTGTAACGCTAAAGTTAAATACACTTGCGAATCAATTAACAAGTGAAGGGAAGAAAATATTTAACTTAACTGCGGGGCAACTACCATATCGTCCACCAAAGGACTTCGTTGAAAATATTAGAGGAGAACTCGATTTTTTAAAAAGCTTTCAGTATAGTCCTGTAGCAGGTGAAGTGGCACTGAGACAGAAGCTCTTGGATTATTTTGAACTTTCTCGTGAAGTTAATTTAGAAGATGTTGATACAACGTTTTCTACAATTGTTGGTAACGGCGGAAAACATGTTCTTGCAAATATTTTTGCATGCTTAGTAAACCCAGGTGATGAAGTAATTGTTCTTGCTCCTTTTTGGCTATCTTATCCCGAGATGATAAAAGTTAATGGGGGAGTCGTGCGAGTATTAGAGACAACGATTTTTGATGCTTTTACACCATCTCTTTCTGAATTAAAAGAAATGATCAATGAGAAAACAAAAGCAATCGTGATCAATAGCCCTAATAATCCATCAGGAATACATTACTCTGATGAGTGGATGAAGGACTTTGCTACTTTGATGCTTGAATATCCAGAAGTAACATTAATTAGTGACGAAATATATTTTGAACTAAGTTACTATGATCCAGCTCCAACTTATTTTTATCAGCATAAGCCTGAGCTTCTTGAGAGAACAATCGTTGTCGATGGAATATCAAAGAATCTTGCATCAACTGGTCTAAGATTAGGTTTTGCAATTGGTCCATCTGCCTTTATTAAAGGGGTAAGTAGCTATCAAGGGCATACCGCTTCCGGTCCATGTACGCTTGTTCAAAAGGCCCTCGAAAAATATGATATGAGTGCAATCAAAGAATTCTTAGGACCTATTAAAAATCATCTAAGAGAAAATTCGATGATTGTTAGAGAAACTTTTAGAGAAGCAAAGCTTGATAAGTGCTGGTACCAAACAACTTCTGCTTTCTATTACTTAGTCGACTTTTCCCAGTGTGCAATTATGGAGAGATTTAGAAAATCTGGAGAAGATGACTCTGACTATTCTGCTCAGATATGTGAAGAAATGATTGAAAAGTATGGTGTTGCTATGGTTCCAGGTGTTTCATTTGGAGTTAAAAACTGCGCACGTATAAGTTTAGTACTTCCTAAAGAGCCTTTTACCGAAGCAATGTCAATAATTGTTAAAGCTTTGCTTGATTAACTAATCAAGTTTTACCTCCTTATATCCAAATACATAATAAGAGATAATATCCTTGGGGAAATATTCCCCGAGGATACTGTATGAAATTAGTCAAATACCTCATTCTTATTTCTCTTCTATTTTCGTGTGGAAAAAATGATGAAGAGAAAGTCGAGCAAGTTCTTGAATCAGTTGAAAATTTTTTAACTGCAGGAAAGTGTAGTGATGCTCTTAGTAAGATAGGAGAAATTCCTGTTCAAGAAAAAAATGCGCTTTATTTAAAGCTAAAAGCTTCTGCACACGCTTGTAGTGCAGGTTACACAACAATTAGTTTTTTCACTGATGACTTATCAAAAGTCGACGCTGCTAATTTACTAAGCTCTTTTGCAACTTTTTCTCTTTCAAGTGATTTTGATGGAGAGGGAAATTCTAATTTTGATAGTATACAATCAGCAATTGACACTCTCTTATATGCAGGCGGAATATCTCTAACAACTAATCCTACTGCAGCAAAGCGTGCTCTCATTTTTGATTCAAAAGATGCTGGTGAAATTAATGCATATCTTCTTTACCTTTCGATGGTTCAGCTTGGAAAATATATCCACTACTATGGCTCTTCTGACACGACTGGAGTGAAAGGTGCGGGGGGAGTTGGTTCCGAATGTTTCTTTAATTATCCGGATGGTGGAATTGCAAACCTAAATGCTGCTCTCGTAGCAGGTGGTGGAAGTTGTAACACAGATTCTGGTCTTAGTGGCCATCCAGACCTTACGAGTGGGACAGATATTGTTCTTTCAAAAGCATGTCAGGGAATCGTTCTCTTTAACATTTTTAGAGACTCACTTTTTAACTTAACTGGTGCAAGTATTCCAGGCCTTGATATTACGTCATTACAAACTGCTGTCGATGCTGTTTTCACGGTTGCTACATTTAGTGATTCTTCAATAGTGACTTTAAAAAGCCAAACAAGATGTGAAGCAGACTTTGCTGATGCTGCAGGAAATACAGATTTACAAACATATTTCGGTTTTATTTTTGAGCTATTACATAACAAGACATGATAAAGAAATTATTACTAATCACATTCATTTCTCAATTTATACTTGCTAGTGAAGTGGTGTGGCTAGGCCGTAGTCCGCGTGCTCAATTAATGGGGGATGCGTGGACTGCATTATCAAATAATGACGAAATGACATTGTTTTATAATCCAGCAAGTCTTGGTGGTAATTATACAGTTGAGTTTGCTCCACTAAATATGAAGCTTGGTGCAACCAATGCACTCGATGATCTTGATCGCTTCTCAGATTTTCCAAGTGAAGCGGCCGGGATTGCTGATCGCCTCTTAGGATATCCCGTTTACATTGAGGCCTCGACATTTCCAGGTCTAAAGATGTTGCACTTTGGATTTAATCTCTTTGCCACTTCTAAAACAAGTTTCATTTTAAAAAATAGAGTTCATCCAATTCTTGATATCGATTATCGCTATGATCGAGGTTTCGCAACTGGCTTTGCTTACAATATTATTGGCTCTAAGCTTGCGCGAGGACAAAAAATTGATAGCGGAACAAGGCTCTCTGTTGGATATGGACTAAAGTATATCAATAGGGAAGGTATTAAGAATCGTTTCGACCTTTTTGGAACCGGTCTTCTAGAAATTATACAAAATGGTGTCTCAGATATTAGTGACATCAAAAATGCGCTCGGATATGCTAAAGGTAAGGCGTTTGGTCACGACCTAGGTGTTGAGTACGCAGTGGGTAATGGTTTTAGCGAGTTTGTTTTTAGTTCGTCTCTCCTTGATGTTGGTGGGACGAGATTTAAAAAAGAAAGTAAAGGCAGTGAAGATGTTCCGATGCAGGAGATGTATTGGAACACTGGTTTTGCATTCAAGCAGGATTTTGCATTCTTTGATTACGCTTTAACTGTCGATGTAAAACCTATTAATGCCCCAATTCCTATTTCTCGTATGTGGCACCTTGGAGCAAACTTAAATATTCCTTTCTTTTCTTTCTATGCAGGATGGTCAGAAGGTTACCTAAGCTATGGTGGTGAAGTTCGTCTCTTTCCTTTCACTCTTACCGTTGGCTTCTACGGAGTAGAGCTTGGAGCAGAGTACAAAGAAAATATTGGCAAGCGTGCATTTGTCTATCTTTCACTTTTCGATGCGTCATTCGACATTTTTTAGTCCAAACTATGGACATAAGTACTTAATTGAGCGAAAATTTATGTAACAAGGCTTGAAGCCTTCGTTCTACTTTTCCAAGGATAGGAAAATAAAAGCAATTTCAATTTCTCAAATTTTCAATTTTATATTCACTCAGTCACGGAGGGCGTGTTGAAAAAAACATTCGTGTTAGATACAAATGTCATTTTATTTGATCCAATGGCAATTTTTAAATTCGCAGATAATGATATCTTCATTCCATTAGTTGTTGTTGAGGAAGTTGATAGATTTAAAAAAGATCAAAACGAAAATGGTCGAAACGCGAGACATTTCTCTCGAATCGTTGATGACTTGAGATCACGTGGTTCTTTGATGAAAGGTGTAAAACTAGATAATGGTGGAACACTTATTATCTCTGTTGATAAGCAGATTGAATCGAATGTTGAATATATTGATCTTACTTTAAATGATAATAAAATTCTAGCATCAGCTCTTTATTTTAAAGAGAAGGGTGAGAATGTTCATCTTATTACTAAGGATACAAACTTAAGACTTAAGTCTGATATTCTAGGAATTACTGCTGAAGATTATGGAAAGAATGATATCAAGCTTGAAGAGCTTTACGCTGGTTATCGCTATCTTCCTGTTTCAAAAGCACGTTTAGATGAGTATGAAAAAAATAGATTCTTGTCATTAGATAATGCTCTTGAACTAGAAATTCATCCAAATGAATATCTTATTGTTCATGAAGAAGGTAATGATAGAAGAAGATTACTTGGACGCTACTCAAAACCTAAAATGGGAATAGTTCCTCTTATTCCAATGAGAGAGGGAATTTGGGGTGTTTATCCAAAAAATATGGAACAGCAATTTGCTCTTGATGCTTTACTCAATGACGATGTTAAATTAGTTTCACTTGTTGGTAAGGCCGGTACAGGAAAGACGCTTCTTGCAATTGCAGCTGGTCTTGAAATGACAATCAATCAAGAAAAGTACTCAAGACTTTTAGTCTCTCGCCCAATTCAGCCAATGGGGAAAGACCTTGGTTATCTACCAGGTGACATCAACGATAAACTTGGTCCTTGGATGCAACCAATTTTTGATAATATGGACTTTCTCTTTGATCAAAGAAGAGTTGGAACAAATTCTTCATATGCAGACTTAATGGATCATGGACTTTTACACATTGAGCCGCTTACTTATATTAGAGGTCGCTCAATTCCTGGTCAGTACATGATTGTTGATGAGGCCCAAAACTTATCTCCACATGAAGTAAAAACA
>Ga0100385_1005434_pt1 | contig 10694 bp, 8 predicted proteins | sample CryGeymeta201509_FD_81543 | JGI IMG/M metagenome (GOLD analysis project Ga0100385, IMG submission 81543) | Groundwater microbial communities from Crystal Geyser aquifers in Utah, USA - Crystal Geyser metaG 2015-09 | ecosystem: Environmental > Aquatic > Deep subsurface > Groundwater | place: USA...
CCCTCCTCCTAGCTTTGGTCGTCCTAATGGTCATACTACTTGTTCATTGATATAAGTAAATTATATTGGAACATCAACCATCAATTTTAGAGTGTGCTTTCCATAACCCACTTTATATAAGCCTCAGAACCACCTGCGATGGGCATCGCTATCAATTCAGGTACATCGTAGCTATGAAGTTCTTTGACTTTTGCCTCAATCTTTCCCAACAGACTCAGTCTGCTCTTGACTATCAGTAGGACTTATTTGTCAGTATTGATGGTCCCTTGCCACAAATAGGTAGACTGAACTCCTTACACCAAATTCACGCATGCTGCCAGTTTTGCCTACACGAGGCCTTTTCCTACTTTATTGCCTTCTTATATTGACCCTGCAGTGATGTAATAGACTGCCAACTGAGAATTATAGTTCATGCGTGTGACAGGATTTGTTATTAATGCCAGCAAAAGCAAAGGCCTCAACATAAAAATAAAAATAGCTCAATATTTGACTAATACATATTTTGCTCACATTTTACAGACAATTTTCTTCATTGCTTCTTTTCCTCCCAAAAATTTCTTCCGGTCATCATAATGCTTCATGTATTTTGAGTAATACAATTGGCTGAATTTTTATAGGACTCCATTGGTCGGCTCGTATTTTCTTTCATGTTTTTTGCTTTTGAGCTCAGCTGCAAATACTTTGTTTCTGCTTCTGGAGTACAAGCTATGGTTGTTCTTATTGAAGCTTTCTCTCAATGTTTTGTCCTACATTTGATCAACAATGTTGTAACTCTATTGAACTTCTGTCATCACTCGTCTTAATCTATTATCTACATCTCTTTAGCTAAACTGATTCTGTTTCTACTTCTGAACCACCTCTTCTTGTTTTCTCCTGGCCATTATATGCTTCAAAATCATCACGCTAGGTACCGAAATATGCATCTTCTAGTTGAAATTTTCCATAATTTTGGCCGGTGCTGTATTCTTGATCTATGAGACTGTCCTTCTTCGGGCTCTCGAATTTCTTTTCTTATGTTTTATCATTTCATTCAAACTGCTCAGTAGAGACATCGACCTCGCTTGAAAGGCTGTCTTATCTCTTGTGTTACTCTAATTCATGGCGAGAGTTTATGATGGTTCTGTATTAAATCTCATTTTTTCATGTGTTCCTTCCCTATTTCTAAATTTGTAGTTTGTATTTCTTGCAGACCAGTCATGAAGGCTGCTCCCATTTCGACTATGCCCCTGAGTATGAGGACGATGGCTGGCAACTGATATTTTATGACTCATAGTGCTCATGACATTTCGGGTGGGATTAACTTTCATCGATTTTAAGTTTATTATTATTGATGAAAGAGGAAGATTCATACAAACGAAGGGTCATCGTTAGCGAGCAGTTGAAGGAGAAAATCAAGAAAAAGATGTATATATAGCAATTAGGGAAAGAGCAATACGCCTACTCTTTGCTGAAAAAGAAAGGGCAAACATTTTTCCTCACCAATGAGCGACTCCTCATTCTCAACGAAACAGACATCGGGTATGCTAGGAATATTCCAGAAAGTACCATGCTTCCTTTCTACCATCCTGAAGCTATCCCTTAAAGAAAAGTTTAGGTCAGCCTTAAATACATCCACAATGTCATTACTTAAAATGAAGATCTGATTATTGAGTTTTCGCCTGAAACCAAACTCAAGAATTGGGAATTTGTTTGTGAGTAAAAAGGGGCTGCCATCGAATGGAAGCAGGCAATTCTGGCAGCTATGGAGGCCTACGAGTTGAATGGCGACAATCACCCGATAGCTGTTGCCATTCACCACAACGAAGTTCTGAACTCGGTTGCCAGTAGTGCAATTTACAAAGATGAATAAATCAACAACAGCAACTTGGGGAACCATCCTCCAAGTCAAGCATTTAATATCATACCTGTCCAGAACAATACTCAGTATCAAGCTAAGAAAGAGATCCCAGGTGAGGACAAACTTGAATAAAACCATATTGTTGATGTTGTCAATGCATCAAGAAACAATGTACAAACCACAAAACCTCAGACATAGCTAGAAAAGGAAGTCATTGAATAAGTAGGCAATCAAGTGATTGAAGCAAAAAATGGTGTTCTCAATGATAGCTCAAATAAAGGCATCAATAATGATTTGCCCTACTACCCTCCATAGCCTTTCGATAAATCTAACCCAGTTCCTGATTTTGTGGTTGAATATCAATTGAAAAAAGCCAGTCAACCTTTCATTCCCAACCTTGAATGTCACTGGGACTATTAGTTTATCAAGGGAGATAAATAATACTTAGTCATCTAAAGATTCAAAAAGCAAGTTGAAGGTCTCTCAAAAGTCATCATTGATCAGCTGGCTCTCCGCTAGTCTTCCAGGTAGTTCCATCCAGTCTAATAAATTCAGGGCACCTATAGATACAGTATCAACAGCATTATTATGGAGCTATCCTCCCTTTAACTGTCGTAAGTTGCTGCTTTTGAAGATAGCAATACTGTCATTTCAAGTGTTCGGACTAAAAAGATCAGAAACGAGTTCAAAAATGCAAACTACATATTGCAGTGCACTCGTAACAAAGGAAGGTTTGTCATTCCTCTTATGATGCTGACTCAATACAAAGGATTTCAAGTATTCGCAAGACACATTCTTCATACTTCTTCATAACTAGTGGCTGCAGTATCTACTCTCCAACACGATAGCACACAGCTTTAACAGGAAACAAAGATTAATAGGAATCTTTTTGAGAATGAAAATAATATCAAAGTAGTATCAGCGGACCGTCGGTGGTTTGAAAGAATGAGCCAGAAAGGAAGTAGACGGAAAGACTTCGATTGCTGTTTTCTGAATTAGATAAAGCACTATCTTCCTCAGGATTTTTTTGGAGTCGGTAGAGAAGGATCCTAGCAGTATCAATTGAGAGCTTAGCTATTAGCTGATGAACAATACTAAAGTATTCTTTTTGATGGTAGCGACTTATCCAGTACTTGCAAACAATCCAAAATTTCAAACGAGGCCAAAGCAGCCATAAATCTTTTGACAGACGTTTCCTCTTCCATCCCTCTTAGAGCCAGTACTCTTGTGGAAGATCTTCAAAACCTCGATGAAACTTTTACGAATTCACATTAGTTGTCAGAATTGATGCACTCCAGTGGAATCAATATCAGATATCTGGGTTTGCTACTTTAAATCGCCAAGGAACCCTGGCTTCGATCTTTCATCATATCCGAAATGGCAGCAAGGGCAGCAAAATATTATTTGAGATATGAACTGTTGGAAAGTAGTTTCAATCTTGGACTCGATTCTGCTAGTAGAGCCCAGGACTATCAAATAGGTCTACTGGTTGGATGGTTGAATAAATTATTGGGAGTTGGCAAATAGAGCGATATCTTGTGGAGGTCCATTACTCGACAAGCTCTTCTATGCTTTAGAGCAAGCATTAGCAGATAGGGAATCAACACTGGCTTTTTTCTTCAAGCGCTGATGCACCATGGTTGCTTCAAAGTAAATTTTTAACAAATTATGCACAAAATATTTGAAACCAATGAACTACTAAGCAAGAATAACTTTATCTAATTCACAATAAAATCATCAGTCTTTGATCCATCATTCACTGATCACTACCAATCTATCAACAGTCGACTTCAAACCCTCTCCGCCTAAAACTTCTAGTCCCTCAATACTATCCTCAATACTAATGCTTAGGGCCGACCAGCTTCTCACTACTCCCTCAACAACCTTGATAATGATATTGTACTCTACCTATCTAACTGGGTTTCCCCGATGCAGCATCCTTCTCTCTACCGATACATCTCTTTTTCTCCTTCAAAAACTTACTACGAGTTACAACTAACCAGTATAAAATGGTTCCTAAAGGTTAGACAAATACAGGAGGCTGAGCGCATAAAGGATGTTTTGGTGGGTCACATTCATCAATGGTTGGGAAGTCAGCATCCATTTTTAACTCAACTGTATGATCTTTTTTCACACTACCACCTATCTTTCAATGATCAATTCTCGGCTTCCCTCAATTATGCAAAAATGGCTCTTAACAATCAGGAAAAATTACTTGGGCCAAATCACTTCAAAATAGCAGACGCTTATTACTCTCTGGCTAACGTTTACGCTCACTACTCCAAAAAAACATAAGCCCTTCACTGTTTCAAAAAAGCTTTGGCTATAATCGCTCATAACGAACAAGGATCATCGGTTCCCTTCGTCTAAACTGGCCTGAAGGTAGCAGAGTTTTGTCTTTAATCCAGCTCGATTGCCTAAGCAGAACAGCTAACTCAGACGGTTTTGAGTACTGCGCAAGAACTCAACTTAAAGTAAAGTTATCTTTCTGCTGCGTAACTGTTAGCCAGATGCTACGAGGTGGGAGATCAGTGGAATCAGTATTTCAAACTATCCCAACAACTTTCTCACATTATGCATCTTTATTCAGATAGCCTTCCTTTATTCAAAAGAGCGCTAAAATTGGTGTTGTTTCCATAACTGCAAGATCTTGCCAGAAGAAGCAGACATGGAGGAGCTCTTCTGATGGAGGTTCTCAATAATATTCCCGAAAATGGCTCTGACCCTGCTGAGGCTTATATGTTTATCAAGGGACAACTAGCAGAAAGATCTTTTCCTTTACCGTTTCTGTAATATGTCAACAACTTCTAGTCGATTACACAGGATGGCGAGGTGAGATCGCTCACCAAGATTTGGCGAGGATTTGTGGCAATGAGCGGTGTATCGAAGGGGATGATCTTCATGAGGCAGTTCGATGCAGTCTGCACTATAGTTCAAAGATAGTACATAGAAGAAGCCATTTCTGACATCTGATTTAATCAACAACTTATTCTTATCCAATAGTCAGACCTAATAGCATATTTCAAGATCAGCTCATAAACTTTTTATAATGGTGGCTCGCCTATCTTCTGACCCTCCATCTTGAATCTATTGCCTCGCTATCTACATACTCTTCTTCCCTCTAACTGCGATCCAGAAATTATCGTCTTCCGTATCCCACGTAATATTGCGAGGGCCGGGCTAGCAAAGCTTCAGGGTCGCTTTTGCATTCGATCCAATGGGCAAGCCACCCTGCAGCTCTGGGAATACAGAAGAGGAGAGGGAACAATTGCAGAGGAATTCCCATAGAATGGTAGACCAGGGCTGTGTAGAAATCAACGTTAGGATTAAGCCTCCTTGTCACACTACATTTATCAAAAAGTACAAATAGTGGTCAGCCTGAGCTATTCTTTCTAACTAGATTGCCAGTCTCACCAATGGCCTTTTTCCCAGCACTCTGAATACCTCCTTGACGATTTGTTTGATTATTGTGGTTCGAGGGTCGTTATCCCTGTAAATTCGATGTCCGAAACCAAAAAGCAATCTTCGTTTTTGTCGAACCTCCATCAAAAACACAGGTATATTTTATCTGGAGCCTATCTCCTCAAGCATCTTGATGACTGCAGCAGAAGCTCCGCCGTGTTTGTCTCCCGAAAGAGAACCAGTAGCTGCAGCTATGGCAGTGTAGAGGTCAGTCCCTGATGATATAACATGTCTGATCATAGCAGTTGATGAGTTGCTTTACTCCTCGGCATGGACAATCCACAATTGTTCAACAGCCTTTATGAGTCTAGGCTTTCCACTGAGTTTAGAATCCAGCATGTAAAGGAAATTTTATACATAGCCCAACTTCGGACTGGGCTTGACAGGATCTTGTCCTTGCTGATGACGATAGATTCTAGCTACCATTGTTGGCAAGCTACCCAAAATTTTATAGATCTGCTTGTTTCTCATTTTGATATTGTTAAAAATAAACTCTCCTTGAAGAGCTGGATTGGTCTCAGGGTTGACGGTAGACAGAGCAAAAAGAGAAGAGACCAGCACTCCTATTGGCACTGCATTTCTTCGAAAAAGCGGCATAATTTTTTAAAGATCTCTTTGGATGAGAGTATGCTCTGAGACATTTTTGCTAAACAGCTCGAGTTGTTCCTTTGAAGGTAACTCTCCGAATATCAGAAGAAAACTTGTCTCAAGGAAGGAGGATTTGTTGGCGAGTTGGGCTATTGGATATCCTCGATACTAGAGCTGACCTCTAAGTCCGTCCACATAGCAGATGCTCGTCTTTGCCTGGAGAGTGTATTTATATCCAGGATCGTATATTTTGAGTGGCTTTCCCTCTGGATCAGTGATGGTTGCTAATTTTTGAGCGGGTAGAGAGTAGGAATGTCCTGCTGGAGTGATTGGCATGTGGTAGGTGTTATTGGTGCGATTATCTCTGACGAGGAGGTGATTATCTGGGAGGATGCTGGCGTATGAGCCTGTTAGGATGTTGTAGATGTGTCTGAGCCTGTCCATTATTTGTCCATTATAACATTTTTGCATCATACTAAAGCCCAGTCATCACATTAACCTTAGTCCATTAATTAATAACCTACAACAGTAAATATTTTATAGCTGATACTAAGCATAGATATGATAAATGGATGTAATCAAGCAGCAATGCATTCTTTGGTGTTGAATGGGTTGACGATGAATTGACCTGGTCTTCCGCTACACTCGATGCAGGTTCCGAGAGTAGGATGATATCCCACGCAAGTTGGCGTAGCTGAAGAATCACCTGTTTCTCTGATGGTCAGGAAGGTCTGGTTATCAATGCAGTTTCCATTGAAGGCATAGGTTCCAGAACCACAGCAGATACCCTGAACAGCATTTCTTCCGTCCACACAGGTCAGGCAGACTCCGTTGGATGGATTGAAGGTGGCACAGTTGGGGCTCACATCAATGCAGATACCTGTAGAGGTCTGGTATTGGTTGGAGGCGCAGGTTGTGTAGAAGACGCATTGACCATAGATGTTTCTGTAGCTGGTTTGGCAGGTCTGGCAAAGACCAGCGTTGTCAACAACAAGGCAATTGTTAGGTCTCTGGTGGCATATTCCCTGAATTCTGACCTCATCAGCTTGGCAGACAGTGTTGTCAGCCACGCATCTGCCAGTGTAATCGAAAACGTAGCCAGTGAGGCACTGAATACAATTTTTGTTCACAAGGTTGTATCTTTGGCAGTTGAGCTGAGCGTTAACACACTCGCCAAAGCCCAATCTCTATCTCTCAGCACAGCCAGCTAAGGGGCTGACAATGCTCTTGCATTATCCATTAACTATAGTGGCATCAGCATTCTTGCAGGTGAGACAATCTCCGGTGAGGTCATCATAAGTGGCACAGAGAGGAGAGACGTTGATGCAGAAGATTCCATAAGTGGAGGGAACTTGCCCAGCAGGGCAGATGATTTTCTGGCAGACACCAAGAGTACTGGGCCAGTATCCCCTCTTACAAATGGCGCACCTTCTGGAGGTGGTATCAAAGCTAGTACACTCAGCAGGAATGTTTACACATGCTCCGTTGAAGACATATTGGTTGGAAGCACAAGTTATAACTTTAGGAACGCAGGTTGTTCCTGTAACAGTGTTGTTCACAGTGACATTTTGGATCTAGAAGTCACCAAGGCAGCTCAGGCAGTTACCGGTTGTACTGTTGAAAGTGTCACAAAGAACAGACACATCAACACAGGTTCTGTTGACGACGTATTGTCTGACACCACAGACGACAGGAATCTCCTTGCATTTTCCAAAGGCATCGATTGTTGAGGCGTTGAGGGTGCAGGTAAGGCAGTATCCAGTGTAGGGGTCATAGGTAGCGCAAGCAGGATCAACGGGGAGACATTCTCCAAAGTGGAAATAGAATCTGTTGGGGCATGTGTCGTTGTAGAGGCATCGACCGTTGAGGAGAGTGAAGCCGTCAAAACATTTGATACAGTCGAGGGTGGCATTTTAGAAAACGATGCAGGGGAAGCCTGGTTGTCCAATTGAGGCAGCATTTGTTCCGTTTGCGTTGATGAAGCTGAGGCAAGGCTGGAAGGTCAAGTAATAATCCTGGTAGTTTTGGTTGTATGGACAAGAGTAGGTATATGAGTCGTAGGTGACTCTCATGAATGGGTTGATGATAGCAGGGTCAGCATCAACCACCAAGGCGTAGTAGCCTACCGGAAGGTAGCTAGTTCCATTGTAGAAGAGAGTGTTATTCTGGGCAGCATCGTAGTTCACTGTGAAATAGGATGAGGGAATCACGTAAGGAGTGGCTGTACCAGTGGCAATAGAAAGTAGATTAGTGGAAGCTAGTTGGAAAAGATGTTCAGAGTCGGTGATCGTGGTAACTGCAAACAGGGCAAGGTTTGCTCCTGACGCAGCGGAGTCGAGGTTAGGAGTAAGAGAGGCTCCAGGGACAGGGGATAAAGTAAATGACATATTTGTGAATCCATCAGCGTAGATAATTTTTACGACCTTATCTCGGAAGACCTCCACATTTTTGTAGAGAGAGGATATAACTGCACTAGAGTTGGAAGGTCCCCCTGAAACTGTAGAGAAAGAAGTCACATCGAACAAGTAATTTCTGACATCCTCATTTTGAACTTGAGGGTTGGCATTTGTAGTGGGAACATTAGCCGTGTCAACATTGAATCTGTAGAAGTTGGAAGAAATTATATCGCAGCTTCGGACACAGGTGGTGTCAGCACTTGTACATCCGCTGATGTCAACGCAGACAACATCTGAGCCAGTACCAGGGGTGGCAGAGGCAGCAGATATTCCAGATTGGGAGTCAGTTTCAAGGAAGTTAGCTCCTGAAGCAGCTCTTAGGTTGGCGAAGGTGAGAGGGGTTCCGCTGGTACCCTGGGTTGTGAAGTTGAACATGACGGTGGTTCCATTGTTAATCCAGCCCAATTGATAGCTGTTCAGGCTACGGATGTTGTCAAAATTATAGACGAACTCTGTCTGAGCTTGGGAAAGACCCACTAAAAGGCACAAAAGGCCGACGAGGATGATTGCTCTCATTAATCTAATATAAATAACCTTATTTTAATCCGCTTATTACATCTCTGTAAATAATTTCAGCGAGTAGGGACCCTGCTTCCATCGCTCAGCAAGCATATCAAAAATATGAAAAAAATATTCTGGAGCATCAGCAACGATGAAATGACAGCCTTGAGTAATTGAAATAGCATAAGATGAAGTCGAGTAAAAAGTGCTTGATGAGATAAGTTGACGATGATTGAAATTAAACTTAGATAAAATAAGGCATGGGCATGGTCAGTTAGCTGACAAATAAAGGATAATGTTTATATTTAAAGATCCGTCTCAAACTATTCGATGTGAGCCGAAATAAAAATAGTATTTCATAAATCTTAAATATCATAGAGTCTCTCGGCTTCATCAAAATCTGCCCATTTCGATGTATCTTCGTTTTATGGTTTTCCTTACTCTTGATCCAAACAATTTCAATAAATATAGCTAAATATATAGTATACGGTGTCCTCAATCAAAGTTCATATAGTCGACAATCTTGTATCTTCCTTCCGAGAACTCTTCCAATAGCAGCACATAGCACTTTCTGAAAGAATACTCTTTGCTATCGTCATCTCGCTTCATTCCACCTCGTACAATGTCATTGAAAGACCATCCACCCTTGAGCTCCCCTAACTGAGAAGTACAGACTGAGGTGTACTATTCAGGGGTGATAGCCTGTCCTCCGTCATAGAAATAGGTCATTCGAACGAGATGGAATTGGAGGGTGCCAGACTGACCACCCTCACGAGTGTTGGTAACCTTTCCCACCTTGATATTTACGTATTCTCCCTTGATCTCGAAGCCTGACTTTCCTGACATGGAGATTCCGCATCCAGGGTTCTTGTCTACATAAAAACGGTCCTACATGGGAAGGTGATGGGTTTGCTTTACTATCGTTACGCCTCTCCTTTGCCACATTTGTTAGAGAAAGGCTCATACTTGAACTACTTTGGTTAAGGCTCAATGTAGGCAGTAGGAGGAGGTTCAACCAGTCGGCTGTGGACGGTAGAGGTGAACATGGTCGTGAAATGTCCCTTGCTACTGTCTTTGTTGTTGAGTTATTCTTCCCAGGTAGTAGCATGAGTAGGCTCGCGGACGTCTTTGTTGGTGCTGGCGTGACTGGAGTAGAAGGTGTACTGATAGTTGTGTGGATCAGATTGCATTCCTACTTTGATATATTTGATAAATAGTATTTGAATAAGCTATCAATCTTTCTGTAGTATTCCAATAGATGCAGAGAGGGTACCGTTAAAAATAAAAAATCAACTCATCATTTTTGTGGGGTGGTCAGTCTCTAGTTGGTTCTGAGTTCCTCATCCATCATCGGTGGTGCTCGTCTGTTGTGGATCATCCTTCCCTTCTTCTTTTTGCTGTTCTTTCCCTTTATTTTTTTATCATGCTCTTCGTTCTTTTATGTTTTGAATCTCCAGCAGAACCTTACTAAAATCACCAAAATCACAAAGGCTGCATTATAAAACAGGTACCCACAACGCAAGCTAAAACAAGACCCACAATGGATAATGTTGTGCTGAAGATTCCTGCAGTGGCAGCAGAAGAGCAAGTGAGTGTCTGATTGTCGAAGGGTTGGTTGTCTTTGCAGGAGCAGTAGGAATTATTGATCCTAGCTTATGCATTCCATATGCTTTAGCAGTCGACCTGACAATCGTAAGATGTGGTACTCCATAAAAAGCCAGGTCTGCACTAGCACTTGTTTTATTATGACAAAGATTACTGTTCAGAATTGGGAATCTAGTTGCACTGGATTTCGCATCTAGTTTTGGCTTCAGACCACAAGAAATTTTTGATGCAGGGGCAAGATCTCA
>Ga0100385_1005437_pt1 | contig 10687 bp, 8 predicted proteins | sample CryGeymeta201509_FD_81543 | JGI IMG/M metagenome (GOLD analysis project Ga0100385, IMG submission 81543) | Groundwater microbial communities from Crystal Geyser aquifers in Utah, USA - Crystal Geyser metaG 2015-09 | ecosystem: Environmental > Aquatic > Deep subsurface > Groundwater | place: USA...
CGAGCAGGTCGCCCATGGAGGTGCGGCCGCGCACCTGCACCACTAGGAAGGCGTCGCTGCTGACGGGGACGTCGACGACCCGGTCGAAGCGCAGCACGGGCAGCGGGCGACCCGGAGGCGCCGTTCGACCACGCGTCACGGCGGGCGCCGCGGGACCGATGGCCAGCGTCTTCACGGCCTCGCCGTTGATGAAGAGCGTGAGGTCGTCGGCGCTGAGCCAGGGTGCGGCGCGCACGATCACGCGCACGTGCGCCACACGACCGCGCGCCTCGGCGATCTCTCCCGGACCATGTCCGTCGACGCTGACCTCGAGGAAGGGGCCGCTGGTGACGAAAGCTCTTCCTTCGCGCAAGGCACGCACGACCGCGAGGCCGTCATCGATGCGCCCGCCCGGCACGTTCACGTAGGTGCGCGGGTAGCCGACCAGCTGCAGCCGAACCAGGTGGGAGTCGCTGTTGCCCGTGGCGATGTAGCGATGACCCAAGGCGAGCAGCTCCAGCCACTCGCCGAACACGCGCTCGAACTTGGGCAGGCGCCCGAGGTCGAAGCCGTTCCAGACCTCGAGGGTGTCGAAGGAGTCGCTGTAGGGCCCTTCGGCTGCGCCCGTCTCCGGATCGAAGCCCATCACGTCGAAGTAGCCGATGCCTCCCTCGAGGCGCGGGTGGTTCACCTGCACCAGCGTCTCCGGATCACGGGCGTGCAGCTCCATGAAGAGCGCGCTGGGAGACGTGTCCGAGAACCGGGGCGCGCCGTTGAAGGGCAGACTCGGATCCAGAGGGAAAGGGAAGGCGTTGAAATGACCGAAGCTCGGCGACTCCGTCGTCACTTCGACGCCCGTCACCGATCCGAAGTCGGAGATCCCGACCTCCTCGGCGGTGGGTCCGTAGTCCGTGACGTAGTTGTGATCCGTGGCGGCGGCGAAGCGCACGCCTTCGGCGGCGAAGCACGTCAGGCGGTCCTCGAGGCTGACGCGGCTGTCGTAGCTCGGCGCCGAGTGCACGTGAAAATCGGAGGCGACCCACTCGCCAGGATCGATCACGTGCTGGAGTATCGCGCGGACCTCGGGTCGATAGGTGGCGCTGACCTCGACCGTCTCGTCGTGCAGCGTCCACTCTGGACCGTGGCTGACGATCACGCGGTAGCGCCCCGGCTCGGCGGGTACGACGGCCAGGCCCTCGGTGAGCAGCACGGTGTCGCCCGCGCCCGCCGCCGACCAGTCGGGCCCGAGGTCCAGAGTCGCCGTGCGGGCGACGCCGATCACGCGCGCGCGGGCCGCCACGGGCTGACCGTTCGGATCTCGGGCGACGATGCGGATCTGGCCGCCGGTCGGGATGCGCACCAGGGCGCGGGCGCCGGGCTCCACCGTGACCGGCACGGAGTCGCTGCGGGCGTGACCGAAGGCGGAGCCGACGGCGTAGTAGCGCGGCGTGTGCACGGCGGCGCGTCCCAGGGGCGGGAAGGGAACGATCGCCTGGCCGTGCGCGTCCGGTCGCGCCGACATCACGGGTCGACCGTCCTGCGTGTAGATGCGGATGGACGAGCCCGTCGGCGCGTAGGGCAGCGTCACCAGCACCTCGGGGTAGGGCGTCCCGCGCGCCCAGCCGAGCGTTCGAATCGCGGCCGCCAGGCCACCTCGGGCCGTGGTCAGGATCCTGCGATCGGCGAGCGACTCGCCCTCCGCGATGTCGTGGGCGGGCGCCGCCATCTCGGTGTGTTTCAAGAAGCGCGAGACGCCGTGGGCTTCGTACAGGGAGCGCACGCGCAGCGGATCGTCGTCGATGCTGAGCACGGTCGAGCTCGCGATCCCCTCGACGCCGACCCAGGCGGCCTCGTGCCAGGCGTCGTCGCTAAGCGGCCCGTTGCTGGGCACGAAGGGCGTGGCGCCGCCCCAGCGGATGCGTCCGCCCACGCGCACGTCCGTGAGGGGCAGCCCGTCCCGAGGCGTCACGTGCGTGGTCTGGTAGAGGGTCACGCCTCGCCCACCGATCACCAGATCACGGCTGACGTCGATCACGCGACCGCGGAAGCTGGTCGTGGCCGTGACGCGCAGACCCGCCCGATCCGTGCGATCGAGGAACGAGATCTCTCCCGTCACCATGGGCTGCAATCGATCGTTGACGTAGAGCGTCGGTGCCCAGAGCACGAGGCTGTCCTCCGCCGGCGCGCCGTGCAGAGCGACTTCCAGGATCGCGCCGCGCGCCGAACCCTCTCGCTCCAGGCCGCCGACCACCACGCGCATCTGCCGGCTCTCGAGCACGTAGTCGCCAGGTGCCAGCACGAGGCCACCCGGACGTTGCGGGGCCTCGTTGTGCTGCACTCGTCGCGCACCGACACCATGGGCCGCGAGTCGAAGGCGCGCGTCCGACGAACCGCAGGCCAGCAGCAGCAGAGCCAGCGACACCAGACTGAATGACAGCCAAACACGCGATTTGCGGGCACGCCTCGCGATGACCAACGTGTGCTGTTCGCTGCGGGACCTTCCCGTGCTCAGGAGAACATTCATGAAAAAGTCCGTCCTTCAATTTGGGATCCTATCACTCTCCCTGCTCGCGCTGCTCACGCCATCGTTCGCCTCCGCGCAGCGGCCTCACCACCAGCCTCGCGTGAGTATGGAGGCCGCGCAGGCGACGGCGCTGGCGCGGGTGCACGGTGAGGTTCGCCACTCCGAACTCGAGTTCGAACACCATCGCTGGATCTACTCCGTCGAGCCGCGCCGACGGCCCGGGCACCGAGGAGGTGGACGCGGACACGGGCGAGATCGTCAGCGTCGAGCACGAGCGAAGCTGATCGCCCTCAGTCGCGCAGCAGCCAGGCGTAGCTGGAGCGGAGGGCCTCCTGGCCCCCAGTCTCCAGCACTTCGCCGTGGGCGATCACGATGCGATCGAAGTCCCAGGCCAGGATGCGCTCCATGCAGCGCTTCGCCAGCGGGCGATCCTTGATCAAGAGCGGATCCACGCGCGTCGGGCGGAACTGCTTGTAGCCGCCCATCAAGCTCATCCAGGCGCGCGTGAGGAAGGGCGCGCGCGGGCCGAAGTTCATAGCCAGATCACACATCACGAGCGTGCGACTTTGGTGATGGAAGAACACGACCTCGTTCTCCATCGGTCGTCCGGCGAAGAAGATCTGACTCACCTCTTCCTTCCACTCGTCGGGCGCCTCGTCTCCGAGCACGTCGACGAACTTCAGATCGGGTCGCTTGCTAGCGACGCCCGGACCCACCCACAAGCGAGCTTCGGGGTAGAATTGGGCCACCTCGCCGGCGTGGAGATGGTGGAACTTGTTGGGTGCGACCACGAAGCGCACGGGACCGAGCGCGTCGAGCTCGGAGCGCAGCGCCTCGTCGAGCGCCAAAGACGAGTGCAAGAGCAGGCTGCCATCGGCCAGGCGCATCACCGTCATGCGCGCGCCCACCTCGAGGCCCCAGAAGCGCTGCGGCCGCTCCGCGACCCAGATGTTCTCGTCGAGCTTTCGGAGCACGAGTGGTGTCCTATCCCGTGTGTACAGGCGCCCCAAGGGGGGAGCGCGCGAGGTTGGCTTTGCGTGCGTTCAGAGCGGTGTCAGGTTGCTGCAGTCGACGTGGTGCGTGAGCACGCCCACGCGCGCCTTGAAGCGACTGTTCGGCGTGATCTGCTGCCACCTGGCCTGGGGCACGGTGCAGGTGTCGGCGCCCGCGCCATCGACGGTGACGTTCAGCGTGTAGGTCTCGCTGCGCGCGCCCTGTCGTGTGCAGCCGAGGGAGGCGCAGCCCGTGACCTGCACGGCGGGCCAGCTCGGCGCTGGAGACACGCCCTGGCCCTGCGCGACGGCGTCGCGTTGATGGGCCCAGCGATCGATCTGGTACTGGCATTTGTCGTCGAGGACGGGCTCTTCGCGATAGGTCGGCGTGCAGGTTTGCTCTTGCCGATAAGTGCCGTCGCCGTTGTCGACGTTGCGCGTGGAGCAGGTCTGCCCCGACTCGACGCGGCGCGTGCTGCGCTGTTCGCGTGACCGACCGGTGACGCGCCCGCCCGAAGGCACGGAGTCGCACCAGGCGGATTCGCTGGCCGTCTGAAGCACCTCGATGGCGACGCTGCGTTGCCACGACTGGCCGGTGACGGTGATGGCCTTCTCCTGCTTCCAGAAGATCGCGACGCCACCGAGGACCATGAGCGCGAGCAGCGCGGCGACTAGCAGCCAGATCCAGAGCTTGCTCTTCTTGGCGGGCGCTGGGGTCGGGGTCGCGGCGGGCGCGGGCGCCCTGACCGGTTGGTCTTCTCGCTTAACGACCTCGCGATCGCCGTCGCCGATGGTCGCGCCGCAGCTCGTACAGTGCGACGCGTTGGCCGAGTTCGCGCCCTGGCAGTTCTGGCAGATGAGGTCCGTGCCGACGAAGCGATGGTCCGCGACGGCGACCTTCTGGTCCTCCGGCGGGAAGTAGCGCTTGTCCGCTTGTTGAGGCGCGCCACAGGTGGGGCAGAAGCGCTGCGTCAGACCGAGCAGCTCCTTCGTTCCGCAGTAGGGGCAGTCCCAGAACATCTCGTAGACGGGTTCGGTCATCGGCCCCAGCCTACCAATTCTCGGAGCGCTACTCAGCGCTATTCGGTTGACCCATGCGCAACGGGCCGCCCCGCGCCGTGCCCCAGAGCACGCAGTCGGCGCTCGAGCCCGGGACGGTGAACATGTCCATGCCGTGGTCGAAGGTCTGGACGAAGATCTCGAGCTGCCCGTCGCCGTCGAGGTCGCCGATGCCGGGCGCCGCGGGCGCGCCGTTGCCGTTGCCGTTGTGGCCGGGATCGGGCAGCGCGACGTCGTGCAGCAGGCTGCCGTCGGCGCCAAGCACGAACAGATGTCCGGCGTCCGTCGCGTCCGGATCGCCGTAGGTGCTGAACACTATCTCGGGTGAGCCGTCTTGGTTCAGGTCGGCGACCGTGGCCTCCGAGGCGTACATCAGGGCCTGTCCGCGCGTGTAGTCGTAGCGCCACAGCTCGTGCGCAGTGGCGTCGAAGGCGTGCATGTAGCCGTCGTTCAAGCTCACGATGATCTCCGGCATAGCGTCGCCCTGGATGGCGATGGTGGTGGCCGCGGGCACGCCGTTGGGCGGGTAGTAGCCGTCGACCGAGATCGGGGCGTCCCCGCGCGGTAGGGTCTCCCAGCCCGGGAATCGTTGCGCCGAGCGCGAGCCGTCTCCGTAGGCGCCCTCGAGCACCATGATGGCGTAGGCCTGGGTCACGTAGGGGTCGTGCAGCTCGACGTTGGGCACGCCGAGCACCTCGTTGTGGCCGTCGCCGTCGAGGTCGACCACGTTGGGCGGTGAGGCCGTCCACTGCAGCCACTCCTGCCCGCTCGGGTTCGGCCAATCGCCCGTGTGCAGGTGATAGTGCTGCTCCTCCACGTTGGGATCCGCCCAGCGGATGAACTGACCCCAGGTCATGCGCTCGTCCGCGAACTCCGTCGCGCGGTTGGTGAAGTAGGGCGAGGCGTCGATGGCCTCTCCGTCGGGATCGAAGGCCTGGATGTGGTGGTTGTCGTAGGTGGCCAGGATCTCGAGATCGGGGTCGTCGTCGATGTTGCCGATGCCCACGTTGAGCCCGTACTCGCCGTAGCCGTGGTGACCCGCGCCGTTTCGATCCGCGTCGCCGCCGGGGCCCGTGCGGTCGTTGTAGCGCGGCCAGGCCTGATAGCTGACGCCCGCGGGCTGGTAGCTCAAGCCGTCGTAGGAGAAGACGAAGACCTGCGCGCCCCCGTCCTCCGTGTGTGCCGTCTGCGTGGTCGTGGCCACCACCTCGAGCAGGCCGTCTCCGTCGAGGTCCGCCGCGGCCAGGCCTCGCACCTCGGGCGGGTTGCCGGCCGTGGTCGTGTCGGCGGGCCAGCCCGGCTTCTGCACCAGCATGTGGTCGCGGTACTCGTAGGCCCAGACCTCGTGGCCGTTGCCGTAGACCACCTCGACCACGCCGTCGCCTTCGAGATCGGCCACCACGTGCGGCGCGTAGACGCGGCCCTCGCCGCCCTCGGCCTTGGTGATGAGCTCACCCGCCGAGTCGAAGACGAAGACGGAGTAGTAGGCCGCGATGAGCTCGTTCTGCCCGTCGCCGTCGAGATCCTGCACCACGGGCGAGGCGTACCAGCTGGTCTCCCCGCGTAGGTTCTTGACGAACATGGGCGCCGCGACCTCGCCCGCGGAGGTGCCCGCGGCGCAGACCGGGTTGCGCGTGCCGCCCGTGCTGCTGCCCCCGTCGCGTCGCGGCGGTCGGCTGGCGTCGTGGGACGTGCCGCCGTCCGTGGCCGCTCCTCCGCCTCCACCGCAGCCCACGATCGACGCCAGCGTGACGAAGCCCAACGTGCCCAGCCCCAGGATCCAACGTGTCATGGCTCCAAGGTACCTCCGGCGCCACGGAAGCGGGAGCCCCCGAGCGCTTCCCACTCTGGCTCGCCATGGCACACATTGGCTGCGATCTTGGCACACACGGTGTCCCAGGGTGACCTCGGTCCTCGACGGATGAAGGACGAAGTGCCTATGAACAAGGCACTTCCTTGCCGTGAGTCCAGACCGCCCAGGTTGGCATCGTGTGTGCAACACCGTGCCGTGTGGTGCCACGAGGTGCCCAGGAGGTAGTCGATGCGTTCTCGGTTGGTCTTCTTCGTAGCTTTCTTCGCCCTGGTCCTCGGGGGCTGTGGCGACATGGTCGGCACTCCCGGCTCTTCCACGGAGCCCGGCCCGACGCCCAGCACCGCTGGACGCGACGGCACAGGCGTTGGCGCGCCGAGCGACGGCACGGGCGGTTACGCGGGGTCCGACCCCTCGGGCAGCGCGGGCAGCAGCTCCTCCAGTGGCGGCACCGCGGACGCGGGCGTCAGCACCGACCCTCCCAGCCCGGCGGGCGGCTGCCTCGACACGGCCTGCGCCGGTCCCGAGACCATCCCCGCCGGTCAGCTCACCGCGGGCGCCTGGCGCGATCTGGACGACTGGAGCTTCTGGCTCGGCCTGTTCGACAGCGACCTCTACGCCGGCATGCACGAGTACTGGGGCTACGACACCACGTCGCGCATCCCCGTGCGCGTGACGAGCGCTGGCGTCCCCGTGATCGATGCCCGCGTCAGCCTGATCGACGCCGACGGCGCCGTCGCCTGGGAGGCCCACAGCGACAGCCGCGGCCGCGCGGAGCTCTTCGCCAGCTTGTTCGAGCCGCAGACGGGACCCTTCACCGTCCGCGTGAAGGCCGACGGCGTCACCCGCGAAGTGGCCGACGTCTCGCCCGCTTGGATGACCCCGATCGCGGTCGAGATGCCCGCGCCCAGCGCCCCCCCGGCCTCCCTCGATCTGATGTTCATGATCGACACCACCGGCTCCATGGGTGACGAGATCGAGTACATCAAGTCCGAGCTCGGCGACGTGATCGCGCGCTCCCAAGCCGAGGCCACGCAGGACTTCGATCTCCGCGTGAGCATGAACTTCTACAAGGACATCGGGGACACCTACGTGGTCGACCCGCATCCCTTCACCACGCACGTCAGCGACGTCGTGACGCAGCTCGCTGCGGAGCACGCCAGCGGTGGCGGTGACTTCCCCGAGGCCGTGGACCAGGCCGTGGCCAGCGCCATCAACGATCACGCCTGGCGCGAGAACGCGACCGCGCGCCTGCTCTTCCTGGTGCTCGACGCGCCGCCTCACCACGACGCCGACGTGATGGCACGTCTGCAGGCCGCCAACCGCGCCGCCGCTGCCCTGGGCGTGAAGATCATCCCCGTGGTTGCGAGCGGCATCGACAAGGAGACCGAGTTCGCGATGCGCTTCCTCGCGCTGACGACCAACGGCACCTACACCTTCCTGACCAACAACAGCGGCATCGGTGGGGACCACCTCGCGCCGAGCATCGGCCGATACAAGGTCTGGTTCCTCAACGATCTCCTCGTGCACATCATCACGGAGGAGGTCGCGCCCACCGAGGGCTGAGGCGGGGTTCGCTCGCAGCGACGGACGCTTTCGGCGACGGCCGGCTCCTTGGGGGTCGGCCGTCATTCTTTGTGCCGGGCGTGCTTTGCGCTGCGGCTTCGAGTCCACACTGCGCGGCGAAATGCTTCATGTCCGCTTGTCGGGGGGACTGTTAGGGTCGCCGCCTGGAGGTCCCATGGCGGACAAGGAAAAGGTCGGAAAGATCGTGGCCGGTTGCGGCTGCGCCGTACTGGCAGTGTCCGCGGCGGGCGGCCTCATCTTCGCCGTGATCGCGGCCACCAGCCACGGTCGCATCTCGGGCGACGAAGCCCTGCCAGGTTACCTCACGAGCTGCTGCTGCTCCTTCTCGTCGCTGCTCGTCGTGGTCGTCGGCGTGGCCGTCTTCATCATGGGCAAGAAGGCTCGCGAAGCCAACGGCGGCTGAGCGGGCCTCCGGCCTCGACTCGTCGCCGCGCCACGTCTCCGCTGCACTCGGCGTTCGTTGGCGCCTTCGTCTACGCACGACCTCGGGAGGGGCTCGCGTGCGCGCAGGGCCCGTGGCACGTCTCGCTCATGGTCCGATCCCCGAGCGCGCCGCGCGCAGTCGTCCAGAATACGAGGTGTGCCCCATGCAAGCGCTGACCTCTCGCTCCGCCGAGGCGCCCCTCGCGCTCATCACGTTGCCGTCGCCCAAGCTGCGTCGCGACGAGCTGCGCGTGAAGGTCCACGCGATCGGCGTGAACCCCGTCGACTGGAAGATGCGGGGCGCGGGCGCCTTCCTCGGCTTGATGCAGCGCCTGCTCGGGCCGTCGGGTCCGCTGGTCGTCGGCGTCGACTTCGCGGGCGAGGTCGTGGAGGTGGGCGCGCGCGTCGAGGGCCTCGAGCCGGGCGTGCGCGTGGTCGGCGGGACGGACTTCTCGCGCAAGCAGCGCGGCAGCTACGCCGACGAGGTGGTGGTGCGCGCCGATCAGTGCGCGCGGCTGCCCGACGCCGTCAGCTACGAGGCCGCGGCTTGCCTCCCGGTCGCCGCGGTCACCGCGTGGACGGCGCTGACGGACCACGCCGGGATCGGCGACGGTTCGCGCGTGCTGGTGCTCGGCGCGTCGGGCGGCGTGGGTCTGTTCGCGATCCAGCTCGCTCGCATGCTCGGCGCCCAGGTGGTCGGCGTGTGCTCGGCGCGCAACACCGTCTTGATCGAGAGTCTCGGTGCGGTCGCGCTCGACTACGGCGCGGGCGATCCCCTCGAAGCGGCGCGCGCCCATGGGCCCTTCGATCTTGTGCTGCATTTGGTCGGCACGGACACGTATCCGCTGAAGGCTTGCCGAGCCTTGCTCTCGCCGGCCGGCATCGTGGACCTGGTGGCGATCCGATCCGCCGACTACCCGGCCGTGCTCTTCTCACGGCAGGTGCGAACGATCCTGGGCCGACCCACGCGCGCGCGCCTCGCGCCTCTGGTGGACGCGCTCGCCCGCGGCGAGCTCGAGCCCATGATCGAAGCGCGCTTTGCACTCGCGGACGGCGAGCAGGCGCACCAACGCTCACGCACCGGCAAGGTCGTGGGCAAGCTGCTCTTGATCCCGGGCGCGCCGCGCGAGGACGCATGAAGGCCAAGCCCTACCCCTGGTACTACACGGTCAACGGCCGGCCGGCGATGATCGACCTGCGCTTGCCCGAGGGCCCGATCACGCGCGCGCACCTCGACGCGCGCTTCGGCACAGCGAGCATGGTGCCCAGACTCGGCGCGAGTCACCCGCAGCTCGTCGCCTACGAGGTCAGGGTCAGCGCCGACGGCGTGCAGGGGCGATGCACTGTGTTCGCGCACTTCCGTCACGGAACGGAGGACGCGGCGCCCGCGAGCGCGGTCGTGCTGCGCGGCGAGCGCGCGGAACGAAGCTGACCTCAGGTCGGCTGAGGCTCGTGGCCGAAGCGCCGCAGGAACTCCAGGACCTTCGCCGGATCATGATGATCGCCCTGCTCGAGGGCACCCGTCTCCTGCGTGTGCACGACCTCGCCCTGCGCGTTCAACACGACCAGCACGGGCAGCCCGTTCTGGATCGGGTGGCCATAGGCTTGGTCGATGGCGCGGTTGGTGTCGGAGTGACGCTCGCCGGCGTCCACGTGCACCAGATGGAAGCCCGCATCGAGGGCGGCCAGGACGGTGGGGTCGTGCTTCATCAGGTAGTCGAGGCGGCGGCACCACGGGCACCAGTTGGCGCCGAAGACCAACAAGACGGGCTTGCCGTCCGTGCCCGAGGCCGCGATGGCGGCGTCGATCTCCGCGCGGGCGTCGGCCGTTTCGTCGTAGGGATGGGGCGTCTCGGGCGGACCCGCCTCGTCCCCGGCGGCGGCCGGCTCGGCGCTCGGCTCGCCCGCGGCGGCCGCGGTGTCGGCGGCGCGAGCAGCTTGCGAACCCGGCTCACCCGCGGCGTTGCCGCCATGGGCCTCGCACGGGCAAGGAGCGCCCGTCGCGGTCGCGGCAGCGGCGGTCGACGTCTCGTCAGAGGCATTGCCGTGGCATGCGCTCAGAGCGAGGCCGAGAAGAAGAAGGAAGGATGTGCGCAACATCAGACGCTTGTAGCACGGAGCGCGATCATGATCCGCTCCCCCCGGCGGCGGTGCGTGGCCGAGGATCGCGAAGCGACGATGCGCTCGTTGGCGCCGTGCACCGCGGCTGCCCGGTTCGCTCGATGGCGAGTGAGACGGCCGGACCCGTCCGCTCGTCGAAGCACCGCGACGGCGCGTTGACATTCGTGCCAGGCGGCATGTTCATGGGGCGAA
>Ga0100385_1005438_pt1 | contig 10683 bp, 7 predicted proteins | sample CryGeymeta201509_FD_81543 | JGI IMG/M metagenome (GOLD analysis project Ga0100385, IMG submission 81543) | Groundwater microbial communities from Crystal Geyser aquifers in Utah, USA - Crystal Geyser metaG 2015-09 | ecosystem: Environmental > Aquatic > Deep subsurface > Groundwater | place: USA...
AGTCTTCTTGGCATAACTGGTGCTGGAACTGCCACCGTCGCTCATGGTCACCTTGTCTCCCACGTGTTCTTTTCCCGCGATTTTGTACCGGTAGGTGATCTGTGGTTTATACATAGTGGTTGATCGTTTCTTTGAACCGCTCCCGCTGGTGCTTTTATAGCTGGTCAGGGTGGACTCCATTACCGTTCCCTGAACCGACGGCCAGCTCTTTGATGCTTTGGCATCGTTCAGCATGCCTTTCCCCCACCACGCCAGCCCGATGCCGACCGCGAGGAAAATAAGTCCAATAAACAGGTTCTTCATGTTCCCTCTCCTTTTTTAGTGAAACGGGAAAAAGAAATGATATTTTTCCGTTTCCACAAACGATTCCGATAACAAAAAATGATTTATAAAATCATATCATAATTCCGTAGATCTTACATTCTGTTACAGGGGAGAAACAGTTCTGAAAAATACAGCCACTATACTCTCATTGTTAATTTCACTGGCGACCAGTTGGGAGCCCATATGCCGCTTGACGGCAAAGGAGGAAAGGATGAGGAAAATTATGGGACTGATGGCGGGACTTGCGGTATTGTCCGTGACAGCCATGGCGGGGCCCGCTGGTGTGCAGCGGGGTTTGGATGAACGGCTGTTCGGCACCTTTGTCCAGCATCGGGCGGAGCTGAATCTCACGGAGGAACAGAATACCCAGGTGGATGCGTTGCTTCAGGAAATGAAGGACGCGAAAATTGCAACCTGGCAGCGTGAGGTTGAACACATTCAAAAGGCCCTGGCTTCTTTTGTGTCTGATGAATTTGAACCCGGCCTGATGCTGCCGATCCCGGCGGACATTCTGGCTGAAATGAGCCGGGCGTACAACTTATTCATGGCCCAGGAAACAAGTAAGTTGCACGGAATTCTGACCCCGGATCAACGCCAGCAACTGGTTGATCTGATGGTCGAGCAGAGAACAGAAGAATAAACCCCCCGAAGGGAGACCGGGTTGACGCGGTTTCCCTTCTTCTACCCCCTTCGAACTCAGTATTCCTGCCTCAGAACAGATACGCTATAATTGTAAATATGGATCATAGGCAAGATAAAGATCGACGTCTTTCGGCGCTGAGAGGTAAACAAAACAGACTGGAAATCAGGAACTGGTATGAAAGCTGAGCTTACAACCGGGTCGATCGGCTGGACCCTTGCCCGGCTCACCACGTACATGATTTTCGGATTTTTTGCCACCATTGCCTTTAACCTGGTGGATACGTGGTTTGTGGCAAAACTGGGAACTGAAGAGTTGGCAGCCATGGGTTTTATTTTTCCGGTGGTTATGATCATCGGTGCCATTGCGATCGGGCTGGGAATCGGGACCTCTGCACTGGTTTCCCTTGCCATCGGGGAAGGCAACCAGGAGGGAATGCGCAGACTGACAACAGATTCCCTGGCCTTGTCAGTGGGAGTCGTTCTTCTCTTCGTGGTGATTGGACTTCTTACCATTAATCCGGTTTTTCGGATGCTGGGCGCTTCACCGGAGATATTGAAACTGATTCGAATCTATATGTTGATCTGGTATCCCGGCATGATGTTCCTGGTCATTCCCATGGTGGGGAATAATGCCATTCGCGCCACTGGCGACATGAAATTCCCCAGTCTGATCATGATGTTTTCTGTTTTCGTAAACGTGGGAATGGATCCCCTTCTGATTTTCGGTATCGGCCCTTTCCCCCGGTGGGGGATTGCCGGGGCAGCGGCTGCAACTGTTATAGCACGGGCATTGACGCTGGTGCTGACGCTCTTTGTTCTTCAGAAGCGCCATCGTATGCTGTCTTATGACTGGCCGGGTTTTCCGGCAATGGTACAGTCCTGGAAGTCTATAATGAATCTCTCAATCCCCGCTGCCGGTTCCAACTTGATCCGGCCCCTCGGCGTAGCTGTGGTGACGGGTATCGTGGCGCGGTTCGGTCCGGAGGCGGTAGCGGGTTACGGAGTATGTACCCGTGTGGAAACCCTTGCGTTGATGGTCCTGATTTCTCTGGCAACAGTCTTAAGCCCTTTTGTGGGGCAGAACCTCGGTGCCGGTCGTCTGGACAGGGTATTGGGGGCAATTCGCAGGGCTCACCTGTTCTCACTGGGATGGGGCGGGTTTTCAGCAGTTGTATTGTTTATAACGGCAAGACCCATTGCCCATATGTTCAGCCGGGATGCTGAAGTTATCAAAACCATCGTCTTATATTTGCGGGTTGTTCCGATCGTCTATGGATTCCGCGGTGTGTTCGGCCTTTCAAATGGTGTTTTGAATGTGTTGAAACGGGCGTGGGATGCCATGGCTCTTTCGGTAATCCAGATGTTTGTCCTGCTGATCCCCGGCGCGATTCTGGGTGCGAAGCTGTGGGGACTTGCCGGCCTGTTTGGCCTCAGTGCACTGTCCTTTGTTTTTGCCAGTGGGATGTCTGCCTGGTGGTTGGCCAGGCGTATGAAGATACTGAATCGCGCAGAAATGTAACGATTCTATCGCCGCTGTATCTAATAAAATGAATTCGAGTCTTGACAATGCGAATTCACGGGACTACGATAGTCGATTGTGGGAGGATGATATGCCAATTTACGAATACCAGTGCAGTGATTGCGGCCAGGAAGAAGAAGTTCTTCAGCGGGTCAGTGATCCGGTATTGACACGCTGCCCGAAGTGCGACGGTGCGTATCACAAAAAAATCAGCTCGCCCGCTTTTCAGTTCAAAGGGAGCGGATTCTATGAGACAGACTACAAAAAGTCGTCCCACGCTAATGATACTGTTGCCGCAGATTCTGAGAAAAAAGCCGACAAGTCGGAAACAAAATCTGAAAGCAAGTCGGAAACAAAACCGGAAGCAAAGCCGGAAATAAGCTCACCAAAGACAGGCCCACCAAAAGAAAATAGCCTCGTATCTTAGGCTCACCTTAAAAACTGTCCTACCTAATATAGTGCCCCGCTTGAAGCGGGGCACTCTTCTTTCTGCGGCCCCGAACGCAGTGCGAGTGAAAGTGTGCGTGAAAATGTAAGGTAGAGAGTTTAAGACACGGAATTGATATTCCCAGCCTTCTGTCATCCATCACTTTTCATTCATCACCCATTTACATTCGGCTCCGAGCCGCATTTCTGGTATTATGAACCGTCAAAAAAAGTTGAAAGAGGGAATAATGAATCAAAAACCTGTTCGCGTTCGTTTTGCTCCCAGCCCCACCGGCCACCTCCATGTGGGGGGAGCAAGAACTGCGCTTTTCAATTGGCTGTATGCGAGAAACCGTGGTGGAAAATTTATTCTTCGAATCGAGGATACCGACCAGGCGCGGTCCACTCTGGAATCTGAAGAAATGGTCAAACACGATTTGAAGTGGCTTGGCATGGATTGGGACGAAGGGCCGGAGATCGGCGGGGGGTTTGGTCCCTACCGCCAGTCTGAGCGAATGGACATCTACCGGAATTACGCGGAGCTGCTCCTGGCCGAAGGAAAGGCTTACCGCTGTTTCTGTACCGACGCGGAACTGACAGCAAAACGAGAAAAGGCAGAAGCGGAAAGCAGCTCTCCCCACTACGATGGCTGCTGTCTACGGCTCAGTGAGGCTGAAATTGAAGAAAAAATGTCTGTTGGCATACCCTTCACAATCCGATTCAAGGTTCCGGACAAGGACTACACCGTTTATGACATGATTCGGGGCGCGGTCCATTGGGAACCCGGCACACTGGGCGACTTCATTGTCCTCAGGTCCGATGGAATGCCGGTGTACAATTTCTGTGTAGTAGTAGATGACTATCTCATGGAAATTTCCCATGTTGTAAGGGCAGAGGAACATCTCCCCAACACCCTGCGCCAGCTCATGCTCTATGAGGCCTTTAACTGGAAGGCACCGAAATTCGCCCACGTCTCGTTGATTCTGGGTCAGGATCGCAGCAAACTGAGCAAGCGGCATGGCGCTACCTCGGTCGGACAATTTGAAGAGGAGGGCTATCTGCCGGAAGCCATGGTCAACTACCTTGCGCTTCTGGGATGGAACGAAGGAAAAGACCGGGAAGAATACACAATTCCGGAACTCGTCAAGGCTTTCTCTTTGAAGCGCATCAATAACAGCCCTGCGGTGTTTGATATGGATAAACTCCGCTGGCTCAATGGCATTCACCTTCGCAAACTGACAGATGAACAGTTCTTGGAAGTTGGAGTACCATTTCTGATAAAGGCATTTCCCTTTCTGTCTTCCATGGTGGAGGTTCACAATCCCTGGCTACAGGCAGCTTTAAACATGGAAAAGAATAAAATGGTTCTCCTGTCCGAACTGGGAGAGCGGTTACAATTCCTTTTTCACTACGAATTGAAGGGAAATGAGGAAATGGAGACGTTTTTTGCCGAAGAAGCCCATCTCACTGCCGGGCGATTGATGTCTGAGCGGATCCTTGCTGTGAAAGAACTGACCCCTGAAAGCTTCTGGGAAGCCGCCATGTCAATCAAAGAAGATGGATTCAAAGGGAAAGAACTCTTTCATCCCCTGCGGGCACTCCTGTCCGGGGCACTTTCCGGGCCGGAACTGGATGTAATGGTTCCCGTGCTCCTGTCCGGAACTGAAATTTCGGAACTCATATCCATTCCGGAACGCTGCCGGAGATTCCTTGAGGTCTTTGGAAAGTGATCATCTACGGTATCAACCCGGTCCGGGAAAGCCTGGTATCGAACCGAATACAAATAAGCGCCATCTATTTCAGTACAGATAAACTGGGATTTGAATCAAAGGGCTTACCGGTTTTCCGAAAGAGCCGCGATTTTATCGGGAAGCTGACCGGCACATCGTCCCATCAGGGGATAGCGGCTGAGATTGGCGAATTCCCCTACGAAAGTGAAAGGTCCATTCTGGCCCTGTCGAAACCGCAGGTAAACCTCGTGATGCTGGACCGGGTCAACGATCCCCACAACCTTGGCGCAGTCATCCGGGTCTGTGACGGTGCCGGCATAGATGCTGTAATCATCGGAGAAAAGTTTGGAACCGGCGTAACTTCTACGGTTTTCAAAACCTCGGCAGGAGCAGCAGCCCATGTGCCCATCGTTCGGTCCCAATCCCTGGCCGGAATTACGGAACAATTGTTGAAAGCGGATTTTACCGTGTTTTCCGTGGAAAACGGAATGGAAGCCATTTCGCTGAGTGATGCAAATGCACACCTCTCCACTCGTAACCTTTTTATATTTGGTAGCGAGGGCGAAGGGATTTCCCGTTCACTCTTACGAAAAAGCCATCACATTGTCACCCTTCCCATGCGAGGCCACGTAAACTCACTGAATCTGTCCACATCTGTTGCTGCCTCCCTTTACAGTCTTTTCAACGAGAAGACTGTAAAGGAGTAGGGGTTGGAGTTGGAGTAGGAATCAGAAAAGGCAGGGAATTGGAAGCGGACCGATTGTCCGCGTGGATGGTGGATAGTGAACAGTGGATAGTGCGGAATGAAAAAGGCAGGGAAAATAAATTCCCTGCCTTTTCTGTATCTTATCTGGACTTAAACTCAAACTTAACCTTGTCTCTACTTGTCCAATTCCGAGAGCATAACTTCCACAGCGGTTTCCAGCTGCTGGTCCCGTCCGGTGCTGACAAGGGCAGGTTCGTTCATCACCTTGATGTCCGGTTCCAGCTGGTCACCTTCAAGGGGTTTGCCTGCGTTGCTGTCCACTGCCATGTTAGGAATACCGTACACAAGAGATCTATCTTGCAGCCTCTCCCACCACACAAAAGTGCAGGTACCGGCGACCGGCATACCGACGATCTTACCCAACTTCAATTCGTGATAGGCCCATGGGAAGCAGTGGGCATCGGAATAGTTTCCTTCCGAAGCAATCACAACAGAGGGCCTTGTCCATTTGTCATGGGATTCCTGACCGACAACACCCTGTCGCGGCGGCTTGAAACTCATGTACTTTTTCCCGTTCAGGAATGTGACAAGGTCATCCACAAGATCGCCCCCGCCATTGAAGCGGGTATCCACAACAAGTGCTTCTTTGTCTGACATGCGCCCCAGCGCTTCGCTGTAGAGTTCCCGATAACTGCTGTCGCTCATGCTGCGAATGTGCACGTAACCGAGGCGGCCTTTGGAGAGACGATCCACTTCCTCCCGGTTTCGTTTCACCCAGCGCAGGTACAGTTGTTGGGCCATTTCCCCCCGTGATTCCGGTTTTATCGTTTCATTCCACCGCTTCTTGCCTGCCGGGTCAAACAGGGACAACAACACCTTCTCTCCCGCTTTTCGGTTTAAGAGCTGGTTCACTTTGATGGAGGGGGAGAGCAATACACCGTTGATTTTTTCAATCACGATGCCGGGGGCAATGCGGGTGTCTGCCCTGTCCAGAGGACTTTTTTCGAGTATTTCTTCTACTTTCAAGCCGTTCCCGGTGTACTTGTTGTCAAACAGGAGGCCCAGCGATGCGGTCTGATCTCCTTTGGGATCCATGGCGTAAAAGCTGCAGCCGGTGTGGGACGCGTTGAGTTCTCCCAGCAGCTCACTGAGCATTTCAGCGAAATCATGATTGTTGTTGATGCCGCGAAGGTAGGCCCGGTACTCTTTCCCAAGCGCTTCCCACCGGTTATTTTTCAAAGGAGCTTCACGGTAGAGACGCTTTTGAATCTCACGCCACACATGGTCAAACATGGCCGTGCGTTCCGCCTGCCTGTCCAACACCATTTCTCCCTTGGGTGAAATGGTTTTTGTCTTGCCGGACTTAATGTCTACGCGGGTGATTTTCCCCGAGGCCAGTACAAACACATACTTTCCTTCGGGTCCCAATTTCAAGTCTCCGCCTGTCCGGCTTCCAAGGTGAGTCAGAACCTTGGTCTTGTGTTCCCGCAGGTCTGTTACCCAGAGTTCATATTTTTTCTCGAATTTCGCCATAAAAATCAGCTTTTCGGCATCGGGCGTGACAACGGCGCCAGAGAGGAAAGCCGATTGCTCGGTTAACCGGACTTTTCTGTCCGCTAAACCTTCAAAATCGATCAAAATTGGCTTAATTTCCTTCTTTTTCTCTTCTTTTTTGGCCTTATTATCGTCTTTTTCTTTCTTTTCTGCCTTTTTTGCCTCTTTTTCTGCTTCTTTTACCAATTCCATCTCTTCTTTTGTGAGCTTGAACCGGTCGTAAGCCTTTTTCGTGGCAAAAAGCGCGTACACATCCATCTGGCTCTTGCCGGTGCTGGCCAGAGAATGGAGCCCGGCCCGGTTGGAAAACCACAGCATCATGCTGCCCTTGGCCATCCATGACGGGGCCGCGTCTTCAAATCCGCTGTTGGTAAGGTTTATCGGAGCCTTCCCCCCATCGGCTGGAACCAGTCCCATCTCTGAGCTGTAATACGTGGTGTTCTGAAACTGGACCAGTAGCCATTTCCCGTCCGGTGACCAGTCATACCACTGGTCACCATCGGTATAGGAAAAATTGAATTGGCCGGGGAGCACTGTCCGTACCTTTCCGGACACCATGTTCAACACCTTCAACACTGTTCTTTCCTGGATGAATGCCACTTCTTTTCCATCGGGAGAAAATCGGGGCATGGATGTGTCTTCCGGTGTTTCCAGAACCGGAGTCTCATCAAAAAGTGTTGCATTGAAAAAATATTTCTCATCCGGTTGCCGGAGTTTGCTCTGATAAATATTGACACTCCCATTTCGTTCAGATGAGTAGAGAATCGTCTTGCCGTCCGGGCTGAAACTGACATCCTTTTCTGCTCCGGGTGTCCGGGTGATCTGGCGGGTCGTTCCACCTTCCACCGAGACAGCGAACAAATCACCCCGGAACACAATGGCAATTTCTTTTCCGTTTGAGGAGACGGCAAAATCAGTGGCTTCCCCCACGTCCAAGAGCTCATTTCCGGTCCCTGCCGGGTCCTCCTGAATCCGAATCGCGACTTTTTTCGCGGCTTCTCCGGGATTCATTGAATAGATTTCGCCCTTAAAACCGAAGCAGAGAATTCCGGCGTCCGTCTTCGTTAAAAATCGAACCGGGTCACCTTCAAAGTTTGTCAATTGCTTCGGTTTGGCGGATTCATCCAGGGGCATGCTGTACACATTGAACGTGCCGCTTTTTTCACTGAGAAAATAGACAGTCTTTTCATCTCCCGACAGCATCGGGTCACGGTCTTCTCCCGGAAAAGTTGTCAGACGCTTGAAGCTGTTTTTTGTGAGGTCGGCAACCCAGAGGTCGTGGGCAACGGAAGAAATATGATGTTTTCGCCACTGGTCTTCAATCCCGGTCTTATCCTGGTAAATAATACGGTTTCCATCCTGGAAAAACCGGGTTTTTTCTGCGGGAGTTGTCAAAAGCTGCCGCGGTGTACCGCCGGTGACGGATACCTGGTACAGTTCGGACAATGCCCGGGTGGGAAACAGACGGGAATCCGGGGCATCCACCCGGGAAGAGTTGAAAATAACCGCCTTCCCGTCCGGTGTAAAATCAGACGGGAAATCCCCGGAAGAATGATAGGTTAACCGGGTAGCAGAACCACCCTCGGACGGCATTACAAAAACATCGTAGTTTCCGTGCCGGTCTGACGCGAAGGCAATCTGCTTCCCGTCATGGGACCAGACCGGCATGAAATCGTGGCTGGCATCCAGTGTCAATGGGACCGCAGTACCGCCTGCAGCGTTGACCCGGTAGAAATTCCCTCGAAAACTGAACACAATCGCCGTACCGTCCGGTGAAATTGCCGGATACCGCATCCAGGTTGGTGACTCTGCGGCAATACCCGGCCGTGCCATACACAGCAATACAATGACAAAGGCAAAAAACAGGATTGATTTCTTCATGAACCCTCCGTTCCCTCATTTTTTTACATAACAGCCCATTGTACGAAAAAATCGCCGGAGTGTTAAGAGCTGAAAAAGAAGTGTTCAGTGTTCTGACTGAAAAGGATTAGTCAGAGCCAGTCTCTCTGACCCTATCCCTTTGTTTCCCCGTCTTTCTTCACCCTTCACTCATCACCCATCACTCATCACGGGCCGCGAAGTGGTTTTCCCTAACAAAAATTTGCTTTAACCCTCAAATTAGAATAACATTTGTGTCTTCGGATGCTACTGGAAGCATCCCGAAAACACTGGAGTAAACATGAAAATACTCTTACTCAGACCCTTATATAAAATTAACAGATATTCACGCAGCGTTCCCTTGAGCTATCTGCGCCTTGCTTCATACCTGATAGAAAACAACCATGAACCCTACATTCTGGACATGCTGTTTGATGATGTGACAGAGAGCATGGTAGATGAATTCATCAGGGAAAAGGACATTGACACCATCGGCATTGGCTGCATGACCTGTGAATACAAAGCCGCAATTACACAGGCGGAACGCCTGAAAAAGATGGATAGTAACTTAAAGATTATCTTTGGCGGGCCGCATCCGACCGGAAACCCGAAAAAGTGCATAGATACCGGCTTTGTTGACTATGCGATAGCCGGTGAAGGGGAAGTTGCGCTTTCCAGTCTTCTGACCGGTCTTGAACATGACGACCCCCTGGACAATATCCCGGGTCTCTGGTTTAAGAAGGACGGTGAAGTTCATTCGGGCGGCTACGCGGAACCGGTTGACATCGAAAGCATGCCATTGCCGGCATTTGACATTGTAGACCTGGAAAGATACTTCGCCCTTGATCCCCCCTGGCATTTTCCGAAATCAAAGCGGGTCGTTCAGTTTGGAACAAGCAGAGGGTGCCCGTTTAATTGCTCATATTGTCATCATATCCACGGGAAAAAGGCACGGCTCATGTCTGCGGAAAAGGTCGTAAGCCAGATTGAAACCCTGTACAACAAACACAAAGTCAGAGAAATTATCGTAATTGACGACATTTTCAACGTCAATCTGGAAAGGGCAAAAAATATCTGCAAAGGCCTGATCGAAAAAAATATGAAACTGAGCATTCAGTTTCCAAACGGTCTTCGCGGAGACATTTTTGATGACGAATTGATGCGTCTGTTAAAGAAAGCAGGCACCCACTATATTGCTGTGGCAATAGAAACATCTTCAGATAGACTCCAGAAACTGATCAGAAAGAACCTCAAAATTGAAAGAGCATTACAGACGGTGGCCACTGCCAAGAAATACGGTATTGAGGTTGGCGGTTTTTTTATGATTGGATTTCCCTCCGAAACCAAAGAAGAAGTGAAGAAAACAATTGATCTGGCGATCAACAATCCCTTTGATATCGCCTTCTTTTCCATTGTGGCGCCCTATGAAGGAACGGAACTTCGACGGGACATCCTGAACGGGCATTTTGGAGAAGAGGCACGGGCGGCCCTGAAGGCAAACCCGGATGAAGAATTTCCCGTGTTCTACAATCCGGACCTAACCAGAGAAATGCTCATAAAAATGCGAATGTTCGGATATATCCGCTTTTACACAAAACCGGCCAGAACGTTTAACCTGATAAAGAAAATGTACCGACTTGTCTACATCAAGCAGATCATCCGAGCAATCTACCGCAGACTTATTTTCAGCAAAACCGTCAGCGTAAGCTGAAACATAAAGAGTGAGCGTGCGAGTGTAAGTGCGAGGTAGAGAGTAAAAAACACGAATCAACCATTCCCGTCTGTCAAGTCCTGATTAAAAGTTGACACATTTATCTCCCCATACCCCACTCCCATGATGAACCTCATGGGGAGTCTTCATCCCCAGCGACATGTGCGGTCTGTCTGTGCAATAGAGACGTACA
>Ga0100385_1005450_pt1 | contig 10670 bp, 9 predicted proteins | sample CryGeymeta201509_FD_81543 | JGI IMG/M metagenome (GOLD analysis project Ga0100385, IMG submission 81543) | Groundwater microbial communities from Crystal Geyser aquifers in Utah, USA - Crystal Geyser metaG 2015-09 | ecosystem: Environmental > Aquatic > Deep subsurface > Groundwater | place: USA...
ATTTTTCCATTAGCCCACCTTATTGATGCTGTCTCTTCTCTTTGGGTTTATCTGAAAACACTCCTTCATGTGCTCCTCATAAATTTCAATCAAAGACTTGTAGTGCAGTTAGTTGGCCTCAAATACTTGTATGGCCTCAATTTTTGGGGCAACTTCGTAATCGGAGTTGTCAGTTATTTTTTAGAGAGTTTGCTACAATTCTTGAGAAAAACTGTTTCTCTATGATTTTTGGGTGTCCCTAAAATAGCGAGCTTATGCTAGTTACTATCGAAGTCTTCGGACCTCTTTGCGTAAAGTCTAGAAATTTTATGAAAAATTCTCATTGACTTCAACTTTCATCTTCAGTATTTTTGCTCTTTTAGCGAACATGAGGGTGGACAGGGTATCTCCATAATATTCCTTACTGCAGTGAACATTGGCCAACAATTTAGTGATGGAATTTCCACCCAGCGAATCTTTGAGGTAATAGGTCAATTTAGAATCTCGATAAGGAATATGTTTTTTCTTGCGAGTGGACTCAACAAGCGAGTTGATAACATTTCCTAAAACATGAAGTGATTTGTTGATACTGGAGGCTTACCTGAGTCTTTCTCCTTCTACATTCGTGTACTTGACTCTTTAGCTGCCTGCCAGATCGACTATGTTGAGCTTTGATTTTTTTATCTTGAGGAAACCGTCCTTTTTGGTCGAAGATTCGATCATGACTGTGAATATGACATGCGATCTCGAACTCTACTGATTCATGCTGGTAGCAGCTATCTTCCGGATTCTGTCACCCTCCAGCAGCAGATCTACTGCTTGTCGGTAGTTCTGCATTTTTATTTCAATGCAACCTTATACGAATACTCCCCTGCGGTGGTCCTAACGTATCTGGTGGACTTTTTTATCTTGCGAGAGCTGAATGATGGCAATGGTACGAGGTCGTAGATCTGTTCATTGTATATTTCGAGGTAGGAGCAGGTGATCTGATAGGTCGACTCTTCTTGTTGTGCGGAGTTGAAAAGGTCTTCCAACAGTCTGGGAAGGATACCTCTTGAGGGGCTATAGGGATCTCTTTGCAGTCCTGTGATATCCCCCAGGATCGAATAACTTTTGCCGGCTCCTGTTTGTCCATAGGCAAAGATGCAGCAGTTGTATCCCTAGATGAGATTTTGTCTACTTGTAGGCAGGTACTGACGGCTTCTGCTCCTATCATTTGATAGATGTCAGCTTGTGAGGTGAGTGGATGTGCGACGTGGTCGAACACAAAAATTTCCTTTTTGAGATCAGCTTCCACCACCAGATGATTTTCCTATTCTGACAGGTAGACACATTTGCTCGTTTTGCTTTATGAATGTTCAGGTTTGAGTCTGATGACCACCTTCACTTGTTATTCGTGGTTGATGCGGCTGTGACTGATCATCGTGGCTGTTCTGATTTCGATATATAACTTTCTTAAATTAATAAAACCCTATACTCTAAACAGTCCATCTGCTCAACATTAACCATCAAAATTTATCAAAAACCGACCAATAAATAATATTTCTAAGTTTATAATGCACCAAGAGTTATTAAGAAATCGGTATAGATATCTAGGACTGGGGCATTATCGCTAACCTCTAGGTTTGGGGTTCGATAGGGTGAATGATGTCATCAGCAAACTCAACAGTTAAAATTAGTATTTGAGTAGAAATGTCATGGAGCTCATCCGATAAAATACATAGCTCAAGATGAATATAAGGGAGAGGCATGCGAATTATGGAATGGTGAGGTCGGCGTCTGAGAGGAAATATATCAATACTGGTGGGGCTACCCGGAAAAAGGGTCAGGAGGAAGGCTAAGAGCAAGCTAAAAGATAACTATCTAAAGCAATAAAAAGATCTAACAGTCCTTATTCTATTCAAGGAAAATCAGCTCTGGTTCTCAGTAAAAAACCTCAAGAAAGGGAGCCCGTCAAACAGAAATAGACCAAAATATTCAAGACATTTCGCTTCAAATCTCCAACTTTTATTGAGGAGCTCAGTGAGGATAAGTTTGAGAAACGATAATCGAAAAAATAGTAAAATGATAATGATGTATATCTGGAAGAGGAAGGAAGGTTGAGTGATGAGTCCAGTTTTATTCAGGGTGAAAGACAGGCTGAGATACACAAACAAAGTAAAATATTCATCAAATACACGAACTCCTAATTAGGTGAGGAGTAAGATCCTTTCGAAAAAGAGAGGGAGATCGTTCGATAAAAAGATGTGGAAGTGTCATTTAGGAAAAACAAAAGAACTGAACAAAACATCGATCACCAGGTGAGACATGAGTAAAAATACAAGAAAAACAATTATCCATATTTGGCAAAGACTTAGATACCAAACAGAAATAAAGCCTTTGATCAAACTATTTTGAAGCAGCTCAAAAAATCAAACCATGAGTATTTGCAAGGCTCAGCAAGGCCATAGACAAACCAGGAGACACCAACCATCCGCCCTTTTCTCTATTGATTGCTCCAATAACGTTATTATTTTAAATGAAAAGCATCCAGCTACTTAAACCTCAGCCTTCACCTAAAGGAGCCCGCACTCCACTTGCCAACATCACTAACTGCTTCCACAGCATCCCCAAAGAGTAAAAACAATATTACAGATCACCCAGTTTGTCGCCTAGACATACCCAAAAGAAGAAAGGTGCGGAGTTGCCAAAATATAATCAGACCACCGAGATGAGGAATGATCCTACACCGAGATGTATAAATCATCGGGGGAAGGAAGGCAAGTTCAGAGTAGAACTTGATGTGCAGCCATATAACTATTGTGAGGATTGTGCCTTTGAGCTCAGTCATAGAGGGAACAAGATCGTTCCTCTGAAAAGTGACTAAGGCTCGAAGATGGTGTTTGAAGCAAAATAGTATGTGAGGGTTTGCGACCAAGTTCTCACGGTCCTAAGTCAGCGAAAGATAAGCCTCTAGGCTGAAAAGAACACAGCAGACAGTAAATTTGTCAAACTACAATCCGACATCTAGCAAGAGAGACAGGAAGTGCTTCACAAGATCAACCAGCAATACGAGCTATAGATAAATCAGCACAGATAAGCGTGGATGACTGCGGTTCGAGGGATCATGTAGGAAGAGAATAGGCTGGAGGAGATGAGGAAAGAGATCGATACTGTGAAGGATGATGTGAGGATGAATATCAAGGAGATGAATGGGGCCATCAGGATGAGTTAGTTTAGGGAGATCATGGATATATACTGGAATAAAATCAGTCATTTTAAGGGCTTTCAAAAGCCAGTTGAGGCCCATGCTGGCAACAAGACCAGTCGAAATAGTTATATAGTCAAGGATTGCTCCTTCATAGATAGTGTCACCAAAAGCTTGGAGCAGCCCTCGCAATCCAGCAGATAGACCAGAAAAACAAACAAAGACATAAACCTGAGCAAGAAGATGTGGATGTTAGAGAAGGCTAGAGGTACATACTCATGGTAGTAGTCAGGGGAGTCAGGGGAATCTATAGTTGAGCATAAAATGAAGCTGAGATGATGATTGATAATGATAATAGTGCAAAAAACAATATTCTTATAAATCTTTTTCACTTTTTTGATATTCATAAATATGGCCAGCATTCATCTGACGAAATGACAAAGAAGATTGCTTAAGGAAATAATTAATTTCTATGGAATTATCAAAAGTTAGTTTAATTTATTTTAGTAATAATCATAAGTTCGTTAACAATGCTCAGCTAAACATCAACAGCCCCTGAAGTGGAACGCTATCAACGCATCAACAAAATTGGATAAGGCACCTACGGAATTGTCTACAAGGCCAGGGACAAGCATACCAACGACATAGTAGCCATCAAAAAGATCAGACTTGACCATGAGGATTAGGGCATCCCCTCCACGGCTGTTCGATAGATCTCTCTGCTCAAAAGACTCAAGCACCAGAACATTGTCAATATGAGGGAGGTCGTATCGGGCGAAAACAAGTTGCAGCTGGTGTTCGACTATGTGGACTGTGATCTGAAGAAGTACATGGAGGGAATTTACCTTCAGGAGGAGCAGGTAAAGAGCATCATCTACCAGCTACTTTTGTCACTCTAGTACTGTCACGCCAATCGCATCGTTCACCGTGATCTCAAGCCTCAGAACATTTTGGTTTAAAGAGATACCCTCAATATCAAACTCGCTGACTTCGGGCTGGCTCGTGTCTACGCCTATCCTCTTAGAGAGTACACTCATTAGATCATAACTTTATGGTACAGGGCACCCGAGATCCTTCTAGGCATGGAGAAGTACTATCCAACTGTGGACACCTGGTCAGTCGGATGTATTTTCTATGAACTTGCGCATAAGAAGTGCCTGTTCTGTGGAGACTCATAAATTGACCAGATTTTCAAGATATTCAGAGTGCTAGGCACACCAACAGCCGGAGAGTGGCCTGACTTGCTCAACCTCAAAGACTTCAAGGTGACCTTCCCAAAATGGACCGAAAATCATCTGGAATCGATTTGCACCAAGATTTCTCCTGAAGGCTTGGACCTCCTTCGCAAAATGCTGACATACGATCCCACTTCAAGAATCACTCCAGAGTAGGCCCTAAACCATCCTTACTTCGAGTCTCTGAACAAATCAAAGTATGCTGAGAGGTAGTATTGATATCATTGATCATAAAATCTTATTATTTGTAATTTTAAATTGATGGACTACAGTATCGACAACTAGGATGTCAGTCATTCTCCCCGCACTGAAGAAAAGCCTCAGAACGCTGAGGACTTGTACAAAGTAAATGCTCGTCTTAGTCAGGTCGAAAACGAAACGATGGAAGAAAGGCAGACATAGCATATAGAACAACCCAGTCCTCTGTTGACTGAAAATGCAGACAGGCAAGAAGAGGCTCCCAAAGGATGTACGCGATTCTGCAGTGTTGCCTTTTACGAGCAGTTCTTCAATGTCAGCCAAGACGAGGTGGTCGAGCGTATCAAACTGAACTTTATACCATTCAAGAAGGAATTTATCGAAAAGACCAGATAAAATCCTGACTTTTATGGTCCTTTCTGGATACTGACCACAATAATTTTCCTTCTCAGCTCAACAGGCAACCTTTCACGCTATTTTTACAATTGGTAAAAATCGGAGTACATTTTCAAACTGGAACTAGTTCGTTATGGAGTTCTTCTCGTCTATTCGATCGGCCTAGGAATACCTTTATTACTTCACTTTGTGCTCAAGTTCATGAAATGCGACACTCTACGTCTTCCAGATGTACAATCAATCTTATTCAGCTCATCTGCATATACGGATACTCCTTCGGCTGTTTTATTCTGGTGTTTGTCCTTTGCATCATACCATTCTCCTGGTTACATTGGTTGCTCATGATATATGGCATGATCAACTCAAGTGCTTTTCTGATTCTCAACATAATGGAGTATCTTTAGACTTTGGAGAAAAAATCACTTGTGATATTTGGGATCATCGGTGCTGCTCAGATCTTCCTTTTCCTGATCTTCAAGCTGGTATTTTTCGACCTGATCTACCAAGGAGACCACTGATAGTAAATAATTTCTATTGAAATTTTTATCCAATTCCTATGTCAAATAAATATTAACGCACAAAGATTACTTCCAATAAAATAATATTATCGAAAGAGAACCTCCAATAAAATGACTTCTCGCTACTTCGATCAAAGGCCTTATCAGCATTTCGTTCATACCTACTCACGAGTGCCCTATCTTGACCGGGAGATCTTCAATACTGGTACTGATGCGCTTAGACTATCGAGAAGGGCTGAGCAAAGGGCCAATCTTGCCTCGGAAGGTAGATTTTGCTAGATTTAGGAATATAGAAAGTACTCCAGCAGTCCGAAAACTTAGAAAATGCACTCAAAGATTCAAGGAGGAAGAGAGAAGAAGATGGAGTCAGATTTATCAATGATATGAAGAATGCCCAGGACAACGCGATGGCTAAGGGAGCTCTGATCATGAGTAGATACGAGCAGAAAAGGGAAGAAGACAAATTCAATCGCTTCAAGGATGACAAGTACCTCTAGGAGATATTGAAGTCGAATTCCACCAAGGCTGACAGTCGAAGGACTGAATGCAGAAGATGGAACTGATTGGATGATTTTTTATAATAAGTCGAAAGATATTCAAATCAAAAGTTGAAAGAAGGCTCTGAACTTCTGCTTAAGCTCTAGCGTTCTACGCTTCGATGAGCACTATTAGTAACGTTGGGAATTTATGAGTTCCATCCTCGATTTTAGGCCCCTGGCTCTTCTTCAATCGGCTCAGGAATCAAAGATATATTGTTTGTCTCCGATACTCTACTTCTGAACTGAGCAGGCTCTGAACTTCTTCCGGTATACATGGAATTATGGATAATATTTTGAGGCCCATTTGAAACATTTGACTCGTTGAAGACAGGCGGCATAGACTGTAGCAAAACATTAGAGGGTCTTTTCTCAACTTGAGGCTCACGATATACAGAATTCAAAGCTTGACTGGGCCTGATCTAGGGTCTGAGCTGATTTTATTGAGGGGGTTCAGGTTGATGGTTATAGAGACTGGCGCCTGATTATCTGCCAGGATGATATACTCCACTTTCTAAACTTTTACTGAAAGGATTCAGATCTTGATTAGGCACTGTGCTCAGATAAGGTGGGTTGGGATTTCCAATGCTGGATCCTATCGATATTTTAGCATAATTGGCCTCTCTCAGACCAAAAGGATTGGGGGATGACTGCATGACGCTGCCTTCACCCAACCGGTTAGTCTGATAAGACTCTCCTAATTTTTTAATAGAAACTTTCTCCTTTCTGTTGACTTTAGGAATAAACTAGTTGTTCGGTATTCTGATCTATACTTCTTCCAAATTGAGTATGTACTCTTCATATGGTTTCAACCTCTCGAAAACTGAACCAGCTGTGATTCTTCTGTTGGGATCGCTTTGAAGCATTTCAGACAGAAGGTAGGTGAACTATTGCGAGTAACGGTTTTAGAATATCTCGAGGTATTGCCTAACTGTTGACTCATTATAGCGGTATTCAGAAGTATGCCCGTACACCTCAGAGCAATCTTTGAGGCAGCCGGCTTCTAATATACTGAGTCCTATGCTGAAAACCTCACATAAATTTTTATTTTCGACCTCTACGAACATGTCCCTTCTCTTGCTGCGTTCAGTAAGCTCCTCAGGTGCTGAATGTCAAATTTTGTACCAGGGAAGGACCGTTATGGGCCTTTAGTCCAGGTCATGATTCTGCTTGGCTCCGAAGGGTAGGAGTACTGAGATAGTACCTTCACGTAGCCGTCTTAGTTGACGAGCATATTTTCAGGTTTTATATCGCCAACAGCCAGCCCTCGACTTTCCATAAATGCCTCCAACTTGACGAGGCTATAGAAAAGGTACAGGAGTTATTGTTCGTTGAATGGACGTTTGATATCTCGTCGATTGTTGATTTCTGGTTCAAGGGAATACAGGTAATCCTCATAATGGAGCTGAATGGACATATTTTTACCACAGCGACTCCTCCAGTACCGCAATAGTTGGTCATTTCGTAGCGATAGCTGGTAGGCAAGAAGAGAATTTCCTCGTGTGCAGATTGGATGGCTTTGATGTTGTAGGTCCACTCATCGTACAATTTCTGACTATCCAGTACAAGCTAATAGATGAGGTAGGGGTCTTGCTGTGGCTATTAGATTCTGCTGACATTTCCTAGTCGGGGATGGGAGTAGTAGTTTCGGTTGACAGGTTTCGTCGTATTGTTACCCATTGTTATAAACTGTATAAACTATCATTCCAGAATAATGAACTCAGGCCCTGACCTTCAGAAAAAGGTATGATTTTTTTGAAGCTGTGGACCTTCTCAGCTTGCTTTTACTACCAATAGGACCCGCAGAAGGTCTATGTTAAGAGTATTTATTCTAAAATTGTTCATGATTATATTTTGGTACTGTGAACTGACTAACCGATTGGATTCGATTACGCAGGTAGTCAGTATTAGGTCTTTTATTTTTTGACGGATCTCTCAGTCGAAATTATTTGAGTATCTATTTTGACAATGAAACCGTGCATCTTTGTCTAGGTTCAACAAAAGACAGCCCTCGGACGTGTGTCTTTTTAGTTTGAACCTCCTCAACTTTATGGGCTTCAAATTATGATGATTTGACATTGATATTCAAATTTTTGAAAAGAGAAGACATTTTAGGCTGAATCATGATATGTTGTATCCCATGATTCATTTTTTTCTCGGTCAGACTGGACAGAAATAGAAACTGGTGAATTTATATATTTCCACCATAGTCTGCTGAACTTTTGACAGATTCAAACCACATCTTAAATTAACCTGGCTTGATAATTCTTTCTATTTTTTTTAGCACTTTGATGATTTTTTGGCTGTCAGCTGCAATAGCCAAAGGATCGTTATTGAGGGCTGCCTCCAAGTTAAAAAATAAAATGGAAGTGACAATCTCATCAATAGTGAGTTTTCTAGCAGCATAAATGAGCAATGAGGCTATTATTATCTTGACGTTGGCCTAAGTTGTGCGATTATTGACTAACACTGTCAATTTGTGTTGCTAGTTGTGGATGAAGCGATAGAATTAACCTCTGTGGAGGATGCGGATGATGGCTTTGATGGAATAATGGTTGATGTAGCTGAAGGTCTATCTATTTAGGCATTATTTCAGAGGAATATAGAGGAAGGTTAACTACAGTAGCAGAGAGAGGTACTTGGAGGGAATCTACCATCAATTTTTAAAGCTAGTGTTTTTCGATGGTGCTGGTTTCGATGCCTAACAGTTAGTTCTTGCTCAGACAGTCATATATTTGCACTTCTTTCAGAGAAAATTCATCAACGACTGTTGAGAAGCGGATTTCTTCGAAGAGAAAGCGAGAAGGCGCACCAACTAAAGACTTTCTCTGATGATGTTTCTATAATTTTAGCATTCTTAAAGTAAAAAGAATATAATCATTCTAGGTTGGAAACATAAAATTCTGGAAAAATTGACATTCGGCTGCCCATACTACGGGAGTTTACTAGTCTGGGCATATTTTAGGGCTCGGGCTGGATTCGGTGAATTTGGACAGTGTTGGCAACTTTGGTGATTGATCTTCGACCAATATTTGGTATTTTGCTCACTTTTCGTTATATTCTGATGCAGTAGTCGGTCACCCAGACATATAACAGGACCAGCAACAGAATAGCCATGATGAGAGTGCAGGAGATGAGGATGATGAAAGTCAATGCTTGTCTACCATCGGTCGGGTCTTGTTTATTGGTCATGATTGCTCCACCAACCAATAAGCACAAACAAACCAATGTAACCACAATCAGGCCAACTGTGATACTTACTCTGCTTTTCACCTTTTCAACGAATTATTTCCCACTCGTGCAGGCATGTGACTCCTAGCATTAGAACACAATTGTATCTTTGCACATTTCGCAGACATGTTCGTAGGCTTATTGTTTCCTGGCGAAAAGAGAAGGGTTGCTGTGTCGGATCCATTTTGCCATACAGCGAAAATGGACATGTTGGAGGGTGCCAGAACATTGGCATGGCTCAATATAGTTATTATTATCTGTTTCCAGACATATCCGGCATTACTTCTGGGTCATGTCGTGAAAACCAGTTTATGTGAGATCGGTGATGTTCGTGATTTTATTTTGCGAGCAATTCATCAATTTTCTTACTTCTCTAACTTAATTATTATCGGACTGATGTAGACACCTTTTCTTGCTTTTTTATTTTTCACACAATATTCGCTCAAAGTGTCATCATTTCATGCATCGTAGTTTGGAATAATAGTTATACTCTTTTAAAGATGAGCAACTTCAAAATAGGCAAATTGAAATTCAAAGACGGAGCTGGTAAGCCTGCCTACATTCCAAAAAAGGTCAGAAAGGCAGCTAAGGAATAAGACTAGCAGGAATAGGACATAGTCACTGAAAATCAGGTTATCAGGTATGAACCCAATCCAGGCAAAGGAACCATCACTGCCAGTGGACGTACCATCCACGGAAGCGACACTAAATTCAGAGAATAAATCGAAAAAGGAGACAGCATTATCATTCAGAACCCTGTCTTCAAGACCACTTAAGAAAGAGCTGTCACACTGGTGCTCAGTGACAAATCAATTTTGTTAGAAGAACCTTTCATAGAGGAGTACTCTTCTTTTGTTGAATACTCCATCAGAAAGAAGACTAAAATCATCGAAGGCAAAAATTTGACAAAATAATACCAAGAAAAACTTGACGAATTGGGGAAGTCCAAAGGTAATAAAAAAGATGAGCTTAGTCTCAGAATCAAGAAAGGTATGTGGAGCTACTAGACAAAAAAAATCGAAGTAAACGCCAACCTATCACGTGAGGAGCTACTGAATGTCAGGTAAAAGAAAATCAAGGACAAACATTGCTGGTGATTCTGTTTTGTAATTTGTTCATTATTTTATAATCAATGTCGGTAAGTTCAAAAGATCTCGTGCTGTTCTTCCTGGGGGAGATCAATAAAATGCGAGTCCATCCCAAAGCCTTCCTCAAGCACATGGAATAACGAGCGAATAGATTCACCAATCTTGACAGTCCTAACATATATAGTCGAGGAGATATTCCTAATCTATAATACAAAACTATCTAAGGAGAACAAGCTGTAGCTGAGGCTCATTAGTATCTTCTCAATACCCCTGAAGGGCAGCCTCTAGAATTGTCATATCAG
>Ga0100385_1005455_pt1 | contig 10661 bp, 9 predicted proteins | sample CryGeymeta201509_FD_81543 | JGI IMG/M metagenome (GOLD analysis project Ga0100385, IMG submission 81543) | Groundwater microbial communities from Crystal Geyser aquifers in Utah, USA - Crystal Geyser metaG 2015-09 | ecosystem: Environmental > Aquatic > Deep subsurface > Groundwater | place: USA...
CGGCATGGTGGTCGCGGTGCGTGCTGCCGGTGGTGTGGCGCTGGAGCGCTGTACGCCGGTGTTCATGTAGGCCTCGTTGTCGTAGCAGATGTAGAGCACATCGTCATTGCGCTCAAACATGCCTGAGAGGCAGCCAAAACCGATGTCGGTGGTGCCACCGTCACCGCCCTGTGCCACCACCCGCACCTCGCTGCGGCCCTTGGCTTTCATGGCAGCGGCAATGCCGGTAGCCACGGCAGCGGCGTTGCCAAACAGCGAGTGCACCCAAGGCATTTGCCAAGAGGTTTCGGGGTAAGGCGTAGAAAACACTTCCAGACAGCCGGTGGCGTTGGCGGCGATCAGTTGCCCGTTGGTGGCAGCCATGGCCGCGTCAATGGCGTAGCGCGCTCCGAGTGCTTCACCGCAGCCCTGACAGGCGCGGTGGCCGGAGTTGAGTGAGTTGCGACGCTGGTCACCGGCCTGCACGCTGCGCTGCTCCGGGGCCAGCAAGCGGTTGCCGACGGTGAAGGTGCCGGTCTGGTAAAACTTGACGGTTGATTGTTCCATTATTTTTCTCCTCAGACGGCACCTGATGCCACCGTGCCAATGTCGCGCAACACGCCTTCGGCCACCGGGCCCGAGCGGCGCTTGCTCTTTTCACGATCCAGCACACGGTTGACGATGTCCCAATCCAGGTCCAAAAAGGTGAGCAGGTCGAGCTTGTCGTTAAAGGCCTGCAGCAACAATTTGTTCACAGACTCTTTGGTGATAGCGCGTCCACCCAAACCCGCGACCACCGTGTAGACTGGCTGCGGCCGGTTGCGCACGGCGCTGCGCACGTCACGCGACACAATGCCGCCAATGCCCACCGCAAAGCATTTTTCGATCACCACAATGCGCTCGGCTTTGACCGTTGCATCACGAATCGCCGAGATCGGGAACGGCCGGTACGAGGTGATGCCCAAGACCCCGACCTTATGCCCTTGCGCACGCAAATCATCCACGGTGTCCTTGATCGTGCCAAGGATGGAACCGAGGGCGATGACGATGGTGTCTGCATCTTCGGTCATGTAAGTCTTGATCAGCCCACCCGAATCACGGCCAAACTTTGCTTTGAATTCTGTAGCTACCTGCGGAATCAGATCAAGGGCCTGCATCTGTTTGGCATGTGCCAGGTAGCGCACTTCGGTAAAGGCTTCGGGGCCGACCATGGCACCAATCGTTACCGGGTCGTTCGGGTCAAGCACCTGGCGCGGCTCGTAGGGTGGCAAAAATTGGTCGACCTGTTCCTGGCTGGGCATGTCGACCCGCTCGTAAGCGTGGGTCAAAATGAAACCATCCATGCACACCATCACCGGCAGCGACAACTCTTCGGCAATCTTGAAGGCCTGGATGTGCAGGTCAAGTGCTTCCTGGTTGGTCTCGGCAAACAGCTGCAGCCAACCCGCATCGCGCATGCTCATGCTGTCGGTGTGGTCGTTCCAGATGTTGATGGGCGCGCCGATGGCGCGGTTGGCCACCGTCATGACAATGGGCAAGCCCAGGCCCGAGGCGTTGTACACCGCCTCAGCCATGAACAGCAAGCCCTGGCTGGCCGTGGCGGTGTAAGAGCGCGCGCCAGCGGCAGAGGAACCGATGGCCACACTTAAAGCGGCAAACTCGGACTCCACATTGATGAATTCGCAGGGTTTCAGGTCACCCGACTTCACCATCTCACCCAGGCCCTCGACGATGTGGGTTTGCGGAGAAATGGGGTAGGCGCAGATCACTTCCGGGCGGCTCAGCGCCACCGCTTTGGCTACGGCATGCGAGCCTTCGCATTGTTCAAGCATGGTGTGCCTCCTCGGGCTTGTTCTCTTGTTGCATCACGATGTCATAGGCTTCCTTGGCAGCGGCCTGGTTGCCCTTAGCCACCGCACCAGAAAACTTTTCGGCAATGGCGTGCTGCACCGCGTCCAGTGAAATCAACCCACCCAAAGCGGCGAATGCACCCAACAGCGGCACATTGGGCACCGGGCGGCCAACGTGTTTCATGGCCAGCTCGGTGGCAGGCACCATCAGCAGACGCTCGGGCCGGAAATCCTTGACAAAGTCCTCGAGCCCCATCTCGGCAAAACTTTTGGTGGTGTTGATCAGGATGTAACCATCTTTCTTCAGGCCGCTGAAAACGTCAACCTGGTGCAGCAACGTGGGGTCCTGGATGATGATGGCATCGGGCTGCATGATGGGCTCGCGCAGTCGGATTTCTTTGTCATCCATGCGGCAAAACGCCACCACGGGTGCGCCGGTGCGCTCGGAACCAAAACTGGGAAACGCTTGCGCATGACGCCCTCCCATGAACGCTGCGATGGACATCATCTCGGCGCCGGTGACAACACCCTGGCCGCCACGGCCGTGGATACGAACTTGAAACATGTAATCTCCTCTTGTGTTGGCCAGAGTCAACTGGCCTGGTGCCCGCTGCTCGCAACGGGACGTATCTTGAACCTGAGGCAAATCCGGACTTTGACTTTTGTCAAACTCTTCTAAGATACGGAAGCATGTTTCATATAGCGATAATTTTTGCATCCACCCTGCACTGTCAAGAACCATCCACCCGAGCACCATAATGCGCGTCAGACGATACACTCTGATCCAGTTTTGAAGTGATTTACCACTCACGAAATTAACTATTTTGATAGCACTTAGCCCACGTACAGCAAGCGCTAACGTTTATTTTTTTACAAAGGATTTGTCATGAGCATTTACGCCAAACTCGCCGAACTCAACATCACGCTGCCACCGGTGGCGGCGCCTGCCGCCGCTTATGTGCCGTTTGTGCAAACCGGCAAACTGGTTTTCTTGAGTGGGCACATTGCCAAGAAAAACGCTCAGGTATGGGTCGGCCAGTTTGGCAAGAACATCAGCACCGAAGACGGCAAACTGGCTGCGCGCGCCGTGGCGATTGACCTGCTGGGCACTCTGCATGCCGCAGTGGGGGACCTCAACCGTGTCAAACGCATCGTCAAGCTGATGTCGCTGGTCAACTCGACCGGCGACTTCACCGAACAACACCTGGTGACGAACGGTGCCAGCGAGTTGATTGGCCAGGTCTTTGGTGCTGAAAAAGGTGCACACGCCCGTAGCGCCTTTGGTGTGGCGCAAATTCCGCTGGGCGCGTGTGTTGAGATCGAGCTGATTGCTGAAGTCGACTGATCTGTAATCAGGTCAGGCGATCGACGCGCTGGTCTGCCACCGCCGCCAACTGCGCGGTAGTCACTTTGTCCGGCGCAATCTCGGCCAGCGGCACCAGCACAAACGCACGCTCAAACATTCGCGGGTGCGGCACCTGCAAATCGGGCGTGGCAATGACGCTGTCGCCGTACAGCAAGATGTCCAAATCCAGCGTGCGCGGCGCGTTTTTGTAAGAGCGCAAGCGACCAGCGTCAATTTCAATTTGCTGCAATTTCAAGAGTAGCTTACGCCCATCTAATGTGGTCTGGACGGCAATGACAGCATTGATAAAGTCCGGCCCCTTGGCCTCATAGGGGGCACTGCGGTACAGGCTGGACGCCCGCAGCAACCGGGTACCCGGCAGCTTGGCGACAGCCTGCATGGCCGCCAAAACCGTGGCTCGCGCGTCACCCAGATTGGCCCCCAGCGCAACGTAGGCAATGACCTGTGCGCGTGGCATGACGCTCACGGGGCCGCTTCAGGTTTGTGGGTCTTGTGCAGACGCTGTGTCACCACTGTCTGCGCCACCCCGGTTCGGGCTGCGGCGACGGCGGCGACGCTTCTTGGGAGCCTGCAAACCCTCACCGTCGACGGCATCAGCGGGCCGGTGCTCCACCGCCGTGTTGACAACAGGCAGGTCGCGCGGGTCAGCCGAGGCGCCCTGCGCACTTGGCTGCGCAGCTGTCCTGGGTGCACGCGGTGTCCGCGGCGCACGCGCCAGTTTGGGCCGCTGTTGCTGTTCCAGTCGCACTTCGTCCACCATGTCCTGGCGCAGGTTGTCGTCGGCCAGGCTGAACTCTTCCCACCAGTCAGACAGCACTTCGTCAATTTCACCGTTCTCGGCGCGCAGGCGCATGAAGTCAAAGGCAGCGCGAAAGCGCGGTTGTTCGACCAGGCCAAACGGCGCGCTGCCGACACGTTTTTCAAAGCGCGGCTGCATCGTCCAGATCTCCCGCATATCGCCAGCCAATTTGCCACGACCCGACACATCGCCAATACAGGCATTGAAAGCGTCGTCAATGGCGTCCATCAGTGCCGGGTGGGTATGCTGGTTTTTACTTCGCTGCGCCCAACCGTCACGCACATCAGCCCACAACACGCAGGCCAGCAAGAAGCTGGGTGCCACCGGCTTGCCCTCGCCGACGCGGCGATCGGTATCTTGCAACGCGGCCTTTACAAACGGCTGTTCGGCGCGCTCAACGACCACGTCGAGCAAGGGGTAAATGCCGCGCGCCATGCCCAGCTCTTTGAGCTTATCGATGGAAGCCAGCGCATGGCCGGTTTGCAACAGCTTGAGCATTTCATCAAACATGCGGCTTTGCGGCACCTCCAGCAGCAGCTTCTGACTTTTGATCAGCGGCGCCACCGTTTTGGCGTCCAGCTTGAAGCCCAATGCGTTGAGCTTGGCACCAAAGCGCACGGCACGGATGATGCGCACCGGGTCTTCGCGGTAGCGCGTGGCGGCGTCGCCAATCATGCGGATGACGCGGTTTTTGGCGTCCTTGATGCCGTTGTGGTAGTCGACCACGATCTGTGTCTCGGGGTCATAGTACATGGCGTTGATGGTGAAGTCACGCCGCGCTGCATCTTCGTCCTGCGGGCCCCAGACGTTGTCGCGCAGCACCCGGCCCGTGCTGTCCACCGCGTGCTTCATGCCGGCCAGGTCGCTCTTGCTGGTTTTTTCGTTGCCGGCCACCTGCTCGGCGGCGGCGTTGTCCAGGTAGGCGCGGAAGGTGGACACCTCGATCACCTCGTGCTCACGTCCACGGCCGTAGACCACGTGCACGATGCGAAAACGCCGCCCGATGATGAACGCGCGCCGGAACAAGCGCTTGACGTCTTCGGGCGTGGCATTGGTCGCCACGTCAAAGTCTTTGGGGGCCAGACCCAGCATCAGGTCGCGTACCGCACCGCCGACGATATAGGCCTCAAAACCGGCGTTTTTCAGGGTACGCACCACGTTGACAGCACGCTCATCGACCAGCTTGGGGTTGATGCCATGCACCTCAGGGCCGATTTCTGCACGCTTGCCAAAGCGGCTCTTGCTGTCGGCATCGGCTTTACCCAGCAAGCGGTTGATAAATTTTTTGATCATTCGTTGTTTGTCATTGCGGGACAGACCGCAGACTGCGAAGCAGGCCAGCTCTGTCCTCAACATTCTTTGGGATTTTAGAAGAGTTCAAGTATGCGCCAGCCGCGCTCGGTGGCCAGCGTGCGCAGGGTGTCGTCGGGGTTGGTGGCCACCGGGTGCGTGGCTTTCTCCAGCAACGGCAAATCGTTGATGGAGTCGCTGTAAAAAGTGGTTTCAAGCTGATCCCAGCGCAGTTGATGCTGGTCCAGCCAGTCCTGTACGCGTGCCACCTTGCCTTCGCGAAACGACGGCGTACCGTCAATTTCGCCGGTAAACCAGCCGGTCGCCGCATCGCGCGCGAGGTTGATGGCAATCAGTTCATCCACACCAAACGCCTTGGCAATCGGGCGGGTGACGAATTCGTTGGTAGCGGTCACGATCAGCACCACGTCGCCCGCCGACTGGTGACTGCGGACCAGTTCCAGCGCTTGGGGTTTGATAGCTTTTTGCACCACAGCGCTCATGAAACGGTCGTAAGCAGCTTCTGATTTTATAGCACCTTGTTGCCGGATGGCGGCGGTGGCAAAGCGCACGTAGTCGTGAATATCCAGCGTGCCAGCCTGGTACTGGGTGTAATACGCGTCGTTGCAGCGGCTGAATTCGACGGCGTCGTTCCAGCCCAGGGCGGTGGTGAACACGCCCCATTCGTAGTCAGAATCCATCGGGATCAGCGTGTGATCCAGATCGAAAAGCGCCAATTTTTTTTTGGTAGTCATGCCAATCTTCAAACGTTGTCCATCATGGTTTTGATCAGCGGGATGGTGATGGCACGCTGGGTCTGCAAAGCGTAGCCGTCCATCAGGTCGAGCAGCTCCATCAGGCTGCCCAGATCGCGGCTGAAACGCGTCAGCAAGAAATCCATCACCTCGTCGCTGAGCGCAATGCCGCGCGCCTTGGCACGCTCGCGCAGCACGGCCCGGCGCTGCGGCTCATCCAGCGCCTGCAGGGCAAACACATGGCCCCAGCCCAGGCGGGTGCGCAAGTCGTCGCGCAGCTGCAGGTCGGCTGGTGGCAAGCTGCCCGCGGCCAGCACGGCGATCTGGTGCGTCTGGGCGTTGACAAACCAGTTGAACGCCGCCTGCTGCTGGGTTGCATCCAAGGCGTGCACGTCGTCCATCAGCACCGCGCTCCAGCGCGCGTCAAACTCGGGTACCTGCACCAGCCCGGTATCTAGCCAGCCCACCTGCTCGCCCCGCGCCTGCAAAGCCGCACGCAGGGCTGTGAGCAAATGGGTTTTGCCGCAGCCGCTCGGGCCCCACAGGTAGGTTGGCACCGGCGAGCGCAGCGCACCGGGCTGGCCCAACCAAAGTTGCAAATGATCCAAGGCAGCCGCATTGGGCCCGGCGCAAAAATTAGCCAGACTGGGACCCGTGGACAGGCCCATGTCCAGCACCAGTTGTTTCATCATGCCGCTCACGCGTCCCGGTACAGCGCGCTGGCCAGGTACGCAGCGCGCAGGCGCCGAATGGCTACCAATAGCACCGCGCTGAGCGGCAAGGCGATCAAAATACCAACAAAACCCAGCAAATGGCCAAACGCCAGCAGGGCAAAAATGACGGCCAACGGGTGCAGGCCAATGCGCTCACCCACCAGGCGCGGCGTCAGGTAATAGCTCTCCACCACCTGCCCCAAGCCGTAAACCACCGCCACCATGACCAGTGCGCTGACGTGCCCCACCACCGCAGAAAACTCCAAGAAACCCGCCAGCAGCGCCAGAATCAAACCCACACCAAACCCAACATAGGGGATGGCCACCGCCAGCCCGGTAAAGACGCCTATCGGCAACGCCAGGTTCAGACCAAACAGCGCCAGCCCCACACTGTAATACACCGCCAGCACACCCATTACCAGCAGCTGCCCGTGCAGGTACTGGCCCAGCACGCTGTCGGCCTCGGTGGTAAAGCTGTCCACCGCCGGGCGCAGGCGTAGCGGTACCAGCGTCAAGACCAGGTCTACCAGCCGCCGCCAGTCCATCAGCAAATAAAACAACACCACCGGAATCAGCACCGCATTACCCAAAAGTGAGAGCGCCACACTGCCACCCATACGGGCTGAGGCCAGCAATTGACCCACGCTGTTTTCAAGGTTGGCGCTCAAGTGTTCGGTCAAAAAAGCGCGGATGCTGGCCACGTCCAGCGACACATTCAAGCCCAGCGCGGCCAGCTTGGGCGACAAAAAGTCGTTGAACTGGTTCAACAGCGGCGGTACCTGCTCGCGCAACAGCGGCAGCTGTTTGAGCAAAATTGGCACGATCAACAAGGCCACCGACAGCAACAGTGCCAAAAAAACCAGCTCGACCAGCACAACCGCCAGCACCCGCGGCATGCGCCCACCACCCAGTGCGTCGAGCTTGTCCACCACCGGTGTCAGCGCGTAGGCCAGAATGGCCGCCACCACAAATGGCGTCAGCACCGGTGCCAGCAACCACAGCACCACCCACGCCCCCAGCAGCAGCGCCAGCCAGGAAAAAGCTCTTTTTTGGGTGGGAGTCAATAGCATCAAAAAATCCGCAGATGCGGAGTCCTAGGGAAGCTGCTGTAGCAGCAAAAACGAACCTGCATTCTATCGGTCGCCCTGACAGGAGGTCGTTGCCCCGCTGTGCTGTTCGCGGCTGTGCCTACGTCAACACGGCCAAGGCTTACCGGTCGCAAGAGCATGCTCAACCCCAATGAAAAGGGCGGGGTTCGCAAAGAACCCCGCCCTTGTTTGAGCTTCCTCAGGTATGGGAAGCGGCGTGACGGCAAAGGTGTACCGGCCCTTTCTTTTGCGCTGGCGTCCCAGCCTACATCAGGCAACGTTTTGCCGATGGCTCTAAAAGATACCGGGATGCACGGGGGGTGATTCTTCCTGAATTTCGACGGACGTAACAGCGACAGCGCTGGTGGCTGGCCTTGACGTCCTTCAGTTCTGTTTGCAGATTTGCAATGATCTGAGTTGCATCCAATCCCAGTCCTGCCTCTCGGCCAGCCTCGTAGCCTTCTTTTCGAGCTTGATCGAGCAGGTCGTCAAAGCCGTCAATTTGGTTTTCGCAGTCTTCAACCTCCGCGATATAGCCTGCCCATGGCAGACCACGGATGTATGCAATACGTTCGATCTCACTCAAACTCAGCGTTTGGTTTTCAATCATTCGAATATCGGTGATTTGCATGATGACTCCTACAGGTGTTTTTTGTTTGGTGCTGCGAAGTACCGACTCGGGGTTTGCGTGAACAACACTCCAATGGGCTAGCAGTCCAGCGCCTCGTTCCTCTCGCGCATCTTCTGCCACTCGCGATGCGCAAAACCATTCCTGTCATGGCGGGTGATCAAACTCTCGGCGCACAACTGCTGGACAAACTCTGCGTCAACCTTGGGCAGATGGACATAGCCAGCCGGATAAACCGGTGTCGATCCATCGACGCCGACATCGGCCGCTTTGCGCAGGTTGTTGTACAACTCCATCTTGGCCATGCCCACCGCCACCGAATACAGCTTGATGCCCCGGCGCAGGCGTTTGCCGTTTTGCGACACATCGACTGCGGTGGGGGTGCCAATCAGGGCGGCGCCTCCCATGGCACCGGCGCGCATGCCTTTGACCGGCATGAGTCGCGGGTCTCGGCAACTGCGGGCGAAGGCATAGGCCTCCTGGGTGGCAAAGCCAGTGTCTAGCGCCAGTTTGGCAAGCGGCATCAGTGCACCAGATTCATGCGTCCAGCGCTCTGTGAGCAACGCTGCCAACCCACGCCAGACCTCAGTCCGGGCGGTGTCACCCATCAGCACCCGGTGCTCGACCAGCCAGGACTCCTTGTCGCGACCAAACGCCCAGATCGACGCCTCAAGGCGGTCTTTCTGCACGTCGGCTCCGGCCACCAACAGCAAGCCACCCTTTGGAACTGTACCGATGCGGTAATCTTCTCGCCTCTCAATCAGGCGCTGCCAGTCCGGTGCTTCGCCTTCTTCGAGCCAGGTCTCACCCAATTCAGTGTTTTTGAAGGTCTTGATCGCAGCAGCGCAACCCGACTCCTTGCTGAGCGCACTCTCCCAGGCTGCGGCGACATCGCGCCAGCTACGCCAGCCGACCGGGCTGTACAAGGATGACAAGTGAAATCCGGCGGTCTTTGTGCGACCTTTGCTGCTTTTTGCGCCCTCTTGATCGCTCATGCTGCGCCACTGGCCTAATTCCAACATGCGCGTCTTGTGGTGCTCGGCAATCGGCTGCTCGCAGGACTCGCACACGTAAGCTGCGGTCTCGGGTTTTGTTTTTTCCCAGCGCAGTTGCTCAAAGCGCAGCCACTGGCGGTGATCGCAATGCGGACAGGGCACAAAGTAGCGCCGCTGGTCACTGGCCTCGTACTCGCGCTCAATGGCCGACACGCCTGAGATGGTCGGGGTTGAGACGATGAATATCTTGCGCCGGGTGAAGGTGCGCGTGCGGGCCTCGGCCAGAGAAATCGCATCGCCCTCGCCTTCAACATCCAGCGGATAACCGTCAACCTCGTCCAGGAACAAATAGCGCACTGGCATGGAGCGCAAGCCCACCGCGCTGTTGGCACCGGTCATCACCAGCACGCCACCCCTGAACTCCTTGGCCAGAATGGTGTTGCCGGAGTCTCGAGACCGGGCCGGTGAGATCAACTCGCGCAGCGCTGCCGACTCCTCAATCAAGGGGTCGATGCGCTGCTTGGAGTTTCGCTTGGCCATGTCTACCGTCGGCCAGACCGCCATCATGGGCCCGGGCGCATGGTGGATCACGTAGCCTATCCAATTGCTGCCCATCTCGGTGTTGTGGGTTGGAATCCAGCCTTTGCCGCATAAAAACAGGTGCGATGGTGAATCCACAGCAATGCAGCGAACCGGGACCGACTCGACTGGTCTGATAGCGACTATGGCACGTCTGCGACTTTTCCAAAGACGGGCATTTTGAATGGATCGCATGCGCTGGACTTTTCTCTCCAGACGAAACATGGCTTCTTCACGGTAGGCTGTCCACGACACCCTCCAAGCACTTTGACTCAAAGATGGCTTGCCACCGATAAACTTTTGCTTGGCTGCACGACTATAAACCACGGGTTTGTAGCCCAAGCTGCGCAACAACTCAACAATGGAGTCAATCAACTTTCGATCAGTATTACTGAATTCGCAACGCTTTGCATCCGGCGAGATCGATCCGTCACTGTCCATCAAGCCTCGAACCAGGTCGAGTCGTTGATTACGCCCAGCGCGCAAATACGCATAGGGAACATGCTTGTTGCACAGGATGCGTATTCCGGCGATCGTGACCAGTGATTCCGGTCGATCGTGACCGGTTGCGCAGCGTGCAAGAGTTGCGCTGCGCAAATTGTAGGGTGTGGGTTGCGCA
>Ga0100385_1005456_pt1 | contig 10659 bp, 9 predicted proteins | sample CryGeymeta201509_FD_81543 | JGI IMG/M metagenome (GOLD analysis project Ga0100385, IMG submission 81543) | Groundwater microbial communities from Crystal Geyser aquifers in Utah, USA - Crystal Geyser metaG 2015-09 | ecosystem: Environmental > Aquatic > Deep subsurface > Groundwater | place: USA...
AACAACAATAGGGGGCGTAATGAAATTTATCATAGCCATAATCAAACCGTTCAAGCTTGACGATGTTCGTGAAGCGCTGACCGGTGTCGGCGTGACCGGCATGACCGTAACCGAAGTCAAAGGCTTCGGTCGGCAAAAGGGCCAGACGGAAGTCTATCGCGGTGCGGAATATACCACCAACATGGTACCGAAACTGAAGATCGAGGTGGCGTGCAGCAGCGATGTCGCGGCGCAGGCGGTCGAGGCGATCCAGACTGCAGCGGGCACGGAATCGATCGGTGATGGCAAGATATTCACCCTCGGTCTCGAAGACGCCGTCCGCATCCGCACCGGTGAAACCGGCGACACAGCAATATAATCGGGGAAGCAGATACTCATGAGAAAAATTATGACAAAAGTGACGGGGATGGCGGCACTGGCCAGCATTCCCGTTCCAGCCTTTGCGCAAGAGGCTGTCGAGGCGGCCCCGGCCGTCGCCAATCCCGGGAATAATGCCTGGATGATGACGGCAACCATTTTGGTCTTGCTGATGATCCTGCCGGGCCTCGCGCTGTTTTACGGCGGTCTGACACGGACCAAGAACATGCTGTCGACAATGACGCAAATCGGTGCCGCAGCCTGTCTCGCGATGCTGATCTGGGTCATGTACGGTTACGGTCTGGCTTTCGGCCCAGAAGGCAATGCCTTCATCAGCTGGGGCAAATTCTTCCTAGCTGGCGTCGATAGCAGCAGCACTGCAGCGACTTTCTCCGACGAAGTCATCTCGGAATATGTGTTTATTTCGTTCCAGATGACTTTCGCAGCCATCACCCTGGCTCTCGTGCTCGGGTCGGTTGTCGAGCGGATGAAATTCTCCGCGGTCATGGTGTTCGGCGCGATCTGGCTGACCATCGTTTACTTCCCGATCGCTCATATGGTTTGGGCCGGCGGCGGACTGCTGTTTGAAATGGGTGCTCTCGACTTTGCTGGTGGTACCGTGGTGCATATCAATGCCGGTGTATCGGCTCTGGTTGCAGCGCTTATCCTCGGCAAACGTACCGGCTATCCAAAAGAACCAATGCCTCCACACAGCCTGACGCTGACCATGATCGGTACCGGGATGCTCTGGGTTGGTTGGTTCGGCTTCAACGCTGGTTCGGAACTGGAAGCAGACGGCACGGCTGGCCTCGCGATGATCAACACCTTTGTTGCCACCGCTTCGGCTGCTCTGTTCTGGATGCTGGCTGAAAAACTCAGCGGACGCAAAGGTTCGGCACTGGGCTTCTGCTCAGGCGTGATTGCCGGTCTGGTTGCAGTAACACCTGCAGCCGGTAACAGCGGACCGTTCGGAGCGATTGTGCTCGGCGCGGTTGCATCCTTGGTCTGCTACTATGCGGTCTCCTTCCTGAAACCAAAGCTTGGCTATGATGACTCGCTGGACGCTTTCGGCATCCACGGCATCGGCGGCATGGTCGGTGCGATCGGTACCGGCATTGTCTATCAGCCAATGTTTGGCGGACCCGGCGACGGTTCCACGGCGATGGGCGCTCAGGTTATCACCCAGATCATCGGTGTGCTGGTTACCATCGGTTGGGCTGGCATCGGTACTGCGATCGCGATGTTTATCGCTAAGCTGGTCACCGGGCTGCGGGTCTCCGAAGAAGTCGAGCAAGAAGGTCTTGACCTCGGCGAACACGGAGAGCGCGCCTATAACTACTAATTTCCGAGTTTGGCGCCGGCCTTCTCCTCCCAAATTCCGGTCGGCGCCTCACCTTGTTCCTCCTGCGAACAAACAACTTTACGGCCGGTGATGTGAAAACATCCCGGCCTTTTTTTTGACTGGGACGATTCAACATAGGGCGATAAATTGTACGCATGAACGGTTTCGATTATTTTGTGATCATCGCCTATCTCGGCGCCATGCTGGTCTTCGGCCTGTTTCTCAGCAAGCAGAGCGATAAAGGCGATTATTTTCTCGGCAACAAGTCGATCGGCTGGTTCCCCCTCGCGCTGTCGACGATGGCGACCCAGCTGTCGGCGATCAGCTTCATTTCCGCGCCCGCCTTTGTCGGCCTGAGAGAAGGCGGCGGCCTGAAATGGCTGACCTTTGAATTTGCCGTTCCGCTGGCAATGTTGCTGGTGATGTTCGTGATCATGCCGCCGCTCTATCGCTCCGGTGTCATCAGTATCTTTGATTTTCTCGAGCAACGGATCGGCCGCTCGACGCGCTTCCTTATCAGCCTGTCTTTCCAGATCGTGCGTGCTTTCGGCACCGGCATCATGGTCTATGCGACCGGCCTGATTATCGAGGCGGTGCTGGGTGTGCCGTTCCTCCAGTCGATCCTGGCGATCAGCCTCATCACCATCCTTTACTCCTTCCTCGGTGGGATTAGGGCCGTGGTCTATGCCGACGCGATCCAGATGGTTCTGATCGTCCTCGGCTTGCTGGTCTGCCTCATCTCCGCGATTTTTCTCATCGGCGGATTGGAAACATTCTGGTCGAGCGTCGATCCGGCGCGATTGCAAGTTGTCGAGTGGAGCTATGCGGGGCTGGTCACCGACGAGTTTGCCCTGTTGCCGATGATGTTCGGCGGATTTGTGCTCTATGTCTCCTATTACGCCTGCGACCAGACCCAGGCGCAAAGGTCGCTGTCGGCCAAAAGCCTCGGCGACATTCGCAAATTGCTGGTGGCCAACGCCCTGCTGCGCTTTCCGGTGACATTGCTCTATTGCATCACCGGATTGGCCATCGGGGTGATTGCCTCGAACAATAGCGCCTTTCTGGCGCTTATTCCGGAGGATCGTCCGGACTATATGATGCCGTTTTTCATCCTCGAATATCTGCCCAACGGCGTAATCGGCCTGCTGCTGGTTGCGATCATGTCGGCGGCGATGTCGACGCTCAGTTCGGCGGTCAATTCGCTCTCGGCGGTGACGATAGAGGATCTCAAGAGCTTCGGGATCCATGCCCGGGACGAGAGGAGAGAGCTGGTCCTGGCGCGCCTGCTGGCGCTGCTGTGGGGCGGTCTGATTCTGTTCTTCTCGCTCTATTCCGGCGATATATCGGCCACCGTGATCGAGGCGATCAACAAGGTTGGTTCCGCGCTCTACGGACCGGTTCTGGGCGTGTTCCTGATCGCAATCTTGTGGAAGCGCAGAACGGTTCTCAGCACCAATATCGGCTTTCTGTCCGGCCTGTGCCTCAATCTCTATTTCTGGCAATTCCAGCCGGGGCTTTTCTGGATGTAGTGGAATCTCATCGGATTGCTGGTCACCCTGACCGTCGCCGTCGCGCTGTCGCTGCTGTCGCGCAAAATGCCGCTGGCGCGCGGCACCGTTGCCCTGCAGACCCGCAAGGTGCCGCCGTCCTATGTCGTTCTGGTGACGGCTGGCCTGACGCTGTTCACCCTGACGATCATCCTGGTGTCTGTATCGATAGAACGCTTTTAGCCCCTGCTTCTCAACGGGATGAGTCGGGTTCTCTCGCCAAAAGGCGCGGTTCGAGCAGCAATAAATCCTCCCCGGTACGGGGAGGGGGACCGCGCCCAGCGTGGTGGAGGGGGTTTTCGTTTGAGCGCAGCGCCTTGGCGAGCCCCCCCCTCCGTCAGCCCTGCGGGCTGCCACCTCCCCGCAAGCGGGGAGGATTTCGTTCGCGGAAATCTAATAAGCGGATCATTGACCCGGAGCCTGTCGACCCCAAAGCAAGGCTTCTACTTAACTGAAACCGGCTCTCGACCGTCCCGTCGGGCCAAGGGCTGCCGGTCAGGCCGCCAGATCGGCCATGATAAATTCGGCAGCCCGCTCGCCGATCATGATGCTCGGCGCGTTGGTATTGCCGCTGATGATTTCCGGCATGATCGACGCATCGGCGATATAGAGACCTTCCAGTCCCCGGAATTTTAGTCGTGGATCGACAACTGCGGCCTCGTCTCCGCCCATCCGGCAGGTTCCAACCGGGTGATAGACGGTATCCGCCCGCGCGCGGATCAGCGCGTCGAGCGCTGTATCATCATTGATATCAATGGGATGTCGGTCGGTCGGGGAATAATCGGTCAGCGGCGCCGTTTCCAATATCCGTTTCATATGCCGGACACCCTTGCGCAGCGTCGCGATATCCCGGTCATCGTCGAGGAAATTGGGGTCAATCGCCGGTGGCGCGCTCGGATCGTCATTGTTCAGTCTCACCGTGCCCTTGCTATGCGGCCGCAACACACAGGCGTGGCAACTGAAGCCATGGCCCTTGACCGCTTCACGGCCATGATCTTCCAGCATTGCGGGAACGAAATGATATTGGATATCGGGGGCAGGGACGTCCGGACCGCTGCTCCAGAATCCGCCTGCTTCGGCATAAGGCGTCGTCATGATTCCGGTGCGCTTGAAACGGTGCTGGATTATTGCCTTGGCCATGCGCACGGTACCGGCGAGCGAATCGCCGATCAATTCTTTCGACTCGGTCTGATAGCCGGAAACAAAGTCGATATGATCCTTCAGATTCTCACCGACTTCAGGCTTGTCGAGCACCACATCAACGCCCTTGTCCTTCAGGTGTGCCGCCGGTCCAATGCCGGACAGCTGAAGGATATGCGGCGTTCCGAAAGCGCCTGCGGATAGCACCACGGCACCGCGCGCGTTGATCGTTTCGCTGCCGGAACCGCGCTTGATTTGCACCCCGGTAACGCGACCGTCTTTGACAATCAGCTTCTCGACCAGCGATTTTGTCTTGATCGTCAGATTCGGGCGAGATCGGGCCGGTTCGACATAGGCGCGCGCGGCAGACCAGCGTTCGCCGTCTTTCTGGGTCACCTGATAAATGCCCATGCCCTCCTGCTTCTCGCCGTTAAAATCATCGAGAATCGGCAGCTGCAAATTGCGCGCCGCTTCGACAAAGGCAAGGCTGCCCGGATTGGGCCATTTCTGGTCGGACACGGACAGTGGACCGTTGCCGCCATGATAGGCGTCGCCGCCGCGTTCGTTGCTCTCGGATTTCTTGAAATAGGGCAGGACGTCGTCATAGGACCAGCCGGTGCAGCCCATATTGGCCCAATTGTCATAATCCCACTTGTTGCCGCGGATATAGACCATCGCGTTGATAGCGCTGGACCCGCCCAAACCGCGCCCGCGCGGCTGGTAACCGGTGCGGCCATTCAGTCCCTTTTGCGGGACGGTATCGAACTTCCAGTTGGCGTTTTTCAGCAGGAAGGGCATCATCCCGGGTGTCTTGACCAGGAAATTATTATTCCGCCCGCCCGCTTCAATCAGGCAGACGGTGCGCTTGCCATCTTCGCTCAGCCGTCCTGCGACTGCACTGCCGGCGGAACCACCGCCGATGACGATGATGTCAAATTCTGCCATAAATATTCTCTCTCCATTGTCGCAGTGCTGGCAATGCGGGCAATCCGCCCGGCGCTCTATGTTGCACTTGTTCTTGTTGTTCGGGAAATGAAAGCCAAGCATATCGGTCCCTCGATATGCCCGATGTCACAAACCATGTTTCCAGCGCCCCTTGATCATCTCGCTGCTCTCGCGGCTGCCGTCATGGCTCCAGCCCGGCGGCTTGACGAGATAGTTCCACTTGTGTCGCCACGGCGCGCTCCACAGGTCCCTGGCAATGCCGATCCATTCATGAAAAGCGGCCCACAAAAGATTGTGGTTGGTCAGATTCTTGATGATGCCATATTTTATGATTTCGTCATCCGTTTCCGGTTCATAGCTGCCGAACAGCTTGTCCCAGATGATGAACACCCCGGCATAGTTGCGATCGAGATAGCGCGGATTGGTCGCATGATGGACCCTATGGTGCGACGGCGTGTTCATCACCGCCTCGAACCATCGCGGCATCCGGTCGATCGCTTCGGTATGGATCCAATATTGATAGATAAGATTGAGACCCGCGAGAAAGAAAATCAGCGCCGGGGGAAAGCCGATCAGAAACAGCGGCATCCGGAACAGGAAGCCGAGCGCGAAAAAACCGGTCCAGGTCTGCCGCAGCGCGGTCGTCAGATTATAATGCTGGCTGCTGTGATGAATGACATGCGCCGCCCAGAACCACCGGACCCGGTGCGCCGTGCGATGGAACCAGTAATAGGCGAGGTCATCAAGCACGAAGGCCAGAGGCACGATCCACAGAGCGCTCGGCCAGCTGATCGTGATATCGAGAAGCCGGTATTGATAGACCCACAGACTCAGCGCCAGCACGATCCCGCCAGTCAATATCCCTGCAACCACGCTACCCGTCCCAAGCGCCAGCGAGGTCAGCGCATCCCTGGTCTCATAGCGGATCTTTTTGTTCTTGCGGCTCCACCACCATTCCATGGCGACGGTGATGATGAACAGCGGGACCGCCCAGTCGGTCGGGGATGGCAGATTTTCCATGACCGAGCCTATTTACACGAATGTCAGTGGCTGTCCAGATGCTCCGATCAGTTGTCCGCGGCCAGCGCGTCGACCATCGCCCGCACCGGGGTGATATCATAGCCGGCATTGCCGGCCAGCCGGGAAATCTCGTCCGGTTCGACGCCCTGTTTCGCCTGCGCCAGCGACCAGAGCAGGGTGGAGCGAGTGCCGGATCGGCAATAGGCGAGGGTCTTGTCGCCATCGGCGAGCGCTGCGATCATGGCATCGACCTGCGGCCCCGAAAAACCGCTATGGGTGATCGGAATCGCGATATATTTCATGCCAGCGTCCCGGGCTGCCGCTTCAATGTCGGCGCTTTGCGGCGCGGACGGATCCTCACCATCGGGCCGGTTGTTGATGATCAGTGTGACTCCGTCGGCTTTGGCATCGGCAATATCGTCCAGGCTGATTTGCGGCGAAACGCTTAAATTGTCGTTGATTTTCCGGAACATGTTCTGGGTCTCCTCTGTCGGAACATTGGTGTTGGTCGCCGTAGCGGCGCTGCAGCCCAGCAGGGCCACCGGTAATAATGCGAATAGATATCTCATATATTCACCTGCTCTGCTTCGGTCACCTCGCGGATGACGGTTAGGAAGGCATCGCCATGCTTCTCCAGTTTCGCCGCCCCGACGCCGGGCAGTTCGCTGAGCGCCGACAGGCTATTGGGTTTCAGTCCGGTCATATCACGCAGCAAGCTGTCATGAAAGATCACATAGGGCGGAACGCCGAGTTCCTTGGCCAGTTCCATGCGCTTCGCGCGCAATGCCTCGAACAAGGGATCGCCGAACGGATTGAGCGAAGCACTGCTGCCGCGCCCTTTGCGCGATACCCGTTTCGGCGGTTCGACAATCGCGATTTCCTGCTCGCCCTTCAGGATCTTGCGCGCCTCGGGACCGAACATCAGGCCGCCATGATCGGTGTTGCGCAGCGCATCGCGGAGCAATAGCGAGCGCGATACCGCCTTGATCAGCGGCGCTTCCTCTTCCCCGACAATGTCGAACACCGACAGCTTGTCATGACCGCGCGACAGGATCTTTTCTTCCTGTCGTCCGGTCAGCACCGCTTCGAGATGGGTCACGCCGAAACTCTGGCCGGTACGATAGACGGCGGACAGAAATTTGCGCGCCAGCTCCGTGACATTGCGGGTCTGCGGCGCGTTCAGACAATTGTCGCAATTGCCGCACTGCTCTGGCGGATTCTCGCCGAAATGTTTCAGCAACACGGCGCGGCGGCAACCGGCAGTTTCGACCAAACCCCCCAATGCCGCGAGCCTTGTCCGCTCCCCGTCCAGCCGGCTCTGATCAACCTCGCCCAGCCGTTGCCGTGCCTTGGCGAAATCTTCCGCGCCCCAGAACATATGTGCTTCGGCTGGATCGCCATCGCGTCCGGCGCGCCCGGTTTCCTGATAATAAGCCTCAATCGACTTGGGCAGCCCGGCATGGGCGACAAAGCGCACATCCGGCTTGTCGATGCCCATGCCAAAGGCGATGGTAGCGACCATCACCATATCCTCGGAGGCGACAAAATCATGCTGGTTCCGCTGGCGGACTTCCGGCGGCAGACCGGCATGATAGGCGCGCGCACTGCGTCCGGTGCCGGCGATCTGGCTGGCCATTTTCTCGGTCGCGGCCCGGGTCTGTGCGTAGATTATGCCCGGCCCCGGCGTACGGGCGACCAGATCGCCGATCTGCCGTGTCAACCCCGAGCGCGGGCTGATGCTGTAACGAATATTGGGGCGGTCAAAACCGGCTAGAATCAGCCCGTCTTGCTCGATCCCCAGCTGCACCAATATATCGTCACGCGTATGGGCATCGGCGGTCGCGGTAAGCGCCAGACGCGGCACCGCACCGAAATGATCGAGCAGCGGACGCAGCAAGCGGTAATCGGGCCGGAAATCATGGCCCCATTCGGACACGCAATGCGCTTCATCTATCGCGAACAGCGAGATATCGGTCTGTTCCAGCAATTCCCGAAAATGCGGCTGGGTCGCGCGTTCCGGCGCAGCGTAAAGCAGATCCAGCTCGCCAGCCTTCAATCGCGCGATAGTCTCGGCGCGATTGTCATCGGCAGAGGTGAGGGTGGCCGCCCGTATCCCGACCGCTTCGGCGCTGCGCAACTGATCATGCATCAGCGCAATCAGCGGCGATATCACGATCGTGGTCCCTTTATTGGCAAGTGCGGGCAATTGATAGCAGAGCGACTTGCCCGACCCGGTGGGCATCACCGCCAGCACATTCTGCTTCGCCATCACGCGTTGCAGCACCGCATCCTGCATGCCGCGAAAGTTGCTGAACCCGAAGGTCGATTTAAGCAGAGGGAGGAGGGCTGCGGTCATGCGTCTTTCCCTAGCCAGTCGAGGGCCTGTCTGAAACCGCAAATATGATTTTGTCCGAAATTGTTATCGCCGCTCCGGTGCCAACATCGATGGCGATATCTCCCAACCTATTCCGGTGCAGGGGCCTTTTCCATGTCTCCAGCAAATTCCTCGCCAAAGAAATTGCCATCATACCATAATGGCTTTTCGTCAGCATCAGCAACCGTGCGGACAATCTGGTAATTGACTTGCGCAAACAGCGCAGCGGCATCCCAGTTGAAGGGCAGCGCAAGGTCATCGCTGATTTGGTGATAGTGGTTCTTGAGGAAATCACCAAATTGCGCCCCGCCTTCACCGCCAAAACCGGTGGCCAGAAAGACAGACGGGATGCCTTGCTGGACGAAGCGATAATGGTCAGACCGGGTGAAGATGCCTTCTTCCGGCAACGGATCTGGCGAAAGCTTGAGATTGACGCTGTTCGCGGCGGCATCGACCATCGGTCCCAAAGACGAGTTTTCGGCGCCAAATGCGACAATATCCTGCAGTTCATAAAGCAGAACCGGCATATCGAAATTCACCACAGCGACGACTTCCCCGTCGCCAACGACCGGGTTCCGCGCCAGATAATCTGCGCCGAGCAACCCATCTTCTTCGCCGGTCAGTGCCGCAAACAGGATCGGACGGCGCGGCGGGACATCGCTCTTGGCCAGTTGGCGCGCGACCTCCAGCATGGTTGCCACACCGGCCGCATTGTCCATCGCGCCATTGCGGATATTGTCTTCGCCTTCGGCTGCTTCAGCGATGCCCAATCCATCGAGATGGGCAGTCATCAGAACATATTCATTCGCCAGCGCGGGGTCTGAGCCGGGCAACATGGCGATAACATTGGGACTTGAAACCGATTGCCAGATATTGCTGCTGTTGAAGCGCGCCGTGGCATTGAGCGGAAAGCCTTTGGGACGACCACCCTCTGCATCCGCTTCCGCCAGTATCGCATCGAGAGCGCTTGAAGCACCTGAAAAAAGAATCTGCGAAACTGCCTCGCTGAGAGTAGATCCCGCGCGAATGCCGGGAGCGCGATCGAAAGGCGTACCGTCTGGAGCAACCCAGCTTAAAGATGGTTCATTCGCCCGTTGTTGATATCTCTCCCATGGCCGACGTTCCATGCTTTGCTTGGTTTGCACGCTGATAATGCCAACCGCTCCCCGGGCTTCGGCCATCTGTGATTTGACCGACGAGAGGTGAGCACCCAATTCACTGTTCAAGCCTTTGGGAAATCCAGACAGAGCGACGACGATCTTGTCTTTGACATCCAGTCCCGCATAATCGTCCAACCCTAGGTCAGGCCGATCCATTCCATAACCGACAAAGACCAGAGGAGCTTCCAGATTCAAATTTTTGTCGAGCAAGCTCTTGGACATGATGATATTTTCACCATGGGTGAATGACTGGCTCTTGCCATTTATCGTCAGGGTGAGTGAGGGCTTTCCTTCAAAGCGGGCTTCGCGAAAATTGACGATCTGTTTCCAACTGCCGTCATCGCCTTTGGGTTGCAGGCCCATGCCCCGATATTGGGATGCAACATATTGTGCGGCAATATCATAGCCCCGGGTTCCGGCGTTGCGGCCTTCAAGAGCATCGTCGGCAAGAAATTCGACATGCGCCCTGATCTCGTCAGGCGTGATGGCAGGGCCTGGGTTTTGTGCGAATAGAGGCGCTGTAAAGCTTGTGCCTAGGGCAGCCAGAATAAGCCAAAAACGCATCAATATTTCCCCTGCTGGTTGTGTTCTACTCTGGAGCTAGTGGGCAGATAGAAATCAGGCAAGCGATTCCACAATGCTGGTTGATCAAGCCAGATGGTATGACCATTTTTGGTTGGCGAACTCATCGGATGGACTAGCCTTCTGTGACGCGGTCGTTTCCCGGCTGCGCAGGATCGGAGGACGATATGGTAGGCGATTATAATGCGTATG
>Ga0100385_1005459_pt1 | contig 10656 bp, 10 predicted proteins | sample CryGeymeta201509_FD_81543 | JGI IMG/M metagenome (GOLD analysis project Ga0100385, IMG submission 81543) | Groundwater microbial communities from Crystal Geyser aquifers in Utah, USA - Crystal Geyser metaG 2015-09 | ecosystem: Environmental > Aquatic > Deep subsurface > Groundwater | place: USA...
AAATGAGATGTTAGTTTAACGCAAATGTCCCCCCAACGGGGGACCTTGCGGAATTGTCTATTTTTTCAATACTGGTGGTCTATGAACATCACCATGAAAAACGACAACTTATCCACTATAAAGGATTTAGAGATATTTCTGCAAGGGAATACCGGAGTGAACATTAAGATAAAAGGCCGCGAGGCAAAGTATCGTTTCATACGAGACACCCTGATTGCTTTCAAATACCGGCAATTAAGCAAAAAGGGACATGGTACGGTGAAGCGGTATCTGCAAAAACTCACCCACTATGAAGAACGACAGTTGAAGCGGCTCATCAGAGCGTGGAAGCAAAAAGGATTAACATACACAAAAGGCAGAGCGCGTGGTGCCGCCAAGCCGAAGTACAGTACCTGCGACATTGCACTTTTAATTCAAACCGATATTGCTCAAGGGACACGGAGTGCAGTTGCTACCAAAGAGACGCTTAGGCGTGAATACTTTGTGTTTGGGCAGACGGAATATGAAAACATCGCGGGTATTTCAACCGGACACATATATAACATTCGCAAACACAAGCAACAGTATCTCTCATCAGAAGCACTGCGTTATACTAAAACACAGTCAGTGTCTGTGTCTATCGGGATACGGCAGAAACCTCTTCCTTATGGGAAAGCGGGCTTTATACGGGTGGATTCGGTGCATCAGGGTGATAAAGATGGTGAGAAAGGCGTATACCACATCAATCTGGTGGATGAGGTGACCCAGTATGAAATCGTTGGTTGTGTACCGCGTATCACCGATGAGTACATGGAGCCTCTGCTTCAAGCGATGCTTGGACAGTTACCGTTTGTGGTAGTGAATTTTCACTCCGACAATGGCTCTGAGTACCTCAACGAGAAGGTGGCTAAGATACTAAACCGATTGAATATCAAACAAACAAAATCACGTCACGCCAATCCAATGACCAAGCGTTGGTTGAGGGAAAGAATGGGAGTGTGATCAGGAAACACATGGGAAGAAACTTCATTCCGAAGTCAGTGGCCACAGCGATCGGTCATTTCTATGTTACCTGGTTTAACCTGTATCTGAACTATCATCGTGTCTGTTCCTATGACACCGAGAAAATGGACAAACGAGGCAAGATACGGAAAGTATACAACTTGCACACCACTCCGTATGAACGACTGAAGTCGCTTCCGGCAGATAAACAGAATTTGCGTCCTGGTGTTTCGTTTGCCACACTTGATACAATTGCGTATGCTATGAGTGACAACGAGTTTGCACTCAAGATGCAGAAAGCAAAAAGAGTGCTTTTCACGTCAATTTAACAGTCTGAACCCATCTTTATTGAAAGTCTATTTCAGGGGACATCTTACGATTGGAGAATACTCTCACATTCTTTCAAATGAAGATAGAAGGTCTGTCGTGATAATCCATGAAACTTGGCTAGCTGTTGTTTGGAAAAATCCCAGAAGTTTTCTATACCATTGATATGGGTACCGACTCTATTAGAGTATTGTTTGGAATGATTCACTCGTTTATGTTTGTATCCATTAAAAACGAGTCCGTCATATCCTTTCCAGCCATCTGTATAGACAATAGAATTAACTTCTTCACAATCGGCATTAACGTTGCTTTAGAGGCATTTTTAATGATTTGGGTGTATACCGTACCGTCATCACGTTTCTTGATATCAAACACTGGGACTTTGTTTTCAGTACCACGTCTACGTTTTCTTCGTTCATCAGCGTGTGTCTTTTTCTTGATACCGCCAAAGTATGATTCATCTAATTCAAACTCTCCTGATGATTTTGCAAATTGTTCCTCTTGATACACCGCAATCACCTCTCTGAATTTCAGGTACCAGTAGTTTGCAGTGTTACGATTTACTCCAACTAACCTCGCTGTTTGAGTAGCTGATAAGTCTTCTGCAAAACACTTTAAAAGTGACGACAGTTTACGTTGAGATAATTTCCTTTGTTTGAAGGACATAATCACTAGTTTAGCTTAGTTTGCTAGTCTAGTGCCTTATTAAAATACCGCTTTATCACGTATACCATTCACTACTGGTAGCTCAACGGCAAGTATAGCGCTGTGTTTATATAATCAAAAAAACCTTAATAATCAATACAATTATCCTCTATAATTTGCAATAGCAGAATTATAACACTGTGGTCTACAAAAAATCACGCGTAGCTTGTTTTCTAAAGATTTTTTTATACAAATAAAAGTTAATACCACTCAAGAAAATAATAATTACCGCTTGGGAGAACAGATAATGCGCTTTCAGTATGCTGACGGCTAAGTATAGAAGCACAGTATTTAGTATCAAATACAGTCCGGCTGTAATTATAAATAAAATGAACTCAATATGAATTTTCTTTTCAGAGGATTTAAATACCCATTTCTTTTGCATTAAATAGTTAAATACTATCGCAAAAGAAAAAGCGATGATCGAGGAAATTAGATAATGCACACTTGCAATCTCGTGTAAGTAAAACAAACCAAACAAGTGAATTAGCCCAGATATTCCACCAGACACTAATGATTTGTAATATTTTCCCAAAATAAAGTTCATATTAACTTATTTTTTGCATATCAGTTCAAAGCGAATTTCTTCAAAACCACCAACCCAAAAACACCAAAGTCGGCTGCACATGTATGGACTAAGATTGGCCATAAAAGTGAAGGCAGTATTTAGCAAAGTAACACCAGTCCGAGCAAACAATCCTATACCCATTTCTTTAGCGATATGTGAGAACGCATGCCATTGCAATTTTGTAGATACATGATCATACTCTACTCCATAAAAACCAATTTTTTTAAATCGCTTATTGAAATAATTTGGAAATGTTACATCAAACCCATGACTGTGTTCAGGGTGTGTCATGCCTCTTGAAAAATGAGGTACTCTTATCAACAGCCGTCCCCCTGGTTTTAGAATGCGGTGTAATTCTTTCATTACTTCAAATGGACGATCTAGATGCTCTAAAATATGTGAAGCTTCTACAAGTTCAAAGGAGTTATCTTGGAAAGGATACGGAAACGTGTTTAAGTCATGGTTTATATCTGGCTCAACAATACTCTGCCAATCTAAATTGATATATCCTGGTTTTTTATAACCTGCACAGCCGATATTTAATTTTTTTGATTTATTTTCCATGTTTGGTTTATTAACACCACCTTTCTACCCACTTTCCTAGTACATACAATGACCACAAAGCTTTTCTATGATCCTCCTTTCCCTCTACATGTTCTTGTAAAAGCTTTTCGATTATATCACGATTGAATAGCTCTAATTGCATTAAACCACCTTCTAGTAAAGTAGACTCAAACTCACCCTTCAATTCATCCCTGATCATCGCGCCGATAGGAAAATTAAACCCTTGTTTTTTACGATAAATAATATCTTTTGGTAACTTCGATTCTGCTAACTTTTTCAAAGCATACTTTCCCACTCGACCACGCAACTTCCAACTATCATCTAACTTGAGGACGTAAGCCATTAGTTGTTCGTCGAGGAATGGTGACCTGACCTCAAGACCGTAACTCATAGAAGCTCGATCAGTCTTTACCAAAATATCGTCAATAAGGTACCCTCTTAAGTACTCCTGCTTGATCCCTTGCCATACTGATGTTGTTCCTTGGTGCCATTGAATGATTGGACCATAGAGCATATCCTTATTAAGTTCTCTCCTACTTAATGCAGAAAGTATTTCAGGCTCGATGGCCGACAACCAAAGTGTATTTCGATACTGCGGTTTACTAAGGCAACCTTTAAGAAACCGTTTCAATTTAAAGTCAAAGCTCATGTATTGATGAGAGACTGACAGCTGATTAGCTGTGGCAAAAAATCCTTTTCGCACTGCCAGTGGCAGCTTTTGATATTTATTTGCAATTCGATGAGCGAAGAACGTACCGTAACCAAGAAAAAGCTCATCTGCTCCGTCTCCACTTAAACACACGGTCACTTGTTTTCGAGCATGTTCAGAAACTAGAAGTGTAGGAATGATTGAAGAATCAGCCATCGGTTCGTCAAGTACTTCAGGCAAGCGCGACAATAATCGAACTATATCACTATTAGATAATGTTGCTTGGTAATGCTCACTACCTATATGATTGGCAACTGTTTGTGCGGCAGACTGTTCGTTAAAACTTTCATCTTCAAAACCAATTGAAAATGTTTTAATTGGTTGTTTAGCTTGACTTTGGGCAATAGCTGCCACCAAACTTGAATCTAGTCCGCCACTCAAGAAAATACCGACCGGGACATCTGCCACTAAACGTTTACTGATCGCACTCTGCAGTAGTTCACCTAGGTCTGGAAGAGGATTTGTGGGTATAGCATTTTCATAAACAATAGATGAAACGAATGAGGAAACTACTTTTTCTTGATAAATCGTGAGTATTTCACCTGGCATCAGCTTATTTACTCCACTGTAGATGGTGCGCGGAGCAGGTATGTATTCGTATAAAAGATATTGAAAAACAGCATCCTGATTAATTTTTCCCTTAAAACTCGGGTGTTGTTTAAGTGCCTTAAGCTCTGAACCAAAAATGAAAGTTTTGTTGGGTAGTTGGGTGTAGAAAAGAGGTTTCTTACCAATACGATCCCGATGTAAATATAGAATTTCTTCGTAACGATCATAAACGGCAAGAGCATACATACCTTCAAGCTTGTCTAAAGCTGCAACCCCAAGCTTTGCAAAGAGTTTTAGAATAACCTCTGTATCAGTTTCACTTCGTAATGTATAGTTTGCTAAATATTGCTTGCGTAAGGCATGATAATTATAAATTTCACCGTTATATACTATGGTGTAGCGTCCGTCTAAAGTAGACATTGGTTGCGCACCCTCTTCAGATAGGTCGATGATCGATAAACGTCGATGCACCAAACCTGTATTACCGAATATTTTTACTCCCCCGGCATCAGGACCACGATGCTTCAAAGAAAGCTGCATCGCTTCAGCCACCTGTAGGCTTCCTCCACCGATGAATCCAGCGATTCCACACATGTTAAAAATTAACTTTATTTTTAATAAAGTAGGTTTTTTTTCCTTGTGATTCGTAGTATGTACGCATAACCATCTCAGCAACTACACCCATAGTAACTAGTTGAACACTCACAATGAGACACATGGCGGCAAAAGTTGGTAGAGGAGTTTGAATAATTGATAGCTGATAAACAAGCTTCAAGTAGATTGATGTTGCTCCTGCAAAAAGACCAAGCAGTAGCACAAGCAGTCCGATCTTTCCAAAAAACTGAATAGGTCGATCTATATACTTATGCATAAACCTCAAAATAAGCAAATCTAGAAGCACACGGGTGGTCCGCGAAAAACCATACTTACTGTACCCATACTTCCTTGGTTGATAATTGACTTCTATTTCAACCACACGAGCACCCAGCTGGGCTGCGTACGCTGGAATGAAGCGATGCATTTCACCATACAGACGAATATCCTTAATAAGTTCGTAACGATATGCTTTTAAGGTACAACCGTAATCGTGCAGTTTAAGACCAGCTACCTTTGAAATCAGAATATTTGCCATTACAGACGGAATTTTTCGCAATAACATTTTATTACTCCAGCGATTTCTGCGCCACCCAGATACAACATCATAACCCTCTTCAAGTTTATCTATAAGCTTTTTAATGTCCGACGGATCATTTTCTAAATCTGCATCCATGGGAATAATAATTTCTCCCGTCGCGTGCTCGATACCTGCATGTAATGCAGTTGTTTGTCCACGATTTGTTTTAAAATTTATTATTTTAAGATACTTATTGTCTTCAGCTAGCTTCAAAAGTAAATTCTCAGTATCGTCTGACGAACCATCATTAACGGCGATAATTTCAAAATCAGAAGAAAATTTTTGTAACTCTGTAAAAATTTTTGTAAATAGCTCAGGCAAACTTTCAACTTCGTTGAAAATTGGTAAAATTACTGAAATTTTCATATCACTTAATATACTACATTAAAATAAGAAATTATTACAGGTTTAGTATTGCTAGGATTTCAAGTTAAACCAAGTGTTATTCAAACTTTCCGAAGCGGAGACCACGCGGCAGAGTTGCGGGGAATAGGAGGATTAAAGTGGCAGTCTCAAGAATTTAATCGAGTGGTGATAGAACGTCTTGGTCGGTTACCCAAAGAATGCAGAAAGACTCTCACCCGTGACCGCAGAAAAGAGAACTTGGGTTGGCAAGAGATTTAAGAAAAGTTGGAAACCGATGTATTCTTTGCTTATGCCTATTCCTCATACGAACGTAGTAGCAACGAGAATGGTAACGGGCTTATTCAACTACTTATCCAAAGCGGACTGACTTTGAGCTTGTTCCTGATGATGACTTAGAGGTGCTTGAAAGGCAACTTAATTTAAGACCACGTAAACGACATGGCGAACTGACGCCAGAAGAGGTATTCTTTAAGGTAGCAGGTGTTGTGTTATATTCTTGAATGTACCTACTGACGTAACAGTAACGAAAATACTACTGTTTTAGTTACATATACATACAATATGTATACTCTACATACACTCATACATAAATTAATTCCAAATTGGATTTATCAACGTCTCATCAGCGATTGGGACAAAGAGGGTTTTAAAAAGTATTTAAAAAATACCAGCTGGATAGCTGCTGCCAGAATTATCTCTCTAATTATTTCTTTCTTTACAATTGCTATCATTGCCCGCTATCTCGGACCTGAAAATTATGGCAAATTGAGTTACGCCCAAAATTTCGTCGCTTTATTTTCAGCTTTTGCCGCTCTTGGCTTAGACCAAATTATCTATCGTGATCTTATTGCTGAGAAAGACAAAGAAGCTGAATTATTAGGTACAGCTTTCGTGTTACGTGCTTTTTTCGGAGGAATAACGCTTATTGCCACTATACTTACAGCCATTTTCCTGAATGATGACGTAATCCTTACCTGGATGATAGGAATTATTGCACTATCTTTTATCTTCCAACCTTTTGGAGTAATCGGTCATCTTTTTAATGCCCACATCCTTTCTAAGTACAATTCCTACATTACTATCGCAGTTGCCTTTTTATTGCCTGGACTTAAAATGGCAGTGGTTTATTTTGACGAAGGTATACTTTATTTTTCTGTTATTATTGCCTTGGAGTCATTGGTCTATGCCATCGCATATGTCTTTCTATATAGAAAAGTAATGTACAGCTCACCGCTACATTGGTCTATTTCGCTCCGGCGCGCACAAGTGTTACTATTATATAGTTGGCCATTACTCATGGCTAGCTTTTCCGGCTATATTTATGGACGTATCGACCAAGTGATGATTCAACAATTTATTGATTCAACAGCAGTTGGATTTTATGATGTGGCGGTACGTTTAACTGAACTCCTTGGTTTCTTTCCCGGAGTTATCATCGCTTCACTCTTTCCAGCACTCATTAATGCTAAAAAGGAATCTTTAGAAAAATACCGCCAGCGCTTCCAGTCTCTTATATTACTATGTGTGGGCATCTCTTTTATCTCAGCTTTATTCCTCTTCTTACTCGCGCCTTATATTATTACTCTACTTTTTGGACCTGAATTTTATGTAGCAATATCTGTCACTAGACTCTATGTCTGGTCAACAATTGGTACTGTACTTATTATTTTGATGCAACAATATTTTATTACTGAAAATCAATCAGCCCACTTTTTATTTTTTTCTATTCTTGGTGCTTCTATTAATATTGCTTTGAACAGTGTCCTCATACCAATCTACGGTATCTATGGGGCAACTTTAGCAACACTAATTACATTAACTTGTATTATACTGGTGTTCTTGATAACTAAAAATGCTATAGTAACTCACAATTAATACAAAAATTATATGAAAAAGATTTTAGTAACTGGCGGAGCAGGATTCATCGGTTCCCACCTCTGCGAAAAGCTTATTCAACAAAATCACAGGGTGATATCACTTGATAATTACTCGACTGGATCAAAAGAAAATCATATAAAAGGAGTCGAATATATTGCAGGCGACACCATTGATATTTCAAGACTGGTTACATCCCCAGTCAACTTGGTCTTTCACCTTGGTGAGTACGCTCGAGTGGAACAGAGTTTTGCTGATATTGATAAAGTATTACATTCAAACACTCAAGGTACTCAGGCAGTACTTGAGTACATACGAAAGTGTGACGCAAAGCTTGTTTATGCTGGATCTAGCACTAAATTCGCCGATGGTGGGATTGGCCGAGACCAAAGTCCGTATGCTTGGACAAAAGCAACAAATACCGAGCTTGTAAAAAACTATAGCGAGTGGTTTGGTATTAAATATGCCATCACCTACTTCTATAATGTCTACGGCCCCCACGAACGAGGCGACAGTGCTACTGGTACTTTGATTGGTATCTATCGTGACCTTTATAAAAAAAATCTCCCTTTACCTGTCCGTTTGCCTGGCACACAAAGACGGAGTTTTACCAATGTTGAAGACATTATTGCAGCACTCTTACTGGTAGGATATCAGGGTGAGGGAGACGAATACGGAATTGGTCATCCGGACTCATATTCCGTATTAGAAGTGGCACAAATGTTTGGTGGAAGTATTACAGAGCTTCCAGAACGACCAGGAAACCGTATGACCTCCATCTCCGATACCAATCGGACTAGACTTGAATTGGGGTGGCAACCAAAATACAATTTACCAGATTATATTAAATCAATCACCACAGATGTTTAAAATCATAGATAAATCACGTCGATTTTGGAATGGTTTAAAAAGAAGAATCTACCACCAATTAAAACTACACCCATCAAGTGTACCCTACTTAAGTGGAGATACTTTTAGGGGGCTCGCTCAACATATTTTTGATATGGATAGTCTTATCTTGCCTGAAAATGTAAAAGAAAATGATATTTTGTTTGTTCAATCACCAAAACTAAAGGAATTTTTTACTACTATAAATCCAAAAATAAAAGCCAGATATGTTCTCATCTCACATAATGGTGATGAAAACATTACGGAAGAACACATTCCATTTATTACAGATACGATCAAGCACTGGTTTGCTCAGAATTGCTTAATTTCTCACCCCAAAGTGACCCCCCTACCAATTGGAATAGAAAATAAGTGGTATTTTCTGCATGGGATACCAAGATATTTTGATAAGCTAAAAAGAATAGAGACACCAAAAAAACTAAATATTTTGTATAAGTTTAGTGTTGCCACCAACCCACAAGAGAGAGGAGTTGCTCTAAAAAATCTGGAACAATGTGACTTGGCTGAAACTTACACTGATTGGCGAGAATCCCTCTCCTATCTTAGCACTCTAAAGCAATATTCTTTTGTAGCATCGCCTGCTGGAAATGGTGAAGATTGCATTAGAACCTGGGAAGCAATGTATTTGAAGACTATCCCAATTCTAAAAAGAACAACGATGTCACAATACTTTGATGATTTAAATTTACCAATTATACTAGTTAACGATTGGACAGAACTAAAAAATTTCGACAGGGCAAAATTAAGGTTTCTCTATAATACAATGAAAAATAAATTAGAAAGTCCTTATTTATGGATAGATTATTGGCAGAAATTAATCCAAAGCAAAGCTCATGATAAATAAACTTCATATTTACAGTTTAATAGAAAACATCACCCCTCCGATTCTGTTTAGACTATTTAAAAGCAGTATTTTCTATACTTGGATAGTAAAAGTTGTTAAGAAACTTTCAAAACCCACTGTGGCAAAGGAAATTTTGATAACTTCCGGTGATCTTAAGGGTTTGAAGCTTAAATTAAGCGGAGTTGGGGCTTGGCAAAAAGAAATGATTGATGGTATATATGATCATGAACTTTTTTCTTATGTTAGAAACTTACCTTTACAGGACAAAGTTATTTATGACATTGGGGCACATATCTGTTATCACTCACTTGCATTTGCTACCTACACCGGAAACAAGGGGCATATATACGCCTTTGAACCTAACCAAGCTAACATTGAACGGGCAGAGGAAATATTAGACCTAAATCACAGTATAAAAAATAGTATTACAATACTTAATTCTGCCTTGTCTGATAAATCAGGTGTCACTAAATTTCTTAGTACTAATGATATTGAGAACGGTACTAGTACAGGTGGTTTTATAGATGACGCATCCACCATTTGGCCAAAAGAAGTGTTTATTGAAAAAACCGGCTTTAAAGTGTCAGAAGTTTCTATAGAGACAATAGATGATTTAGTTAAAAATAAAAAAATCTTACCACCCGATCTTCTTAAGATTGATGTAGAAGGTGCTGAACAATTAGTACTGGTTGGTGCGAAACAAACTATAACTGCCCATCATCCTATTATTATAGTTGAGTTCCATTCCACATATTCAGCTTATGCTTGTATGGAAATATTAAATAACTTTAGGTATAAGACACGTATTTTAAAGAAAGAAACTGACGGAAGAGTCATGGTAGTTGCCGAACCAATAACGAAAACTTAAAATGTCACCTAAACTTTCAATCATAATCCCTTGCTACAACTGCGAAAAAACACTTCGGGAAGCTGTGGATTCATGTTATGTTCAGGGATTTTCTGAAAATGAATTTGAAATTGTGATGGTAGACGATGGTTCTACGGATGAAACTAGAGAATTAATGAAACGACTTGCCGAAGAACATGCAAATTTACACCTATTTTTTCACGAAAAAAATAAAGGG
>Ga0100385_1005460_pt1 | contig 10652 bp, 6 predicted proteins | sample CryGeymeta201509_FD_81543 | JGI IMG/M metagenome (GOLD analysis project Ga0100385, IMG submission 81543) | Groundwater microbial communities from Crystal Geyser aquifers in Utah, USA - Crystal Geyser metaG 2015-09 | ecosystem: Environmental > Aquatic > Deep subsurface > Groundwater | place: USA...
AAAACGAGGAACAAATGTAGAGGGATAATAACTGTGGTCGTCATATCTTGCACCTGCTGTCATATTTACAAATTTTGTTTTTAATAAAAATTGAGTAAAAAAAGCAGTATTATTAAAGTCAATAAATGTTTCTCCTGTATAAAATCCGTCTGCTTCATTTTCAGCATGATCTTGATAATATTCTCCTCCTAAGGTAACATTGAGAAAGTTGGTAGGTTGATAATTTGCAATAGTATTGATTCTCAAACGATTTACAAATTCGGTATTATTATAATTTGAATAAATACTATCTTGATTTTGATAAAACCAAGGACGAGAATATGTATAACTAATTCGTGGTGTAATCGTTAGTTTTTCATTGATTTGACCTTGATATTTTACGTCCAAAATAGCCGTTTGGAATGCTCTAGCAAACTGAACAGGGGTTACATACGCAAAATTGCTCCCTGTATTGTTTCTATAATTATCAAAAAGTCCTCTAATTTCTAAATTTTTATATTTGATACCTGCATTGGCTGTAAAAGTTTCGATAAGGGAATATTGACTCATATCTACCGTATTACCCAAGCCGTCTGTAAAGTTTTGATTACCACGTAATGCGCTTCCCTTAAAAACACTTCCCCACACCTTCCAATCAATAGAAGAACGTCCTAAAGAAGCTGTAAAATTCTGACGAAGTGGGCTATTTTTATCATTATTGTTTTTTACTTTTCCTAATGTATTACTGACCTGCAAACCATTCAAATTTTCACTCCCTCGGGTAACAATATTGATAACTCCATACTCTGCAAAACCACCATAAATAGCCGAACCTGCACCACGAATAATCTCAATACGCTCAATCGAAGAAGGAGGAAAATGATTTCCTAATTGAGTTGTCCCATACATAAATTCATTCATTTCTAGCCCATCAATCATCAAAAGTATTTTTCCTTCATGCGCCCAGTTGCCACGCAACCCCATTCCGACAACACCATTTACATCAACCCCAAAATCAAAACCTTGAACGTGACGCAAAATATCCAACAAATCTCTAGCATTCATCGCCTCAATATCAGCACGAGTAATCACACTCACAACACTAGGTGCATCACGCAAACGCAACGTAGTTTGAGTAGCAAGTGTAATCAAATTAGCTGTCGAATCTTGTTCTAACTCCTCTAAAGAAAATTTGTACAACTCATAATTGAGTGAATCTGAAGTTTGTTGAGCTAAAAGTGAATGTTGAGTCCAAGCAAACAAAAGCAACAAGAAAAATATATTTATAAATCTAATATTCATTGGCAAACTTTGTAAATTTAATAGTTTGTCAATTTAACTATTTTTTTGTTTTAAACAACAAAAAAGCAAGTTGATTTTTATCAAATTCTTTTTTTATTAAATACGGAGTTACAGAACGAGTATATAAAATTGAATTTCAACTGGTAACTATAAAACTAATTTCTATCAAAACTAATTCTCATTCCTTTTTCGCTCTCATCAAATTTTCCATTTTCATAAGCCAAATGCCCAGAAACAATCGTATGTGTAACTTGAGAATCAAACATAGTTCCTTCAAAAGGCGACCATTTACATTTATATTCTAAACTTTCTTTTGTTACCATAGTTGATTTTTCTAAGTCAAAAAGCACCAAATCAGCAAAATAACCTTCTCTGACAAAACCTCTTTCTTTTATTTGAAAACAAATAGCAGGTGCATGAGCCATTTTTTCGGCTATTTTTTCCAATGAAATTTTGTTTTGCTTATACGCTTCCAAAAGCATCAAAAGAGAATGCTGAATCAAAGGAACACCAGAAGGCGCATTCCAATAATTGCCCTGTTTTTCTTCCCATGTGTGTGGTGCGTGGTCAGTTGCGATGATATCCAAACGGTCATCTAAAAGTGCTTTCCAAAGTGCTTCCTTATTTGAGGCTTCTTTTACAGCAGGATTACATTTTATTAAAGAACCCATTTTTTCATAATCACTTGCATCAAACCAAAGATGATGAACACAAACTTCTGAAGTAATTCTTTTTTCAGCTAAAGGAATTTTGTTAGTAAATAAATCCAATTCTTTTGCCGTTGAGATATGCAAAATATGCAAACGAGTATTGTACTTTTTGGCAAGTTCTACTGCCAAACTAGACGACTTATAACACGCTTCTACATTTCGTATAACTGGGTGCATGTGCATCGGAATATCGTCACCATATTCTTCTTTTGCAAGTCTTGAATTTTCTCTAACTGTTTCTTCGTCTTCGCAATGCGTAGCAATAAGCATATTGGTTTGGCTAAAAATAGTTTCCAAAACCTGTCTGTCATCGACGAGCATATCGCCAGTAGAAGAACCCATAAAAATCTTCAAGCCACAAACATTATTCTTGTCTGTCTTCAAGACTTCCTCTAAATTTTCATTCGAAACACCCATAAAAAACGAATAATTGGCGATAGAATCCTTTGCACCAATTTCATATTTATCAGCTACTAATTTTTGAGTCAGAGCTTGAGGTTTTGTATTTGGCATTTCCATAAAAGTCGTCGTTCCACCTGCAACGGCTGCTTTTGCTTCGGTATAAATTTGCGCTTTGTGAGTTAGCCCTGGTTCTCTAAAATGCACTTGGTCATCAATTACGCCTGCCATTGCATATTGTCCTTTGGCATCAATAATTGTATCAGCAATTAGATTTGATAAATCATTTTCGATACGACTAAACTTTCCATTTTCTATAAAAATATCTTTTTCTTCGATTTTTCCTTCGTTGATGAGTTTTGCGTTTAGGACTAAAATAGATTTTTTCATGAGTTTTTTTAAGTTGGTTTTAGGTCATTTGTGGGGATACAAACAACGGCAAAGAATATTTTTTATGAATAAATAGACAATGGCAGAAATTATTTATAGCCTAAAATTAGAGAATAAAAATTTTCGTACAAAACTGTATAAATGTTTATCTTTGTAATAGAACGATTTTAACAAAAATAAAAAGTAAAGTACGATGAAGATAAGTAATCGTACAAAATTAATGCATCTTATTTTTTAATGTAATAACTTGATAATCAATGTTTTTTGTAATTATCAATTATCCATTTTAAATTAGCTTCGCTGCTTTGGCAGGTATCCATTTACTTAATCTATGTTTTTTTATACATTTTTATAAAAATGCACAATACATTAAATAGAAGTAGATTTTGATTAAAGATTTAACATTTAAGCAAAAACTACTTAAAATAGTGCAATTATTTTAGAAATAATACAATTTTTGAGTTAAAACCTTATTTGAGTTAAAAGTAGCCGATAGTTTTTAACTGTCATAAAAATATAAAGCATAAAAAAACCGAAATTCAATAGATTTGAATTTCGTTTTTTTTGTAAAATAAAGATTTATAATACTTTCAAAAATAACTCATCTAGTTTATTACTAAGTTCTTGCTTTGATTTTTCTCTTTCTGTATAAATATCTTCTATAAACTGCTCTACATCAAAGTTTTCGTTTTTTACTAAATTTTCTTGCGTTTGACAAGAAACAAATTCTACAAACTCCATTCTTTTGAGAAGTTCTAAAAGGAACTCCATTTTGCTGTTATCCGTAATTTGAAGTGTTAATTGTGTCATAATGTTATCATTTAAAGTAAAGCAATATTCTTTTTAGATAAAACGTGTTATTAGCAATTTTAGTTTTTGATAAAAAAACTACTCCTCCATTTCCCTCAAAATCCCCACCGTTTCGACACTCACTCTACACACTTTCCTCAAAAGCTCAATGAGTTGTTCCTTTTGATTATCAAAAGAATAAGTAGTAAAAATACCTTCCTCAACTGCTTTTTTGACGGTTTTATCTCTTAATTTTCGTTCGCTGTGGTGTTCCAAAACCCATTCTAAAGCAGAACGAACTCCCAAACGATACTGCCATGCTTCTTCTGGGATATTTTTAAGATAGGTAGTTTCATCAATCCAAACTAAGCTGCGAACTCGGTCAGCTTTTAGAATGGCTTTTTTCTTATTTTCTTTTTCAGACGGACAACTGGTCGTCTCTACTTTTTCAGACGGACAACTGGTCGTCTCTACTTTTTCAGACGAACAACTGTTCGTCTCTACTTTTTCAGACGGACAACTGTCCATCTCTACTTTTTCAGACGAACAACTGGTCGTCTCTTTTTCTTCTCGTTCTAATGGATAAATTGTAACGTCTTCATAGTTGAGATGCAAATTTAATAACTTTTCTCCCCACGTTGCCCACTTCCAAAAATCTTCATACATCGGAATTCGTGGCAGTTCGGTATGGAGTATTTTTTCATACTTTTTACGGTATTCTGGCGAGTGCAAAACGGCATAGATATAAGCAAAAATAGTGTCTTTGGTTAGCGTTCTTGCTTCCTCTTGATTGTCTTTCATATTCTGTAAACTCTTCTTTAGCTCTTTAAAGTTTTTGGCTTTAAATTTTACAGGTTTGGAAGAATAATGATGACGAAATTGCTCTAATGCCCAATCAGTAATATTTTCTTTAAACTCGTTCGTTTCTTCATCAAAAAAGTATTTTGCAAATGTATGTGTTGCTCTTGCACCGTAGCCATTATCAGGAATAAAATTGGTCGCATGAACCACTAAAGGAACTTGTTTATGAACTGTTACACAAATAGTAGGGTTTGGCGTTTGTTCTTTTTGAAGTGGAAAAAAACGAAATTGCTGGTACGGACGATGCGTAATTACTTCATCTACATAAACAAACTGCTTTACAAAAGGACGATAAGAAGCCTCTCTAATCTTGAATGAATCATACTTTGTACTTTCATTTCTTTTTAGACATTGCATCAGTTCGATATTCCATTTTATTTTTGCCGTATTGACTGGATTGGTTGTGCTTTTTACGCCTAAGAAATTTTGTAAAAGTTCGTTTTGGTCAGAATTGTGCCATTTTTGACGTTCTTCTTCATAAATTTGACTAAAATAACTTGCTTTTTTTTCTAAATTTGTTTTATCAAAATCATACATCCATTCATCTCTAGCTGTCAGAAGTGCAGGAGAAGCCCATTTAAAAAGAGCCGTTTCTTGGTCTGCAAACTCTGCCGTTTGAGTAGCTTTATGAGCAAGAGGCATAAAACCCAAAAAATCATCTTCGGGAAGTGCAACCCAATAATTTACAGATTGACTTACTTTTTTGAAAGATAAATTTTGAAATTGGGTACGAGAAAGAGCCTCACCAAAATTCTTTAATGATTTAAAGTTTTTGATAGGTTTCCAATAATAAACAGGACATTGAGAACGCAAATGAGCCAAACGAAAACCATTTGAATAATTATTTTTATTCTTACGAACCAAAAAAAGTAAAGCCGATTCATTTTCTTTTACACTAAAAGATTTTGTATTGTCTTTTTCATTTTTTGATAACTCTGTTTTTTCTTCTACAATATTGGTCGGATTTTCTTTTTCTACATTTTTATATTCCAAATGCATCACATAAATACTATCAAATTCTGCCTGTACTCGTCTTCTAAAACCCTCATACGTAGGCGCATGCAAGACAACCGAAGGAAGCCAGACAGCAATAACGCCTTTGTCGGTAAGTCTATCCGTCGCCCAACGAACAAAACGCAAAGGCACAGGCGAAAAGGCGTTTTTTTCATAAATAGGCATATAAGCTGCCATGACACGATTATCAATGGCTGCAAAATTTACTTCTTCATTATTTTTAGTTTTTTCAGAAAAAATTAACTGATTGTCTTGGCTAGTTTTGAAAGAATTACCTACAATGATATGATACCTAGCATCAATCGAACGATAAAAATGGTGCGCTTCACTTTCTTGAGAACCAAAAAGCAAAGTTTGTTTTGGAACATCGACAAAATAAGCTGCATTTGCCCAAAAAACAGGTTGTATATTATAATTATTTTCATTTTTGCCTCCATTATTTAGGCTTGTTTTCCATAAATAATACGACCAGATGGAAAGCGTACAAGTATAAGACTGACCAACAGAAGGCTGAATATCTTGAAAAAAAGTGCCTTGATACAATGAAGGCGCTTCAAGATTGGCGATAGATTGCTGAATGAAATTTGAAAATTCTAAGGGCGCAACACCAACTTCAAATTTGCGCTGCCAATAGACAATAATTTGTTCTTTTTCGGCTTTAGAAAAATTAGCTGAAACTTCTTTTGAAGACAAACAATATTTTTTCCATTGCTCCAAAAAACCATTTTTAAAGAAAACAGAAAAAGCATCTAATTTTTGAAAAAGAGAATCTGATTTTATAAAAAAAGGAGTTTCTGAATAAGTAGAATTTTCTGTAAAAAATAAATTTTCTAATAGAGGAACTACAATTTGATGCGATAAAATAGCCGTTTTGAGTAAATTCTCATCAGGCAAACTATGAAACTCAGAAGCAAAAGCACCCAAAGCACGGTAAGCAACCTGCTGACGAACTTTATTTTTATCAAATTCGTTTTGCAAAGATTCTATTAAGTTATCAACTGCAAAAAACTTGGGGAGTTCTATATTTTTATTTTCAAAATTCATCAAAAAAATGCGTTAAACAGTATCCAGTTATATCTTTTTTCTGACAGCTTGGAACGGCATAGCCATCGACGAAGTCAACCTATCAGCTATATTCAAATTGTAAAGACAAAACTACAAAACATTCTTGTATTTTAAAGTGAATTTGTAGTTTGTTTGTCGAAGAGCGTGATTTTTTTGATTTTGTATTGAAACAATAATTTAGTTTTTATCAAAATAAACTACCTTGCACAATTGGGTTAGGAGGAAAAACACCAATTATCACAAAAGGATTATGAGCCTTATAATGGTGTTCTTTAGTCGTACCTAAGAAAAAATAAATATCTTTCTTTTTAGCAAAAGAGGCAAAGTATTTTTCCTCAACATCTTTACAGGCTTTCATTTCATCTCCATCATGTCTTCGTAAACAGTTCCAATACAACTGCCCCATTTCCCAATCTTCAATCATCATTTTTGATATTTTTCCTTTTTCATCTTCCCATTGATAAGAAAATTTGTAAGGTAGCTTCTTTACAACTTTAAAGTTATTGTCTTTTACACTACTAAATAAACTCATTTTTCTTAACGCTTCTAATTTTTTAGAACTCTACTGTCTTTCAACTTCTTCACAAACAAATTTATGAATCTTTTTTGGATTAAAAACAGCTAAAGAAGTGGAGATATTTTTGTCTTTTGCCTCTGAAATTAAAAGAGCTAAATCTGTATAGACATTTTGCAATACTATTTTTCTACGTTCTTCCCAAGTATTTCCATCTGGTGGGATTTCTCCTGTTTTTTTAATTTCGGTATCTTCAGAATGAGGTCTGTAACTTTCTGGTCGTGGGTCACTTGTATTTTTGTCTAAATCAATTTCTATCCATTCATACTTTTTGTATTGTTGCTCATAAAGTTTTTTTCTAAATTGAATAGGATAAATACGTATCCATGTTCCATCTCTTCTGAAACCTGCTGTACATACCAATTCGTCGTATTTTACAGAAATAGTAGGATAGGTTTTTACTGTTATTAATACTCTTTCAATAGCCATATTCATAGATTTTGATGAGGAATATCCCAGTTTTCTTGATTTATGATATTTTTCAGCACAACTCCTCTATGACACATACAAACCTCTTTTTCAAAACAAGTAAGCGCAATGCGTGAATATTTATTTATGTAATCATTTATTGAAAATAAATACTCTTCATTTTCCTTTAAAGTAGTCTTTTCATATTCTTTAAACAAAGTATCATAATCTTTTTGAGTATTTAATTCTTGTCTTTTAGATGACACAATTCCTAATTGAGGAATATGTAAATATTCGATGCCAACAGCTTCACAAGCACTTTTAAGACGGTTTTTTGAAAAACCATATTTCATACTTAATGGATTTTTTCTAACATCACAAAGCAGTTTTACATCATTTATAATTAATTTATTTAGATAAGTTTCTAAACTAATTCCTTCATAACCAATAGTAAAAAGTTTTTGAGAAGTATGATTTCTCTTTTGTTCATTTACTTTTTCAAACTCTTCTGTTGATAATAATCTTTCAGCAATACGGCTTTTTGTAGCAAAAAAAGGATATTTAATATAAGTATATGTTACTAATTCTCGTAACGATAAAAATTCTATTTGTTTTTTTACATCTAAAATACATTGCTTGTCTTCTTTATTCAAATTGTACAAAAGAGAATCTGTTTCTACCAATTTCCAAGTAGATTGTTTATTTTTTGTTTCTTTTTCTACTAATCCATATTTAGTAAGTGTATTTAGGTCTTGGTTTGCTTGAAAAGAATAACAGCCATACTTATAAGGCACAAAGTCAAATGCTTTCTTTTTTTGTAAACGTGTTACAAGAAATAAAACTTTTTGTAAATAAGTATTTGATAATTCTCCTTCAAAACTATCTAAAACAGATAGAAGTAATTTGCGACGGTAATACATATTGAAAAGTAACTTTTTGAAAATTGACTAGCTAATTTGATTAGTAATTTATTACATTTTTGCAAAGATAACTAATAAAAAATCAAATTAATGATTGAATAATCTATAAAAATCACAATTTCCTACCCAAAATCCAAGTCAAAAATACGCCCATTCCCACAACTGTAATCGACGATAAAGGCATCAAAATAGCTGCCACGATAGGCGAAAGCGTACCACTTACGGCAAAACTAAGACCAACCAAATTATAACAAAGTGAAATCAGAAGACCAAAACGAACCACCCAAATCGTCTGACGAGCATAACGCATAAATTTAGCAAGTTTTGGCAATGCTTCGGCTCTCAAAATAGCATCACAAGCAGGAGAAAACTCTTCTTGATTCTCACTAATAGCAATTCCAAAATCAGACTGTTTTAATGCTCCTGCATCATTCAAACCATCTCCAATCATAAAAATGGATTGGTTTTCTTGTTTATTTTCTTTTTGATTTTTGGCTTTTAAATTTTTCAAAAACTCTAATTTGTCTATTGGTTTTTGATTGAAATGAATATTCTTTTCTCCAAAAATATCCACAAAACGCATTTTTTCACGCTCTGTATCTCCTGAAAGTAAAGAAAGTTCGAAATTTTGTTTTTTGAAATCTTGCAAAAGATTCAAACTATTTTCTCTCAACGGATTTGAAAGTTCGAAATAACCTTTTAATTGATCATTTTTACTTACAAAAACAACAGATTTTTGGTTATCATAAATACCGTTCAACTCTGAGGAGTTGAGCGCACAATTTACAAAATTAGTATTTCCAATTTTCCACAAATCATAACCTATTTCATTTTGAGCATTCTGAATTTTGGCTTGTGTTCCTGCCCCTATTTTTTCCTCAAAATCATAAATAATTCCTTCTCCAAATTCTGAAACGGCTGCACAAATTGCCTTACTTATTGGGTGCAAAGATGCCGAAGCGAGAGCAGCTAAGGCTTGTTGGTCTTCGATGGTTAATTCTTTATTTTCTTGATTTGATAAATCATTGTTTTTCCAAATTGCACTTGGTGTAGAAGTCGTTAGCGTTCCTGTTTTATCAAAAATTAGATGTGCTTTTTGAGAAGCTAACATTTCGATAGAGTCTGTATTTTTTAAGAAAAATAAATGTTTTGCTAGAATCTGTCTTGCATTTCCGAAGGCAAAAGGTGCATTCAAAGATAACGCACACGGACAGGCGACAATCAAAACCGAAGTAAAAACAGTAATAGCAATTTGCCAATTTTGAGCATACAACCAATAGGAAGCACTACCAAAAGCCACCAAAAGCACAAAAACAGTAAAATTTCTACCCCAACGCTGTGTTAGATTTTTGAGTAATTTGGAATTATCTTTATCAAACGTATCACTATTCCAAAGTTGCATCAAATAACTTTGAGAAACCGTTTTGAGTAATTTTATACGCAAGGGTTCGCCCCATTGTCTTCCTCCTGCATACAAACGCTGTCCTTTTTCGCATTTTATGGGTTCGGATTCGCCACTTACAAAACTATAATCGATTTGTGCTTTTCCCTCCAAAAGCTCGCCATCGGCAGGAATAAGTTGTCCATTTTTTACAATTACAATATCATTTATTTTCAAATCAGACAATGAAATTGATTTTGTAATTTTATCATTTTGAGTAGTTTTAGAAATATCATTTTTTAAAGAATTATTTTCTAAATTATTTGTATCATTATTCACTTCCAAAAGTGCAGCCAAAGGAAAATAAGATTGATAATCTCTTTCAAAAGAAATGCTATCAAAAGTACGACGTTGAAACCATTGTCCGACCAAAAGAAGAAAAATTAAGGCAGCCAAAGAATCCAAATATCCCGCTCCCGTTTGGCTCAAAATCTCAAAAATACTTCTACCAAAAAGAGCCGTTATTCCTAGCGCAATCGGAATGTCAAAATTGAGAGTTTTGTGTTTGAGGGCATAAAAAGCATCTTTGAAGTAATTTGCACCACTAAAAAATACAACAGGAAGCGACAATAAAATATTCAGATAGCCAAAAAAACGAGGAAAATCATCTTCTGCAATCGGCAAACCCAAATATTCGGGAAAACTAAGCAACATTAAATTTCCAAAACAAAAACCTGCTACTCCCAAACGAAGCAAAAAATTAGGAGGTAAATTATCTGTTTTTTTCTTGTTTTTGGATTCTAGTTTTAGGTCTGGCGAGTAGCCTAATTTGGTCAGATTTTCTACTAAAGTTCGAAGAG
>Ga0100385_1005468_pt1 | contig 10644 bp, 11 predicted proteins | sample CryGeymeta201509_FD_81543 | JGI IMG/M metagenome (GOLD analysis project Ga0100385, IMG submission 81543) | Groundwater microbial communities from Crystal Geyser aquifers in Utah, USA - Crystal Geyser metaG 2015-09 | ecosystem: Environmental > Aquatic > Deep subsurface > Groundwater | place: USA...
TCGTCTATGGCGCGGCCACCGAGCAAAGCATTGCGCGGCTGTTTCTGGCCGGGGTGGTGCCGGGGCTGATGCTGGCAGGGCTGTTTTCAGGCTATGTGGCGCTGTGGTCGTTGCTCAACCGCGGCCGGATGCCGCCGCCCGAGCCGCGCCCCAGCCTTGCCGACCGGCTGCGCGCGGCGGCGTTGCTGGCACCGGTGATCGTGTTGATCGTCGCGGTGATCGGCTCGATCTATGGCGGACTTGCCTCGCCGACCGAGGCGGCGGTGATCGGGGTGGTGGGGGCGCTGGCGCTGGCCGCCATGACCGGCGGGCTTAGCCGTGGGGCGGCCTTCGACAGCCTGCGCGGCGCGGCGATAACCACCTGCATGATCGGTTTCATCCTGACCGGGGCGTCGTTTCTGACGGTGGCGATGGGCTATACCGGTATTCCGCGCAGTTTGGCAGGCTGGATCGGGCAGCAGGGCTATTCGCAACTGGCGCTGTTGTCGGCGCTGATGGTGTTCTTCATCGTGCTGGGGTTCTTTCTCGACGGCATTTCGATCGTGGTGCTGACCACCTCGGTCATCCTGCCGATGGTGCTGGCGGCGGGTATCGACCCGATCTGGTTCGGCATCTTTCTGGTGCTTGTGGTCGAGATGAGCCAGATCACCCCGCCGGTCGGCTTCAACCTGTTCGTGCTGCAAGCCATCACCGGTCGCGGTATCTTCGAGATTGCCCGCTACGCGCTGCCGTTCTTTCTGATCCTTGTTCTTGCCACCGCCATTCTGGCCCTGTTCCCGGAGATCGCCCTATGGCTTCCCAGCACGATGCTGAACCGCTGATCCGCGACGCGGTCGGCCCGGTGGTATCGTCGGCGCATCTGGCGCGGTCGCGGCTGCCGGCGCTGTCGGAATACGAGTTTGCCCTGACCATGGCCAACCATGCCTTTCAGCGCTGGATGATGCGTTGCATGGTGGCGGCGGGCGGGCCGGCGATGTCGCCGCTTGAAGTGCTGATCCTGCATCTGGTCAACCATCGCGAGCGGCCCAAGACCCTGGCCGACATCTGCCTGGTGCTGAGCATCGAGGATACCCATCTGGCGACCTATGCCATCAAGAAACTGGTCGAGCACCACCTGGTGCATGCGGGGCGCACCGGCAAGGAAAAGACCGTTGCCATCACCGAGGCCGGAGCCGCGCTGTGCATCCGCTATGGCGAGGTCCGCGAAACGCTGGTGGTGCGCGCCGCGCAGCAGATTGGCCAGGACCCGGCAGAGCTGTCGCGCATGGCCGAACGGATGCGGGCGCTGTCGGGGGTCTATGATCAGGCCGCCCGGGCGGCGGCGGCGCTTTAGCCGATGGGGGGGCTGCTGGCGGGCCTTGGCTGGTGCGCGCGCCACGGGCGGCTGGCGCTGGTTGCCGGGCTGGTCGGCGGCGTGGCCTGGCCGGCGCTCGCCGAGGCGATGCGCCCGACCATCACGCCGCTGGTGGTGGCGCTGCTGTTTCTGGCGGTGCTGCGGCTGGGCCCGGCGGGGATGCGCGCCGGCCTCAGCGGGCTGGGCCTGGCACTGCGGCTGGCGCTGGTGTTGCAACTGGCGCTGCCGCTGGCCGCGATCGGGGTTTGTTCGGCGCTGGGCATCATGGCGCAGCCGCTGGCAATGGGGGTGGCCTTGATGCTGGCCGCCGCGCCGATCACCGGCAGTCCGCATATCGCCTGGATGGTCGGTGCCGACCCGGCCCCGGCGCTGCGCCAGATGGTGGTGGGCACGGCGCTGCTGCCGCTGACGGCGCTGCCGGTGTTCTGGCTGCTGCCGGCCTTTGGCAGCCACTTGCAAGTGGTGGCCTCGGTGGCGCGACTGCTGGTGCTGATCGGGCTGGCGGGCGGGCTGGCGCTGGCGTTGCGCCACTGGCGGATCGTGCCCGGCTCGGCCCCGGTGCTGGCGGCTATCGACGGCACCGCCACCATCGCGCTGGGGCTGGTGGTGATCGGGCTGATGGTGGCGGTCGGCCCGGCACTGCGCGCCGCCGAGGCCGGGTTTTTCATTACCCTGGGGCTGGTGACGGTGCTGAATTTCGGCTTGCAGATTGCCGCAAGTCTGATCGTGGGGCGCCAAGACCCCGCGCTGGCCGCGCCGCTGGGCATCGTGGCCGGCAACCGCAATATCGCGTTGTTTCTCGGGGTGCTGCCGGTCGGGCTGGTATCGGATCTGTTGCTGCTGATCGGCTGTTATCAGATCCCGATGTATCTGACGCCGCTGATCCTGCGGCGCTGGTATCGTGTGCCCGCCTGACACGGAGCCCGCCTGACACGATGATTGGAAAACCATCACCGGCGCGGCATTTGTTGCCCTTGCGCGCGCTGCGCGCTAGACCTGTTTCCAGGACAAGCAACAGGGGAGGAAATTGCATGACCGTTTTCACACGTGGGGTCGCGATGCTGGCGACGCTGGGGGCAACCCTGGCCGGCTCTGCCGCATTGGCGCAGACCGAGGTAAAGCTGGGCTATGCCTTGGCCCCCAATTCGCACTATGGCGTCGCCGCTGCCAGATGGCAGGCGGTCGTCGAGGCCGATACCGATGGCCGGTTTGCTTTCCGCCACTTTCCGTCTTCGGGGCTGGGCGGCGAGCGTGAGGTGGTCGAGGGGGTGCAGATCGGCACCATCGAAGCGACCATCGTGTCTTCCGGCACGCTGTCGAATTTCGTGCCCGAAACCGGGGTTTTCGACATCCCGTTCCTGTTTCGCGATCTGGCACATGCGCGCAAGGTGCTTGACGGCCCGATCGGTCAGGACATCCTGAAGAAGTTCGACGATGTCGGGCTGGTGGCGCTGGCCTGGGGCGAACAGGGGTTTCGCCACATCACCAACAACCGCAATCCGATTGCCACGCCGGAAGACGTGGCCGGAATGAAGCTGCGCACGATGGAAAACCCGGTGCATATTACCGCGTTCAAGGCGCTTGGGGCCGCTCCGACGCCGATGGCCTGGCCGGAAGTGATTGGTGCCTTGCAGCAAGGCACCATCGACGGTCAGGAAAACCCGCTGTCGGTGATCGTGTCGGTCAAGCTTGACGAGGTGCAGAAATATCTCACCCTCTCGGGCCATGTCTACTCGCCGGCGGTGCTGTTGGTCTCGCGCAGTTTCTGGGATGGTCTGAACGATGCCGACAAGGCGACGTTCCAGAAAGGCGCGGATGAGGCCGTGGTGGCGATGCGCGGTTTTGTCGATGATGTCGAGAAAAGCGGTGTCGAGACGCTGCGCGAAAGGGGCATGATCGTGGGCGAGCTGTCGGCCGAACAGAAGGCCGCCTTTCAGGCCTCCATCCAGGATGCCTACACCTCGTATTATGACCAGTATGGCAAGGATCTGATCGACCGGATCATCGCGACCGAGTAGGCCTCGGGCAAGACGAAAGACACAAGACACCGGACCGGCGCGCCCTGGCTGCGCCGGTCGAATTCGCAGCGAACGGAACGCCCCTTGCCCAGACTGGAACGCCTTTTCGTGACGCTTAACGGCTGGGCGCTGATCGTGATGCTTGCGGCCATGACGCTGATCGTCGGGGCCAATGTTGCACTGCGCTACCTGACCAACAATTCGCTGCCCTGGGCCGACGAGGCGGCGCGCTATCTGATGATCTGGCTGACCTTCATAGGCGCCGGGCTGACGCTGCGCACCGGCGGCCATGTGGCGATCACCAACCTTCAGGATGCTCTGCCCAACCGCCTGCAGATCCTGCTGCGGGCGCTGATCGTGGTGATGCTGCTGGTGTTCTTTGGCTATATGGTCGTGGTCGGGTATGAATACATGACAAGGATGCGGTTTCAGAAAACCCCGGCGCTGCGCCTGCCATTTCTTTATGTCTACGCGGCAATGCCGATCGGCTTTGGCCTGCTGATTGTGCATCTGCTGCTGATCGCGCGGCCGTTGATCCTTGCCGGCCACTACAAGGACGGCGACCGCGAAGCCGCCCTGAGCGGTGGTGCCAATGGCTGAAATTCTTTTTGCCGCGCTGTTCGTGCTGATGGCGCTTGGGGTGCCGGTGGCCTTTGCCATGGCGATTGCGGTGTTTCTTGCACTGAACTTTGCCAGCAGCTATCCCGCTATCGTCGTGGTCAAGGAAATGTTTTCCGGGCTTGACAGCTTTCCGCTGCTGGCGGTGCCGTTCTTCATTCTGGCGGCAGAGCTGATGACCGGCGGCATGATCACCCTTGTCCTGCTGCGGGTGGCGGCGCAGTTTGTCGGCCATCTGCGCGGCGGGCTGGGCTACGCCAATGTCATCTCGTCCACCCTCTTCGCGGGCATCTCGGGCTCGGCGCTGGCCGATGCGGCGGGGCCTGGGGCGATGATGGTGCGGATGATGGAAAAGGGCGGTTTTGACAAGTCCTACGCCGGTGCGCTGACCATCGCCAGCGCCGTGGTCGGGCCGATCATTCCGCCGTCGATCGTGATGATCATCTATGCCATGCAGGATGACGCGGTGTCGGTCGGATCGCTGTTCATGGCCGGGATCGTGCCGGGTCTGGTGCTGACCTGCGGCACGCTGGTGGCAAACTGGTATGTCAGCCGCAAACGCGACTATCGCAGCACCGAGCTGCGCCCATCACGCCACGAGATGCTGCACAACAGCATCAAGGCGATTCCGGCGCTGTTGCTGATCGTGCTGATCGTCGGCGGCATCCGGTTCGGGATATTCACCCCGACCGAGGCCTCGGTCATCGCGGTGTTCTACGCGCTGCTTTGCGGCATGTTCATCTACCGCACCTTGAAGCTGGTGCATCTGCCGCCGATCATCCTGCACGCCGCATTGATCAGCGCCGCAGTGCTGCTTATCCTCGGCGCGGCGCGGGCCTTCGCCTGGATTCTGATCATCGAGGGTGTGCCGCAGTTTCTGGCCGAAACCATCATCAGCTGGGATCTCAGCCCGCTGGTGTTTCTGCTGGCGGTCAATCTGCTGCTGCTGGTGTTCGGCCTGTTCATGGACCCGCTGCCGGGGGTGATGATTCTGGTGCCGATTCTGGCGCCGATCGCGCATGCCATGGGGATTGATGCGAACCATTTTGCCATCGTGGTGATCGTCAATCTGACGCTTGGCCTGACGACGCCGCCGGTGGGCAGCCTGATCTTTGTCGTATCTTCCACGGTGAACCTGCGGCCAAGCGCCTTGATCCGCGAGATGCCGCCGTTTTTCATTGCCAGCATGTCGGCGCTGCTGTTGCTGACCTTCGTGCCCTTCCTGTCCACCTGGCTGCCGCGCGCCAGCGGATTTTAAGCCGCGCTGCGGGGGCACGATTGCCGGTCCGTCAACCGCCTTTCTTGTGAGTTTTCTTGAACGGCGTGACCTTGTTGTCGGGGTCGAGGCAGGCCCTGATGGCGTCGGCGTCAGCGTCTCGTCGGTTTCCAGCCTTGCCACCAGCGCCTCGACACGGGCGCGATGCGCCTCGATCAACTGCACGGCCTGCGCCTCGGCCTGATGCAGGAGCCCCATCACCGCCTGATCGACGCGAGCCGCGGTTTCATCGGCAAAGCTGCGCGGCTTGGTGATCTGCTGGCCGAGGAACGGGTGATCCTCGCTTTCGCGCAGATCAATCGGGCCGATTTCGGGGTTCATGCCCCAGCGGGCGACCATCGAGCGCGCAATGGCGGTGGCGCGGCGGATGTCGTCATCGGCACCGGAGCTGACCGAGCCGAGCAGCAGTTTTTCCGCCGCCCGGCCCGCCAGCAGCGTTGCAAGCTGCACTTGCAGATAGCCTTCGGGCAGGGTGTGGCGTTCGTTTTCCGGCAGCATATGGGTGCCGCCCAGACTGTGGCCGCGTGGGATGATCGTCACCTTGTAAACCGGGTCGGCACCGGGATCATAGAAGGCGGCGGCGGTATGACCGGCCTCATGCACCGCCAGGCGGTGCTTCTCGTCGGGCTGAATCGCCAGGGTGCGCACCGTGCCCATCATCACCTTGTCGCGCGCTTCGTCGAGATCGGTGGGGGTGATGTCGGAGGCCGAGCGCCGTGCGGCGGTAATTGCAGCCTCGTTCAGCAGGTTCTTCAGATCGGCCCCGGAAAACCCCGGTGTGCCGGCAGCCACCTGATCGAGATCGACGGCGGCGTTCAGCGGCAGGTTTTTCACGTGCACGTCAAGGATCGCCCGCCGCGCCCCCTTGTCGGGCAGCGACAGCGTGACGTGGCGGTCAAACCGGCCGGGGCGCAGCAGTGCCGGGTCCAGCACGTCGGGGCGGTTGGTGGCGGCCAGCACCACCACCGCTTCGCGCGCGGAAAAACCGTCGAGTTCCGCCAGGATCTGGTTCAGGGTCTGCTCGCGTTCATCATGGCCACCGCCAAGGCCGGTGCCGCGGGTGCGCCCGATGCTGTCCAGTTCATCAATGAAGATGATCGACGGTGCCTGCTTGCGCGCCTCTTCGAACATCTTGCGCACCCGGCCCGCGCCGACGCCGACGAAGACCTCGATGAATTCCGACCCGGAGGTGGAAAAGAACGGCACGTCGGCCTCACCCGCCAGCGCCCGCGCCAGCAGCGTCTTGCCGGTGCCCGGTGGTCCCATCAGCAGCACACCATGCGGCACCGTGGCACCGACCTTCTGAAACCGCTCGGGGTCGCGCAGGAATTCGACCAGTTCCGAGACTTCGCGCTTGGCCTGATCCTGCCCCGCGACATCGGCAACGGTGACCTTGCTGGTGGGGCTTACCGGCTTGGCGGCACGACCGCGCAGAAAATCGCCGATCCCGCCGGGCAGACCGCCAGCACCGCCAACGCCGCCCATCATCCGGCGGCTGAGCCAATAATAGAAGCCGAGGATCACGATCCACGGTAGCAAATAGATCAGAAAGGACTGCGCTTCAGGCGGCTTTGCGGTGATCTTCACACCGTTTTCCTCCAGCAGCGGCAGCAGGGTCGGGTCGGGCTGCTGTGGCGTGACAGCCCGCAGCTTTTCGGCCTCGCCGGGGGTCTCGGCGCGTAACACCACCGTGATGGCATTGGTCTCCAGCGTTGCTTCCCTGACGTCACCATGGCGGATCATCGCCTTGATTTCCGTGTAGGAAACGGTCGACACCGTCGGCGCGCCGGTGGGGCCGAAAGTGGACAGCAGCATCAACATCGCAAAGCCGAACATGAGCGGCAGCACCCAGCGGGCATTCTGGTTCGGGTCAGGCCTCTCTGGTGGTGCGCTGTGATTTCCCATGATCCGGCTTCCCTGATGCGCCGGACCTTTGCGTCCGTGCAGTCCAAGCATGAACAAAGACCAGCACCTTCGCGTTGATGCAAGTCAATGGCGCAGTCAGGATGGGGGCGGCGCGGACCTTTGGGGTCTTGAAAGGGGAAACCGGGAAAAGGGGGGCCTTCTGCCCCCCTCGCCCGTGCCGGACTCACCCCCCGAGGATATTTTCGCAAAGGCGAAATTGGTCAGCAGGGTTGATCCCAGCCATCAATTTCCGCCATCGCCTCTTCGGCGGTTTCGACAAACCGGAAGAGCGTCAGATCATCTGGCGAGATGGCACCTGCTTCGGCCAGGGCCTGCCAGTTGATGATGCTTTCCCAGAATTTGCGGCCAAACAGCAGAAAGGGGATGCGTTTCATCCGGCCGGTCTGGATCAGGGTCAGGCTCTCGAACATCTCGTCCAGCGTGCCGAAGCCGCCGGGAAAGATGCAGACCGCGCGGGCACGCATCAGGAAATGCATCTTGCGGATCGCGAAGTAGTGAAAGTTGAAGCACAGGTCCGGGGTGACGTAAGCATTGGGGGCCTGTTCATGCGGAAGCACGATGTTCAGGCCGATGGATTGACCGCCCGCCTCATGTGCGCCGCGATTGCCGGCCTCCATGATGCCGGGACCGCCGCCGGTCATCACGACCATCTCGCGGCCATAGTTTTCCAGACTTCTGACGGTGATCAGCCGGGCCAGCTTGCGCGCCTCGTCGTACCAATGTGCCAGCGGGGTGGTGCTGCCGTCTTGTCCGGCGGGTCGGATGCGCGCGCTGCCCATGATCACGATGGTGGAATTCACCCCGCGTTCGTCCATCACCAGTTGCGGCTTCAGCAGTTCGACTTGCAGCCGCACCGGGCGCAACTCTTCGCGTGTCATGAAATCGGTATCGGTGAAGGCCAGCCGATAGGCGGGGGCACGGGTTTGTGCGGTATCGGGAATGCGGTCGGCGGCGGCGACGTCTTCGGTGCTGTCGCGAAACGGGTGGCTGCGGGGTTCGTCTTTCATCCGGGTGTCCTTGACGCGAGTGTTGCGCGGGAATTGCGTGAATTGCGCCTTCGGTCTATAGGCTGGGTCAGATCAAGACCATGAGAAAAGGAAGCACCATGTCCATCGCTGCACTGGAAGCGGCCGTTGATGCCGCCTGGGAGACGCGCGAAAGCATTGCGCCCGCCACCAAAGGGGCGACGCGCGACGCCATCGAGGCGACGCTTGCGGCGCTTGATCAGGGCGCGTTGCGCGTGGCGGCGCGGCGGTCGGACGGGCAGTGGCATGTCAACCAATGGGCCAAGAAGGCTGTTTTGCTGGGGTTCCGTCTGAAGGATATGGAAATCCAGTCCGGCGGCCCGCAGGGGGGCGGATGGTGGGACAAGGTGGACAGCAAGTTTCAGGGCTGGCGCGACGCCGACTGGCGCACTGCGGGTTTTCGCGCCGTGCCGCACTGTGTTGTGCGCCGCTCGGCGTTCATCGCCAAAGGCGTGGTGCTGATGCCGTGTTTCGTGAACCTCGGGGCTTATGTCGACGAGGGGACGATGGTGGATACCTGGGCCACCGTCGGCTCTTGTGCGCAGATTGGCAAGAACGTGCACCTTTCCGGCGGGGTGGGTATCGGCGGCGTGCTGGAGCCGATGCAGGCCGGCCCCACGATCATCGAGGACAACTGCTTTATCGGGGCACGATCAGAGGTGGTGGAGGGCTGCATCGTGCGCGAGGGGTCGGTTTTGGGCATGGGGGTGTTCATCGGCAAATCGACCAAGATCGTCGATCGCGAAACCGGGGGGGTGAGTTATGGCGAGGTGCCTGCCGGGTCGGTGGTGGTGGCGGGGTCGATGCCGTCGAAGAACGGGGTCAGCCTGTACTGCGCGGTGATCGTGAAGAAGGTCGATGCGCAGACCCGCAGCAAGACCTCGATCAACGAGTTGCTGCGTGACTGAGGCTCAGGGCGATGACGCGCCGCAGTCGTCTGGTGACAAATCCCCCACCCGGATCAAACGCCCGCAACAGGTGTTCACCCTTGTGATCGAGGTTGGCCGCAAGGCGGGCGACGGGCTGCCCGACAAAGCCACCGGCGCGGCGCTGATGTGCTACGCCAGCGGCGTGGACGAGGCGGAAGCGGTGCGCGAAACCGTGGCGCTATTGAAGGCCGCCGACATGGCACCGCTGGATGTCGCGGGCTATGGCACGCTGGAAGAGCGGCTGGCGGCGGGCGATGAGATCGACCCTGACGAATGTGCCCTGATGGAGCGGGCGCTGGCGGAAAACGCGGTCGTGGTGGCGCAGATGACGCCATTTTACGACTGATACCAACGGCCCTATTATCTGACCGCTTTGGCGTAATTGCGGTTTGTGATGGATCGGACGGTATCGATGTCGTTAGCGAAGAAGTTCCAGGCATCACAGCATCGGTTGACGATCTCCGCCTCGGTTTCGAAGACGGAGATGGCCAGTCGGTTGGCGCGCAGGTAGGCCCGGACATTCTCGATCGGGTTGAGTTCCGGGGCATAGGGCGGGAGCGTCAGGAGGGTGATGTTTTCGGGGGTGCGCAGGGCCTTCGAGCCATGCCAGCCGGCGCCGTCGAGCACGAGAATGGCGTGCGCGCCCTCGGCGACCGTCCTGGATATCCCGATGAGGTGGGCGTTCATCGCCTCGGTGTCGACATGGGGCATGACCAGCGCGGCGGTCGCCCCCCGCTCCGGGCAGACGGCGCCAAAAATGCAGGTCCACTTGTAGCGGGTATCGCGCGGGGCGCGCGGGGGCGGGTTCCGCGCTCGGCCCAGATGCGCGTCAGCGTTCCCTGCTGGCCCACGCGCGCGTTCGCCGGGAAACCGGTCCCCCGGACCGTTTTCCGATCCGGCTCACTCCTGAAACCAGACCTCCAGGGGCTTGCCCCGGGCGCACTCCGGCAGGGCATCTGCTACCTTCGCGGCGAAGTTTTTTTAAACGCCTCCTGGGCTTCGGGGTCGGATTTCGGATGCTGCGGACCAACCGATAGCCGACGAAAACCAAGCGCCGCCAGCTGCTTGCCCACGGTGCGCTCATGCATCACCACACCAAAACGCGCCTCGATCCTGCACTTGAGGTCGACGCGCCGCCAGCGCACCACCCCATCCGTCCCGAGGTCGGGGCCTTCACGGACCATCTGCGCCAGCTCCGCCTTCTGGTCAGGGTTCAGCAGCGGCAACGGCCCGGCCGAGCGGCGGTCGGGCAAACCCGCCAGCCCTTCGGCGTTGTAGCGGTGGACCCAATCGCGCAGCGTCTGCCGCTCCATGCCGCAGGTCCCGGCTGAGGTCTTGCGGTCCACCCCCTCAAGAACCAGCGCAAGCGCCAGCATGCGCCGTGCCGCCTTCGCGTCGTCCGCCTTCGATGCCGCAGTTTGAGCCTCCAGCACCGACAATTCCGTCCGAGTGATCTCTACCGCCATCAAAGCCTCCTTCTTTCGATGCCGGTGAATCA
>Ga0100385_1005479_pt1 | contig 10635 bp, 9 predicted proteins | sample CryGeymeta201509_FD_81543 | JGI IMG/M metagenome (GOLD analysis project Ga0100385, IMG submission 81543) | Groundwater microbial communities from Crystal Geyser aquifers in Utah, USA - Crystal Geyser metaG 2015-09 | ecosystem: Environmental > Aquatic > Deep subsurface > Groundwater | place: USA...
AGGATGAAAAGGCATGATTGAAACTAGTCAATTACATACACTTGTCGCTGTCGCTCGGGCGCAGAGCTTTTCTAAGGCCGCTGAAGATCTTGGGGTTACTCAATCAGCAATCTCCCAATCTGTTAAAAATCTTGAAAATAAGCTCGAAGTAAAACTTTTTAAAAGATCGGGCAAGAAGGTCGTTCTAACTGGAGAAGGAGAAAAATTATTTACTCTCGCTTCTAACTTCTTATCACACCTTGATGAAGCTCTTATCGATATTCAAAATGCAAAAAACTCAATGAGCGGAGCTGTTCGAATAGGAACCCTGATTGGAGTCGGAAAGTCGTGGCTTGCTCCTGAATTACTTGGCTTTGCTAAGGAGTTTCCTGAGTTATCGGTTGCCATTAGCTTGGGCTTTCATGATGAATTAATTAGAGAATTTGAAAACTATCGTTTAGACTTTTTAATCTTGCCTGAAGGTGCACTTCCTACCGTTGGAGAGAAAAAACTACTTAGTGAAGAGACCGTCACTCTTGTATATCCAAAAGGAAATCCATTTGGAATATCAAAAGAAATGACCCTCGAAGATTTATCAAAAATTCCAACGATTTTATTTGAAAGAGAGGATCATCTCTTTCATAATTGGTGTCGAGCAAAGTTTGGGAAATTACCAAAAACAAAGAATGTTAAATATACAATTAACTCTCATGGAAATATGCTCCAGGCCGTTAAGGAAGGACTAGGAATTGCTGTCGTTCCAAATCATGTGTTAAAAAGGTCTTTTTACAAAGATCAGGTTGAGACTCTCGGAGAGTTCTTTGATGTTGACCACGGAAAATTCTATATTGTTTATCACAAAGATGCGACGGACTTAGTTCGTATTAAGAAGACCTTGGAGCGCTTAACTTCGGAGAAGAACCCATTTCTATAGAATTTGATTCTGATAAATTCTTTTCTCAAATCCCAACTCCGGTATATGAGTTTCTCGTCGAAATATCACGCAAGGGATTTTGCCTAACTCTTGTTGGGGGAAGTGTTAGAGACTTTTTACTAACTGGAAAGTTAGCTAAGGACCTGGACTTTGAAATTAAACACCTTTTCGAGTACGAAGAGAGTCGGTGGATGCGAATGCTTGAAAAGCTCTTTGAGTCCTTAGGAACAAAGTATCAAGTGAAAATTCAACATAAAGGTGTTGGTGTGCATACACTTGAGCTCGCCGGTTTTGACCTTGAATTTTCCTCTCCAAGAATTGAAATATTCAAAGAAGGAGATTTAAGCCATTTAAATTTTGTTCCAAAATTTGTATCAAACCTTAGTACACTTGAAGCCTTTAGAAGAAGAGATTTTACGATAAATGCTATAGGAATATTTTTTGGGGTGTCTGGGGCAGATGATGAATTTACAGTTCTTGATCCTTATCATGGAATGCAAGACCTACAAGAAAAGAAGATGAGAGAAGTTTCATCTGATTTTTTTCATGATCCTGTACGCCTGCTCAGACTCATTAGATTTAGTGAACGTTTTAATTTTGCGATTGATGAAAAACTAAAAAATAATATTTTTCAGTTTAACTTGTCAAAACTTAGTCTTTTCCATTTTTACAGCGAATTTAAAAAATCTCGATCTATAAAATTTTTCAAATTATTCTTTGAGTTAGTAAGTGAACATCACATCACCCTCGCTGAGGATATTGAAGAGCTTTCTTTTTTGCGAGAATTAGTTGATATTAAAACAAGTGATAGAGCTGAGCTCTTCTTTGCTCTACAACCTTTTACTGATAATCAAAAATCTTTGATTACTTCTGCGTTCAAATTTAAAGAAAAAGTTTTTAAGGGACACCTCAAAACATACAAAGTACTTAATGAAATAAGAGAAAAGAAAGTCGTAAGCCTAGAAATCCTTCGTTCATTTGAAATCATACGCGACAATGGTTTTGCTCAAGCATTTGGAATTGAAAATGATGATAAGTATGAAAAATTCTTAACTCTTTCAGCATTGAAAGTAAGTTTTAAAAGTAGTTCAGATCGAATCGATTACAATGAACAAATTCTTAAAGAATTAAATAGGCAAAATAATCCTAAATAAATATTCTCTGGCTTTCGTAACAGATTTCTGTCAAAATAAAAATAGGTAAATTCTTCGTGGAGAAATTATGGTAGATATCCATTCAATCATTAAGACTCATCGAAATAAAGTTGATGATAGCGAACTCGTTAATCTCGATTTTGAAGAACCTACGACTTCAGAAATTCCTGATATATTCTTCGACAATATCTTGGTTAGTTTTAAACTTTCAAGACTTGAGACAATCGTACTTATGTACCTTTATCGAAAAGTATGGTGTCGAACTAATATGTATCAAAAACATGGTATTTCTCAGCTTCTTTCATTAACTGATATGGTTAAGCAACTCGACTTTAAAATTGAAGAAATTCATTCGGCCATCAGAAAGCTTGAGAACTTCGGATTTATTGTTACGATTAGAATCGGACAGTACTTCGTGAGACGATACTTTACAAAGGACCTTGATTTTCAATTTGGTCAAACATATGACGATTTTGAGGTATAGCCCACAATTATTGGCTCTTAGTTTTACGAAAATAGTTAAATATTACCTACCTAGCTCGAACTGGTTCAAATCACATCAAAATGGTAAAATAAACTTAGCTTTATTATCGTGGTGAGGAAATGGCCAATATAGAAAAACGGATACTTTACATAGGTTCAGACAAAGGCTATTGGTCATCGATCTCCAATCGTTTTAAAGTAAATTATCCTCACGTCGATTTTGATTTCATCTCTCTTCCTCCATGTAATATGGATACTGTGAATTCTCAAATTTTAGAATGTCTTGAGATCAATCCTAGTTTTGTCTATCTTGATCTCTCTAAAATTGAACAGCCTCTTTACCAGCTTGGACAGTACTTAAAGCGCACAACAGCTTTTTCAAATATTCCAGTTATTGGACTTATTGAAGATATGGATAAGTTAGAAGAGACCTTACTACTTGGTTTCGATTTTGTTTTCATTAAATGCGCCGAGATTCATGATGTCATCTATCATCCATACTTTAAGCGTTATCCAAAAGAGGCGCTAAAAAAAGATTTTGCACTGGCCCGTACAACCATCGAATCAAAAATCGTTGAAACCCTTCGAATAGGTTATTTCGCTGAAGATTATATGCACGTGGAGTGTGATAGTAATTTTAATGTCGGCGATATTTTAAAGATTAAAACTTCACTACCAGAAGATTGTGTAAAATCAAAATATTTTACAGTAAAACAAAAATCGACCAAAGATTTGTACTACTCTTACAAGTATTCCTACGATCTTGAATATAAGTTAATTGATGATCTTGTATTCAACGAAGAAGATATTGAAGAGGCTAAGAAGATCGCTGATGAGAAAGTGAGAAAGAATGCAATTGATCACTTACTCTCTGGTCGTAAACAAAAAATTGAAGAACATGAAAAATCAAAGATTAAGCTCAAAAAAGCAATTAAGGCTTGGATCAATGATAATAAGGATGCCAAAGTCGCCAAAAGGACTAAAGTCTTAATTGTCGATTCACGGTTATCTTTTCTAGGTTCTGAAAAACGAAGATTAGATTCTTTTCCTTGTACAATAAGAATGGAGACAGAGCTTAGTGATGACTTTATTCAAATTGATCACTATCTTCCTCAGCTCATTGTTTTTAAAATTCCAGATGTTGTACTGACTGCAGATGAAGAGTTACTGCCTGAGGATAAGAAGCAAGAGATCAAGGCCCGAGGAGAATCTAAACTAACAGAATTCTTTTCTCGTTTGGTTGCGAAGGTAAATTCGATTGAAGACTATACTCCATTTATAATTATCTTTAACTGCAAGAGTTTCACTTCGAAAGCTTTCCAGGATACTTTTAGATATGACTTTATTTTGACTAATCCTAATCGTATTGATCTTGATATGATTTTAAAAATGGCCGATCTCTATCAGACCAAGCAAGATGAAAAATTTAAAAAAGTTATTCAAGATAAAATTTTGAAGCTTAGAAAAGAAGATCCAATAAAATATGGAAAACTTAACCCTTCTGATTTTGAAGAAAATCGATTCTATGTCAGTAAGAAGCATAAGCTCTCAAGGGCTTCATACGTACAAAAAATCCAAATTAAGGGTGTTAGTGAGTCAGAAGTAATATTTTTAACTGAGTATGAGTTAGAGCTTGGCAATTATGGTCTTAACGATCCTTTCCCAATGGTGATCAGACTAGTCCCACACGATGGGAAGCCTTACCAGAATCAGGATGGAAAATTTCTCTATAAGAGTTTAATTCACTCAATCGGGGAGAGTGAGAAGAAAGAATTAAGACGTCATATAAACGATATCTACACTGCGCACAAAAAAGAAGAGCGTGAAAAAGAAGAGCATGAATTTCAAGAACTTAATAAGAAAGTTCAAGAAGAAGCTAAAGAAAAAGAAGAAAAAAATAAACAAAATGAAGACGAGTCATAATTCACTTTAAAATATCATGAAAATTGTGTAGTTTTTGATTATGAACTACTCAACAACAATTGAATCTCTCCACTCAAATTTACAATCACACGCTCTTTATAAGAGCTTGAACCGCATTGAAGACCTACAAGTCTTTATGTCTTGGCATGCCTTTGCTGTGTGGGATTTTATGTCTCTACTCAAGTCACTTCAAAATACCATTACCTGCACAAGTCTTCCTTGGCGCCCAAGTTCTTATCCTAAGGATGTGGTTAGATTTATAAATGAAATTGTTGTTGGGGAAGAATCTGATGCTTGCTTAAATGGTGGCTATATCGATCACTTCACGATGTATGTTGAGGCCATGAAAGAAGTTGGTGCATCTGTTGATAATTTAAATTATGTGCTTGAAACCTGTGATTTTTCAATTTTACCAGGACCGATCAAGAATTTTGTTGAGTTTAATATTGGATTGGCGCAAAATGGACGTCCTCACGAAGTTGCTGCTGCCTTCTTTTATGGTAGAGAGAATCTCATTCCTGATATTTTTACCCCAATTGTTGCTGAAATTAATAAGAAATCACTTAAATGTCCAAACTTTAAATACTACCTCGAAAGACATATTGAGCTTGATGGTTCAGAGCACGGAGTACTCGCTAAGAAGTGTTTAGACTCGCTGACTGGTGGGGATGCTGACTTAGAACGTGAAGCAATGGATGCGGCAAAGACTTCCTTGATTTTAAGAGAAAAAATGTGGAGCTTTATCCTAGGAGAAATTGAAAAGACTTCTAGATCGACGACTTTCTTAATTCATTAGAAAAACTCTTCTTTTCTTACATTATATATAAAAGAATTCATACCTCGATTAAAATAGGTAGATAAAAGTATTTTTTATATTTTCATGGAGGAAAATGATGAGAAAACTAGTTGTCCTAGGGGCACTTATACTTTCTATTGCAACTCAAGCAAGTCTAGAAAGTTTCAATAATCGTTTTGAATTTGTTAGAGAAGAAGGAAAACTCATTGCTGTTAGGGACCATTCTTTAAGTTCAAAATTTTCTATTAAAACTTATATCAATTACATTAAGAATGAACTTTTGAAAGAACAAGCTCTAATGAATGCTGTTGATGGTAATTATGAAAATGAGATAAAGGATTTATTTACTGATACACAATCGTTAAGAGCTGAAAATGGTGAAAAGGTAAATCATATTGTTAATTCGATGAGAGCACTTGGACCAGTTGACTTTGAAGCTATCTTTTCAAATGAAAAGTTTATTGAAGTCATGGAAAGTTTTGAAGGAAAATTAAAAGATGCTATCTTCTATATTGATCCTCAATTAGTTGCAAAACCTGATAATGCTTCATTCTTTTATAAGAGAAATGTAACTCATAAAGTTGTTTCTTGGGCATTAGGCTTTGCTGCAAAGAAACTTAGCACAATTCCATTATTAAACACTGCTTCTTATGCAATTGTTCAAATTGAAAAAATGATGACAACGAGAAGAATGTTTCACCAAAATATGCTTCTTCATTACCTTGAAGTTAATGAAGCAACTGAGCTAGGGCTTACTAAAGATGAAGCTGATAGTATTTTTTCTTCTATCTACGAGTCAAGAATTGAATGGTATGCTTTTTGGGAGTCTGCTGATGCGAAACTTGATTGGACACATTTTGGTTCAAATCGTTTCTACCAAAACTGGAGAGTTGGAACAAATAAAATAAGAAGCTTTAAAGGTATTTATGATTCAATGGATGAAAGGGTAAACTTTGCTTTTCATGAAGTGAATTTTAAAGGTGAAAGAGTTTTAGTAAACCTTGTAAATAATCAAAATATGATCGATTCAAAGCCTGCAATAGCTTATTCTTTTGATAACCCAAAGAAGATCAAGAGAATGAGGTCTGTGCTAACGCTTGCAAGACTTGGACTTAGCTTTGTTTCACTACCAGCTATGATTAAAGATATTGTTCAAGATTATATGAAGTCATACTATGAGCAACAACAAATCACTGAAGGTGCATTAATGGCATACTTTGAGCAAAATGAAATGATTGATGAAGTTAAAGCAGTCAGATCACAATTTATAAATCCATACGCTTTCTAATAAAAAAGGCCACTTTATGTGGCCTTTTTTCTATGCTATTTTGTTATTATCTTTTTGAAATGTAACGGCCAGTAAGATCAATTGTACAGCGAAGAAACTTCCAAGAAATATTGCTCCACCCTCTGAGAAGCCATAAGAGTGAAGTCCACTTGCTAAGATATAATTCACTCCAAACCAAGCCATCATAACACTCATGAAAGCGGCTGCGACAAGGGGAGCAAATCTCTTCGGTGGAATCCAATTTGTATACTTCCCGTGGAGAATTGCCATGTAGAAACAAAGGACAATTAAAGACCAAGTCTCTTTAGGGTCCCATCCCCAAAAACGTCCCCAAGAGTAATCGGCCCAAACACCACCAAGGATGATTCCTGTGGCCAGCATGGTGACTCCGTATTTTAGAGATGTGTAGATAACGTCATTATAATAAACTTCATCCTTATGAGTAATTTTCCCAAATCTCTTCTTTATAATGATTGTATTTCCAAGAATCCAGCTCAGTGCTAGCGCACCATATGACATAATAATCGTTGTCACGTGTGTACTTAGCCAAAAATTATCTCTAAGAACTGGAACAAGAGGGCTAATACTAGGTGAAACCATTGAACCTGCAAATGTGATCATCATTAGAGTACAAAGATTATAGGCAAGTCCCATATAAATAAATACTTTCTCTTTCTTTAAGTGACCAATTATTAGTGCTAGAACGAGAGAACCGAAGCCTGAGAAAATAACAGTTTCATACATATTCGTAATGGGAGCACGCCCAGAAATATAAACTCTAAGACTGATATAAACGAATTGGATGGCAACAGTAATTAAGGAAAGAGTGAGGGCGATATTAAATCTCTTAAACAGCACAAGGGCCGCGAGAGCGAGGATCGTTGCAAGCATTGCCCATCCTGTTAGAGATGCCTTATCAAAGTAGTACTCGATTACATACTTATCTCCATCGACCTTAATATATTCTTTCTTTGCCTCTTTAAATGCATAGAGAAATGGAGTCGTACTCAATTTTGAGAGTGCCTCAATTTTTTCTTGAGTCAGGAATGAGGCAAGGGGAATCCAAGTCATTTCCTTTCCATTGGCAACAGGAAGGAGCCAATTATTACTTGAAATGATTTCCGAATATAAACTGATTTTAGAAAGAAGTTTTGCTAGGTCTTTCTTATAGCTTGTTTCATCTTTTTGTCTCATCCATTCAGTTCTGACTTCTGATTGCATTGACACAAGCTCGGTAAAAGAAATCTCATGCTTTCCTTCGAAAAACTCTCTTGTCATTGAATGATCAATCGTACTTTTCACATCAAGATCAACAGGTAATCCAAAACCTTTTGCTGAAAGTAGGCAGTAAGCAGTTGTCGCAGGAGTGTCTCCAACTTTACTTTTACCAACAAGGTGTTTAATCGTCTCTTTAGCATGAACACTTAGAGGCTTTATCCTTCCTCCTTGTAATATAGGTAGAGTTCCAAGTTCTTCATTGCAGAAGTATGTTTCTGTTTGAGCTTGAGCGAATGTTGTATGGATTTGCAATAAAGCAAATATTAAAATAATAAACTTCATATATACTCCTATAATTAGGCCTTAAGGCCCAGGATATCGTTACCTTTAGTTTTCTGTCTGTTGTTTAAGTAGTAATGCCAAATAGCTCCTAGGACTAATAGCAAGGAACCTAGGTACTTTAAAAACCTTCCTTGATCCACATTAACACTTAAAGTGGAGCTGTACTGTCCCGTTTGCTCATCTTGAGAGTAAGAAGCTTGATAGAATGTAAAGCCATCGTATTTAAGTGGATTATTCATGTAGACATGATGTTCTGTTGTTCCATTATTTTTAAAAAGAGTGACAAAGCTCTCGTAGCTTGCAGGGTTATTTGTTCCTGGATCCTTGTCCATTTTAAATTTTGAAAGAGTCAGCTCAAAGGGTAATAGAAAAGATTTCTTTGTCATATAGATATCTACTTTCTTCCCATCGATAAGAAGGCTTACTGGCCTATCACTTGTAACCCAGTAGTCTTGTCCTCGAACACGAATCTTTGCCGCACGAGTTTCACCTTTAATGAGTGTTCCCTTTGACTGAATTGGTGTCGTTGTAACTGGTATATTTGTAGGGACAAGCTCGTTAGAGTGCTTAAGTAGAGTTAGTTCAAAACCCATCCAAGGGAGATCCATTTTCTTGTTCTTATCAAATTCTTGGATTACCCATATCTTCTCATCCTTGTCATAGAATGATGCTTGTTCACCAAAGAGAAAGAGATGTGGTTTATCTTCAAATAACTTCTTTGAAAAAACTCTAACAGGTGCTCCGCTAATTGGCTTTAGTTCTGTATCGAGGGCCCATGGTGAAACATCAGGTATGAAAGAGTAAACAGTTTCCTTTTCTCTAAATGCGAAAAATCTCTTCTTCGTCGATGTTTCTTTAATTGGAATATTTAATTGTTCAGGTGTTGTACATTTTGCCGTACGTGAATCCCAGATAATAAGGCCCGAAGGATTGTTTTGCTTGAAGCAATCAAGCATCGCTAGCGGAAGATAAGTAATATTTAAAAGTCCCATTGTCAGTGAGGCCTTAAATTCATAGGCTTCTGGGTGAAGTGAAAGTGTAAAGTCTTGTGCGACGTTTGGGTTGGCAACATTATAGCTTGAAGAGTGGGTATTACCTGAACCGGTCGGAGTTAACTCTTTTACCCACTGTAATTCTTTATCAGCAAATGGAAGGTAGCTAATAACTTCTATATCATTATACTTCGTTCCTAAATCTGTTTGCTTTGCTACGTAGGGAAGACTAAGTGTTGCTCTTTTATTATCTTCTTCAGAAATAATTTCAATAACATCATCATTTAAAACTAATTGGCGAGTTGGACTCATTGGATTGAGATGGATTGTTCCATCAATTCCTGCGACATATGTTGCAAATGATCCAATACCAATTGTGATGAGACCTGTATGAATAACATAGAAGCCGTAAAGTCTTTTCTTTGCAGGTAATCTAATTAATGTTGCAAATAAAATACTTAAGAACATGAAAAACTGAAGGAGCATAAATAGAGGTGTTTTATAAATGAGTCTATTTGCATAATCAGTTCCATACCAACTTTCCATGAATGTTCCGATGATCATCATGATAGCGAAGATGAGAATAATTATTACAGCGAATTTTAGGCCACCAATTGTTTTTTCAATTTTATGATAAATACTTTGCATTTACTGATCCTAAATAAAGAATTTTAGTAGTTTTGATTTATCACAATGGTGATAACTAGGCCATGAAAACCGAAATAAGATAGACGATTCCAAAAAGAATTGGTTGGTGAATGATGTAAATTTTAAATGCGTGCTGACCTAGAAAAACCAATGGTTTAGTGACCGTATTGAGAGGTATTTTAATTTTGTAGAAATGATATCTTGCCCCAAATACTCCAAGGAGTGATACGGCGAGCCAAGGAAATATTGGGATATAGTCCATGGAAGCATGGGAGAGCTCAAAGAAAGGTATTTGTCTTCCAATGATTTCTAGCGTCAATATTAAGATGGCCACGATGAATGATATTCTTGGGTACTTGAGAAAAGGTAGACAAATGATGCTTAAAAAGAAAATGCAATGTAGCGTTCCAAAATATATCCAGTTCTGAGGGAATGCAAAGTAGGTAAATACTGTTATCAACAAGGCCCCTACTCCAATTTTTACCAACCTCTCAAAATAAGGCTTAAGCTTAAAACCTTTTTGATGAGCGAGAGAAAGAGACATCCCAACACTAAATAGAAATAAGGTCACAATTACTCTGGGAAGTACAAACCAGAAAATATCTTTTTGAAAATTGATATCGACAAATTTAAAGAGGTTGAGATCATAGAAGAGATGAAAGAAAATCATGAGCGAGACGGCCAGGCCTCTGATTATATCGAGCAGTAAATATCTTGTCTTTTTTGACCCCGTCATTTCTCAATTGTATACTTTGATTACTATTTTTTAAAGAGGTAATAATCCATGAAGAAGGTAATCAAATATTCGAGCATTTCGTTGCTTTTATTAATCATTTTAGCAGTGATCGTCTTTTATACTTTCTTAAAAATATCACTAC
>Ga0100385_1005494_pt1 | contig 10614 bp, 9 predicted proteins | sample CryGeymeta201509_FD_81543 | JGI IMG/M metagenome (GOLD analysis project Ga0100385, IMG submission 81543) | Groundwater microbial communities from Crystal Geyser aquifers in Utah, USA - Crystal Geyser metaG 2015-09 | ecosystem: Environmental > Aquatic > Deep subsurface > Groundwater | place: USA...
ATCCTGCGGGAACCTTGAAAGTGTAAATCTATGTCCAATATGTCGATCGGACCGCCGAATTGGCCACTGTATTGCCTTGTAGTTTATCCCTAAAAAATGAACCATCTCAAGTCTCCTTACACGAAAGTGCATAACGTCTCTATAATTTCATATTGTAACGTTGTCGATTTCAATGGTACCTCCAATAAAAAACAAATTCAAGGCCATCGCAACAGGTATCATTACAATAAGAAAACATGTACTTTTCAGATTGTTACAGTCTGTAACAATCGATGGTTTTTTAGTGATTTCAGGAAGAAAAATGTATCAAAACGAGTCATTTTTGGGCGTTTTTTGACTTTTGCATGAAAATATGGCTGGAAAAAATTTATAAAATATTTTTTTTATTTTCTCTGATTTTTTTTTAAAAACGACTCAAAATCGGCAAAAAAATAATATTTTTTAGATCATTCTGTGCAAAAAAGAGCCGAACCGGCACTCAAGAAACATGTTTTTTTCTTACCAGTTTCGACTAAAGACAGAGCAAACAAATGCATTTATTTGCATACAAATGATGGTTGGAAGAATGAAGTTTTTTATCGCGTACAGCCAAAAAAGCACCCGAAAAAAACACCACTGAACTATTATTTTTGAGTGGCTACCTGAGAAAGCAAGACAACCGATTTATCGATAGGACTTGTTGCAACAGACAACAGTAAATTAATTGATATTTTTATGATACAAAAATGCTCACAGGCGGAGCTAAATTCTCCACAGCACTGGAAATATGCGCATTATTTAACACAGCTGCACGTTTTTCAAATGCAACAGGCATTATCTGGGGATGATTGCTACATAAGAAAATGTAATTGTTGACCGATTGATAGGAGCTGGAGCTGTATCGCAGAGGACTACAGTGACTAGATTACTTATTATAAAAAAAACATTGAACAAATTTCTAAACATACGAATTCCTCATCTCGTATTAGGGTAACTACTCTTCTATTATTATACCATTATTTTTCTTGCAGTATGAGACAATCTTGTCAAGATCTAAGTTGTAATTTTTTGCCAATGATAGATTAATAGCAGGTAAGCGCTTATGGTTAATTTTTAAGCAGTTTATATTTCCTGCTGCAACCCCTTTTTCTAAAATATTAAACGCCATCTTTGCTGCCTCAACTCCCAATACATTATGATTTAGCCCCCATCCAATCGGTGCTTGACCCTTCTCTACCGGCTCTATCAAACCAGAGAAAATTAATATCTCACTTTTTTCGTTATGCAAAATAGGTATCGCTTCGAAAAAACCACTCCCTTCAAAAAAAAGCATGGCTTCATAATGCCTCTTAAAAATACCTACCTGTCTATACAAGTCATAACTTGATGCAAACTGCTTTATATCCATAAAAAAATTATTCTTGAATGAATATCTTCTGAGCTCATCAGATGATTCAAGGTATGAAAGCAATCCACTATTTTTATATTTATCACTTATCTCAAAAGAGTCGCTATAAGGATCTTTAAAGAAAAACTCATCCATAACCCCCAAAACTTTCTTATACTTACTACATGAAAATACAAAAAAATCGACGTAGTCTTTAATGCTCTGAACCTGGTAATAGACACTTGTTCTATTTTTCTCGAATTGAAAAAGACCATCTTCTATTGCTGTAGCATATCCAAGAAGTATGTGTGGAATGTCAATATTACTTTTATCAAAATAATTTGCTACTAATTTACCCGTTGAAACACCCATTGTAACAACTAAATCATACTTATCTTGCACCACCTGATACAAACAGGCGCGGACACTTTCCCGCTGAGCCCCTAATAAATAAAAAGGGCACACAAAGGCTTCGGGTAATATTTCTTTGAGTGTATCTTGAAACCCTTCAATCACCTGACCGTACTGGCCGGTGCTGGTTGGGGCAAGGAGCGCTACTGAATATTTGCCAATATTTCGTTTTTGGCTCATTTATCAACCTCTCGATATTGCTCAAAGCAATGTTCACCATTGGGATTACTGAGATCAAAATGCACAAGATTACTTCCATGCTCACGTAAACAGAACGGAAGCCCCCAAGGGGCAGCATTAAAAACTATTACTTTTGAATGGCTACCCGAAAAAGCAAGACCACTGATTTATCGATAGGACTATCTGCAACAGATAACAGTAAGCAAAATGTCATCATCAATCGAAACAAGGCACTTTTCAACATATCTGCTCTCCTTTAAATACTGAAGTGCACACATGTATATTGTATTACAGGACAAGCTAATCAACAACTAATCCGCCATTATTTTTACAGAAATCTTCGACTTGTTCTATGTCTATCTTGAATCTGCGAGCCAATGATTTACAGAGGGCTGGAATGCGCTTATTTTTCAGTTCTACAGGCATAACATCTGCAGAATTTTTCTGGTGCAATACTATCTCCATCGCCTGCTGTGCGGCAGCCAACCCAAGTGGATGGTGATCTAAACCCCAGGCCAAAGGAACTTTTTTTTCCCTTACATGCTCTATCAATCCTGAATAAATAAGCATTTCTTTTTTTTGCTCACTTAAAATTGGTGCTAACTCTAATAATGCTGACCCCTCTGATAAAAATAATAACACATCCTTCTCTTTGTAAATATGAGAATAAGCATCCATTGTGGATGAAAACTTTGTTACCTTAGCCATAAGCCCTTTGTTTTCCACATAATCAACAATATCATTGAATTTTATGAGATCAACAAGCAACTTTGTATCCACGAATAACTCTTTTTTTTCTACTTCTTTTGAGAAAAGCGTTTTAAAGGAAAATATATCCATTGGAATACTAATATCATAAGAGGACCCAACCGCAAGATATAAAAAATCTATTGATTCTTTTAGATCTTGTACGGAGTAATATACTCCAGTCACATTCAAATTCTTATGCCTGTTTTGTATGAAAAAAGTAGCGTACATCAACATTATCTGAGGGATGTCGATGTTGTTTTTATAAAAATAGTCTGCAATTAACCGCCCGCAATTGACACCGATGGTTACAACCAAATCATACTTATCTTGCACTACTTGGTGTAAGCAGGCGTGTAAACTCGCAACATCGGCGCCTAATAAATAAAAAGGGTATACAAAGGCTTCGGGTAATATTTCTTTGAGTTTATCTTGAAACCCTTCAATGACCTGGCCGTACTGACCGGTGCTGGTTGGGGCAAGGAGCGCTACTGAATATTTGCCAATATTTCGTTTTTGGCTCATTTATCAGCCTCTCGATATTGCTCAAAGCAATGTTCACCATTGGGATTACTGAGATCAAAATGCACAAGATTACTTCCATGCTCACGTAAACAGAGGCGAATATATGGACCAATATGCATACCAATGCTAAACATCACATCATATTTATTATCGATAAGCTCTTTAATATAGCCAGAGAGATCCCCAAACGTTTTATTTCGATAAAAATAGGGGTAAAAATAGAATTTTATAGGTCGAGGTTGGTCAGAAAAACTTTCAAAGCCTCTCAGAACTTCAGCATAATCGCCACTATTCTCAGGAAGAACAAAGCCGGCAGTAATTACTTTTTTGCCTTTGCATTTAGCGATAAACTGGTTCATTAAAGGGAAACTCATTTTTCTTCCTTCAAGATTTTGTCTAGTTGATCAGCAAGGGCTCTCTGAGTTTCATGAACCCATGGCACATGTAAAATAGCATCTTCATTATTACTTTCTACCAAGTACTTACGCACAAATAGATTAGTCAGTGGACCAATGCTACACACCGTATCATACTTTCTATCAATAAGCTCCTGCAGGTAATCACACAGATCACTATACTCGTTTCCATCACAAAAAAATGTATTGTAAAAATAGATCGTACGTCCGGCGGTAGCCTTACGCTCAAGATCATCAACCATCTGACGAAATATCCCAGCATCTTTAGGCATTACAAGGCCAACTGACACCATTTTTTTTGACTGACAAATTTCATCCAAGCGTTGCAATAACAGATGTTTCATAATTCTCCTGTTGGCATTTATTGCTAAATAACAGACAAGAGAAAGCCTAACACAATAATTAAACATAGAAAAATGCAGCCCCAACGCCGTTGATTTACATACTCAATAACGAGATGCAAAGGCGTATATACTAGAGCAGACAGATTCAATTATTGATTGATATTGCTATCGGGTGAAAAAAAATCATCCTTGTGTTCTTACAATAGACTCATCAACTTTTTTAGTGCGTACCGGGGTATATGTATGAAAGCGAGCTAAATCCATACCATCGCCACACATTGCCTTGTCTGAGCACCGTTGGAGCTTTTCCTTCGTGACCGGAACCATAATGATTTTTCCGTTCTGTTTTTGTTGAATACATTCTTTTACAATTATGGGAGGAAATTGAATAAATTTTTCATGGAGCGGAAAACCCCAATCATTTTCTACTTCAACATACTTAGGATTCAGACCAATAACCACGCAGGTCTCTGGAACTAAGAATGGCTTTGTATTTGAGGCCGAGATAAGATCTTGCGGTAATGGAGAATCGGTTATTTTCCAGTGTTTGTATAAAACTTCACCATCTTTTTTTTCTTTTTCCATAGAAAGTTTCTTATATGAATAACTATCCATACTGCTTATACGAAAACCTCGAATAGTACTTCCCTCTGAATGATCTGCATCAAACTCACACTCAAGAGAACTACAGAGTAACAAACTCAACTCTTTAAGCTTGCCCTGCTCGTCAAAATCATCGTCTTCTAGCGGAAATGAGTAGTAACCTTCCGCATCACTATGTACCATCCGGCCAGAGAAATATACGGTAAACGGAGGCGCTTCTTCAGTAATACTTTCAGGAACTTTAATACACCCCTTCAACTGCTCTCTCTGCCCTTTGGAAAAGTGGACCTTAGGGGGAAAGTATGGCAACAAACAACCAATCGTTACTAAAAAAAATGCGCCTATAGTGATACGTTTGCTCATGAAAACCCTTTATTATGAGAAGTTCAACATATAGAGTCAGCAAATGAATTGTAAGTTTTTGCCTTTTTGCATATACTTTTCCCCGTAAGAAAAAGATTTTTTGAATAGTGATCAAATGAAAATTATTACCAAGAATAAGCGTGCTTTTTTTGAATACCACATTTTTGAGACACTTGAAGCAGGAATTGTGTTAAGTGGTGACGAAGTCAAATCAATACGCAAAAACAAGCCATCTCTGGAAGATTCGTACGTAACAGTACATGCGGGCAACGCACAGCTGCTTAACTGCTTTATTGCTCCGTATTCTCATGCTTTTAATAGAACCAACAAAGAAGATTCCAGCCGCAAAAGTCGCCGCTTGCTGTTGAATAAAAAAGAAATCTTTCAGCTTGTTGGTGAAATTTCTCGCAAAGGCTATACCGTTATCCCGCTTAAGATGTATTTCAATGCTAAAAGCCTCGTCAAATTAGAAATAGGACTGGCTAAACATAAAAAACTGGTTGATAAGAAAAAAACAATCAAAGAGCGAGATATACAACGAGAGGTTTCTCGTGAACTCAAAGGTTTTAAATAACGCATTCGGCGCCTATCATCTTCATGAAAAAAAATGTACTAACTCCATGGACTGGGCAACATCAATAGCGTTTAAGGTTCCTCATGGCACATTATGTACCGCTGACACTCATGATAGTGTTCGAGGTCGGCATGCTCGCGTGTGGACGCAACACCCGGAACAACTTCTTCTTACATACATCGCTGAACGACCAAGCAGTGCAACAATTGAATCTCTTATGATGGCTGTTGCGCTTTCAGTGTATACTGCGATAAATCAGAGTGCGCCAGGTGTCTCCATTAAGTGGCCGAATGACATTTGCTATCACGGTAAAAAAATTGCCGGAATCCTGACAAAAACGGTGACTTATCAGAATGCAACAAGAGTTATTATTGGCATTGGAATAAACATTGGAGATACTCTGCCCCAAGAAATCGCCAGTATTGCAACCAGTATTTGGAAGGTTTCTCAAGATAAAAAGACGACAAAAGAATCTCTCACTCATCAAATGAGTAATAGTTTTAATTTTTTTTATAATGACCTGCTGAACAATAACTCTCAACGGCTTTCGATTGAATGGCTTGCTGCCCGCAAAGCGAGTACCAGAGATCAAACATTTCATCTCAACTCAGGAGAAATAATTACTGGAATAATTACCAGTTATCTGCCAAATGGTGCTCTTGTTGTTCAAGATTGCACGACAACAAATTACGTGATTTTATCGTTTATTGATGTTATATCGGTACTTGATAAATAATACAAACAAATAAATCATCATAAGGAGACTCAGTATGTTTAACGAAGAAAATATGAGAGTAAGCTCTCAGCCAATGGCTCGTGGATTTATGACACAAGTTTTTGCCTGGATGTTTGCCGGTTTAGGATTAAGTGCAGCCACCAGCTACTTTTTCTCACTTGAAGTAAATCCAGCGCTTTTTCAACTGGCTCAACGGAGTGTTTTTTTACTGCTCATCGCACAAATAGGGATTGTTTTCTATTATAGCTTTTCATGGAAAAGCTTAAGCTTTCAAATGAGTGGATTGCTCTTTATTACCTACTCATTGCTTACCGGGGTGATATTTTCGCCATTATTACACATTTATACTACAGCATCATTACTACAGGTGCTTGCAGTAACAGCAGTCACTTTTGGTGTTATGGCAGTATACGGATGGGTAACTAATTTTGATTTATCCCAACTGCACAGTTTACTGTTCATGGCCTTGGTTGGTGTTGTTGTATCAATGCTCGCAAACACTTTTTTCTTTCAAAGTGATTCTGTCAGTTTGGTTATCTCTTTCATCGGAGTTCTGCTTTTCACTGTGTTGATTGCATACCATGTGCAACAACTAAAACATATCAGTCATATGCATGTTGAAAGCAGTGAAATGCGTGCAAAACTTGCACTAATGGGCGCACTTCAGCTCTATCTTGCAGTAATAAACCTTTTCTTGTTTTTATTACGCATACTTGGACGTCGTAGATAATAACAAACACTATCGTATTACAAGACCCCGGACAAAATCCGGGGTCTTTTTTTTACACAAAAAACGCATCCGAGTTTTAGAATCAGATGAATGTTATTCTTATTTAATGAGTGAATCGATACTTTTTTAGCAGTATTTAGTGCTTTATCAAATGTGATAAATAATTCATTCGCTCATCCATTGAAAGGCGGTAATGTGATTCTAGCTCAGAAAGATGCTGATCACTCAATGAGGCAAGTTCAGATGTTATCATACCCCTAATATACTCGTATGCATTAGTTGAACACTCTGTATGCGCCCTATCAAGAACTATTTTTGCATACTGGGCAACTTCTTCTCTACTTTTTGTATTACCCTCAAGACTTAATTCATACATTTTTTTCAATGACTCTTGATATGCCTGAGGGTTTTTCAACAAATTCACGGCATAAGTATCAGCCGCAAATTCATGATTGCGTCTTGCTTTTCGAATAGCATAGTGCTGAAAGCCTTTAACAATTTTAGGACCTGCAAGAACCAGCAGCATGAATAAAAAGGTTTTAGATGAAAGAAGAGGGTAACGCGAGTACCACGAAAACCCGAGAGATAATATGGCATATCCAACCAAAAGCGTCACCGCTCGGCTCAGTTCTCGCTTTGCCGAGTGATGCAGGCATAAATGCCCCATTTCATGAGCAATATACTGGCGCAAATCACTGGTTGAAAGTTCTAATAATGCTTTTTTTCCAAAAACAAGAAGCGAACGCCCCCATCCAAAAGAACAGGTTCCAATAAAATAGTCATATGAAATATCATCTATCATGAGGACAATTGGTTTTTTCACGTATGTTTCACTGGAAACACTCTGTAATAAACGATGAAGTCGTGGTGCAACCCGTTCTGACAACATAACAAGCTTGCGAGGAATATCTGGAATGCGGCAAAATATTTGGTCAATCGATGACCAAAACCCCGGCTCAAAAAATGTTTCTTCCCCGTAACTTTGAGTGAATTCTATCAACCATAAAATAGTCCGAAGCCCAATTGGCATCTCTCGCTGCTCAACCAGAAATGTTTTATTGTTGTCGAGATTCAGAATCTCTTCTTTTAATTCCGCAGAAGTAGGAATTACTTCATCTTGTGACTGCAAGAAAGAAGTAATTCCACACAAAACTAAAAGAAATATTCCGACTTTTTTCATACGATTACGAAACTACAAAGTTAACCAATCTCTTTGGTACGACGATTATTTTTATAATCTTTTTTTCTTCGAGCCATTTTGAACATGTTTCTTGCGCAAAAGCAATAATATGCTCTTTTGAGGCATCAAGAGCAACAGTAATACTTCCACGAAGCTTCCCATTAATCTGAACAACGAGATCCATGGTATCTTCAATTAACAGCGTTTTGTTAACCTCAGGCCAGGAACAGTCTTTCAGTGACTCTGAAAATATTTTCTCTAATAACTCAGCTGCAAAATGTGGCACCATTACTGATAAAACAGTGAGAAACTGTTTTACTATTTCTCGATCAAGACGCATCTTGTGCTTTGTCAGCACATTTAGATATTCCATCAAAGAGGCAACAGCAGTGTTAACTTTGAATTGAGATAGGCGCTGTTGGAACTGATTTAAAAACACATGGAATGCTTTATATGTTGATTCAGATGCAATCTCACCATGAGGCAAGAGATTGTTTTCATGAGTCAGATAATTCCATAAACGAGACAAGAAACTATGAACACCCTTAATTGAGTCCATTTGCCACTCGGTATCAAGCTCTGGTGGTCCCATAAACAACATATACATGCGTAACGTATCAGCACCAAGCTCTGCGACAACATCATCAGGATTTACAACATTTCCTTTTGATTTAGACATTTTTTCAACTCGCCCACTCTTCTCAGACTTCATACAAACCATGCCCTGATTGAAAAGCTTTTTAAATGGCTCATTAAACGGAAGATGACCACCATCGTATAGTACTTTTGTATAGAATCGAGCATACAGCAAATGCAAGATCGCATGCTCAATTCCACCAACATATAAATCTACCGGCAACCATTTTTTCATGTCTTCTTGAGTAAATGGCTTATCTGAAAGTTGGGGGTTTGGATATCGTAAGAAATACCAACACGATCCAGCCCATTGCGGCATAGTGTTAGTTTCACGGTGCGCATGTCCTCCGCACTCAGGGCAGGAAGTATTTACCCAGTCATCTATCGCCGCAAGAGGTGATTCACCTGTCCCTGTTGGCTCATACCGTTCAACATCCGGCAATGCTATTGGCAAGTCAGATTCTGGAACAGGGACAACGCCACAAGCGTTACAGTGTATAAGCGGAATCGGTTCACCCCAATAACGCTGGCGAGAAAAAATCCAATCGCGCAAACGATAACTCACGGTTCGACGGGCAAAGCCCATCTCTTCAGCATACTCAATAATTTCATGGCGAACATCGCCGGCTCTTTTTCCTGCAAACTTCAAAGGTTCTACCAAAACACCATTTTTCATATCTGAAAAACAAACTTCTAAGTTTTTAACTTTCCGCGCTTCTTCAGTATCCGTTGGAAACAAAACTGGTTTTAGTGGAATGTTATATTTTTTTGCAAATGCAAAATCACGATCATCATGCGCAGAGCATTTAACGATGCCTGTTCCATAATCTTTGAGTACAAAACTGGCTACCCACAAAGGTATTTCAACATTGTTTACCGGATCATGAACATATCGACCAGTGAATACTCCCTCAACATCAGTCAAATCGGCGTATCCTTGCTGGTCTCGTTTTGTGATAATGCGTTGGCATTCAGCTAATATTTCCTCACGATTATCAATACCATCAAGCAACTGAGGCAGTATTTTATGATCTGGCGCAATAACCATAAAGGTATCCGAGGAAAAGGCTTCAAAGTGAGCATTAAACGTTTTTAACTGAATATCAGAACCAACAACCTGAGCACAAAACTCAAGACCTTCACTTTTTCCGATCCAATTTTGCTGCATGAGCTTTACGCGCTCGGGCCATTCAAGATCATCTAAATCACTCAGCAAACGCTCTGCATATTGTGTGATACGCAATACCCACTGACGTATTTTTTTCTGCTCAACCGCTGTTCCACAACGCTCACACCCTCCTCCTTCAACTTCCTCGTTGGCAAGACCAGTCAAGCATGACGGACACCAATTAATAGGCATGACATCTTCGTATGCTAAGCCCATTTTAAACATTTGAAGAAATATCCACTGAGTCCATTTGTAGTATTCAGAGTCGGTTGTATTTAATTCTTTTGACCAGTCATAGATTGCACCAATTGTATGAAGCTGTTTTTTAAACGTTGCAATGTTACGCGCAGTACCAATTGAAGGATGAATTCCTTTTTTAATCGCATCGTTTTCTGCCGGTAGACCAAAAGCATCCCAACCCATTGGATGCAGAACATTATACCCCTCAAGCATTTTCATACGAGCAAATACATCTGAGAACACATACCCCTTCCAATGACCTACATGCAGGCCTGAACCAGAAGGATATGGGAACATGTCGAGACAATAATATGTCTTATCGAGGTCAACATTATTCGTTTGTAATATTGGATTTTTCTTCCAACGTTCACGCCATTTGCTCTCGATAGATGAAT
>Ga0100385_1005500_pt1 | contig 10607 bp, 11 predicted proteins | sample CryGeymeta201509_FD_81543 | JGI IMG/M metagenome (GOLD analysis project Ga0100385, IMG submission 81543) | Groundwater microbial communities from Crystal Geyser aquifers in Utah, USA - Crystal Geyser metaG 2015-09 | ecosystem: Environmental > Aquatic > Deep subsurface > Groundwater | place: USA...
AAAGGGATTAAATGTTGGCAGATTTGAGAAAAATAAAAGAGGGCCTTTACATGTTTATCGAGTAAGTTCGATAATAGATGAATCAAATCGCATAAAAGATAAACAACTATAAATAATCTTATGAAATGACAAAAATGTCCAGAAAAGATTTCCGAATGACTGTTTACTGTCCCGAGATCAAAGAGAATAGAAACTACACAAAAGTTGTTGAGCTGTATCAAGATTATTTGGGAGCATTTATTGACTTAGAAAAAGTTTCTTCTTGAAAATGTATATACATCAATCACATACACAAAGATATACAAATCAAAACAAATCAAAGGAAGTGATCAATTAATCGGTTCGCATATATCAGGTATCTCAGAGCGAAGTATTAAATTGTCAGATCATATATATTGTAAAAGAAGTCGTAAAGGCCGTGATTAGATGGACTCCTCAAACAAGGATAGAACATCATTGCGAGTACATAACTCACAGCGCCTATCACCACCCAAAGAGGATAGAGAATAATAAATAGAATTTTGAGTGTTGTCCTCTTCCAAGAAAGTTGGTCTGTATATATGTAATACGAGTAGACTGCGTAGGGAACCATCGGAATGCAGCAAATCGACATGAAAATTACTTCAGCGTAGAAGAGAATTGATGCAATGATGATGAAGAGGATGGAGAAAAAGAACATGAGCAAGAGGAGGCCGAAAATTTTGAAAAATATTTTGATGCATTTATCTTCTGAATGTGAGCAGTATTAAAAAATTTTATTGATCTTCCTGGTTTAGGCTCGTATTTAAATCTCTCTTGTCCAGTGACTAGTCATGCGACATGGGTCCTTGGTGTACTATGACCCACATTAGAAACAGAAATCCATTCCACATTTGCAAGCTACATACTTGCAGCCTTCGGTTTTTGAAACAAAAGTCCTGCAAGCTGGACATTGCCTGCAGCCCAAATCTCTCAGCCTTTAATTTTCAGAATTTTGCTGACAATTGCCTTCATGAGCTATCTCAAGACATTTTGGACAGTGTGGTGTGCCACAAGTATTACATTTTCTCTTCTTGAGACTAAATACTCCTGAACAATCTCTCGACCTACAATTAGCATGATCTCTGTTCTGCTGGAGAAACTTGAATGCTTCGAACTTTTCTAATTTATTCCGTGTGTTGCTATCTAAGTACTTGTAAATGGGAAGAGAATGATCAAGAGGAGCCTTACAGCCTTATTGCAAACATTTGGCAGACTCGAAGTTATTTGTCTGAGATGTGATGTAGGCTAGCGAGCACTCTTGGCAGAACTAGTGCCTGCATTTCGATATGGAGTATAGTATTTCATGTTGATTTTAGCATACTTTGCAGAGCTTGAACATCTTTGATTTATGGATATTAGTATTTCCTCTACTTTATTCTTTCATAAATGATTTTACAAAATAGGATTGAATGGATATAATTATGATTTATAGCAATACATAAACAGATACGCAGTCAACTGTGACCCATAGAAATGATTTCAAGCCAAAAAAGGGTTCCAGGCTGATAGGAGGCATTCATGTAAGCTATCTTCTGTGGGTTTTTATTCCTTTGCTGGTTTTCGCATGCCTCTATTCTTATCACTAGTCGGTCAAACTCAAACAAGAAAAACCTTTCCCGAGTGCTACCATTACAGCAACAGCTTGCCACTACCCTCAGGACATTGAATTCAGGTTTTTTATGCTTTCTGCTGGGAGCTTCATAGGTGTCATCTACTTTTCCATCTTTGGATGGCTCAACCTTATCAAAAGATAAACCTCTTTCCCCTTCAAGATCGAAAAGTGGGTGCATCCTCTGGCTCAGGTGTCGATTGTAGGTTTCTATTTTGCTGTTGCGACCATCGACGGACATGGCACAACATCCATTCATGGCCCAGGAGCAGTCTTTTTCTTCATTGTCTTGTTCATTTGCCTTGGCTACGTCACCTTCATCATGGGATAGCTCAAAAAATGGCAGTCAGGAGCCGTCAGTCGGATAAGCTACATTGTCAAGAACTCAATGTTTTGGTGGCTTGTAGGGGTCATAATTTACTGTTTGGTTGGATTGATCAAGGAAGGAGATGATATGAATCATGATGACCCATATGTGGTCATAATAGAATGGAATTTAGCCTTAGTTGGAATGACCTGGTTGCTTACTTTTGTTCTAGACTGGAAAGACGTATACTTGACCTTGATAGGTCCCATAGAAGGAACTGTGAAGATGATTGAAGTTGATGAGTGATAGTCAATCAATTTATTTGGATCTTTTAAGACAATAATATCAAGGTATATATTTAACCTATAACTGTAAACTACTACTTTTCATATCAGGATTTCTTTTATTCATTGTATTGCCTTAATATAAAAAATCATGACACACTTTGCTCGAGGTGTTGAGTATTTCAACAAAAAAGACTGCCAAAATGCCATCAAGGAGTTCGATCGAGCCATTTAGCAGGCTCCCGAACATCTAGAGGCTCATCTTTATCGGGGCAGGACATACTAAATATTCAAGCAGTTCCAGTTAGCAATGAACAACTACGATTAGGCTCTCATTATTGACTCTAACAGCATTAAAGCTTTGAAGTTAAGAGCTGCCCTCTACCAAAGACTGAAGAATTATGCTCGGTCGCTTGCTGACTACTCAAAAATTATCTAGATCAACTCGAATGAATAAAATGTCTTTATCAGTAGAGCGGCGATATATTTGCATCAAAGAGAGTATAAGCAAGCTCTTTAAGACCTGACCAAGGCCATTTATCTCAGTCCGAAAAATGCAAAAGCATTCTACATCAGAGGGAACTGCCAACAAAAAATGGGGAACTACAAGGAGGCTCAGATCGACTATTCAAAAGCAATAGATTCCAATCCAAGGTTTGAGTTAGCTTATTACAAGAGAGGAGAAGTTGACGAACTGAAGAAAGACTATTAAAAAGCGATAATAAATTATCAACAGCTCATTTCTCTTGATCACAACAGTTAAGTGGGCTATTTCAAGAGAGGTAATATCTATCGACTGTTGGAAAATTACCATGAAGCAGAGAAAGATTATCTCATGGCTGTGCAACTGTTTCCGCAAAGCTTTTCTTTTCTTTTTAACCTTGCTCAGTTCTATATTGAGATGGGTCAGCCCCATAAAGCCAAAGCTTATGCTGAGCAAGGAATATGCTAATTCGAATCATCGAATCATTAACTATTAAAGAATAATTTTGGATTGTCATCCAAATCAATCATTGGCATTAAAGAGTTGATCTTTAACTATCAACAGAGAAAGTATGACTTGAATGAGATTAAGAAGAAGGCTGATAAAGAAAAAAATCATCAGGTTTTGTCAAAGTTAAAAGAGAAGTTCTAAGTCAACTAAGCCAACTTTATTGAAGAGATGGATGCTTTGTGTAAACTCAAAGTTGTCCTCATGCCTTCTTGTCCTGATCTTATCAAGGACTGTAGTCATGAGTCTGAAGAAATTGAAAAACTCCCAAAAAATGTCAAGCTGAGGTCAGCAGCAAGTCGAAATTCTGATAAAGAGACCCTCAGGACTAAATAGAGCCGAAAAGGAAGCATGCAAGAGCATTAAGGTTTCTAATCTGACAAAAAACTCTTGGAAATTCAAGGTGATGACAAAGAAACTGAGTTCTCTGGCTGTTGCGAAAGACAGGACTGTTTGATTTATTGACCTCATCAATCACTATCATATTCATTTTTATGATTTATTCAAGGTTCTTATCTTATACAGTGGATTAATCTGTAAAGTTAGGAATTGACCCTTTTTGAGGTCTGATAAATATAATATGAAAGTATGTGATATTCAGGGAATTCTAATTTGAGGTCAATATCGATCTTCAATCAAACAAAAACTGTTATATATGGGTCAAGCATGTCATAAAAGACACAATCAGGACATTGTTCTTTTCTTAGGAATTATTTCTTGTTGGAGACGCATAACATCCTGATGGCAAAATTGATACTACAAATAGGATCTTCTTTAACTGTTGGAACACTGATTGATAAAAGCTGACCTTGATTGTTTCCTATATCAGCCTATTTTGTTCAAAAACCAACAGAAGCCATATTTGAGGGACTTCCAGAAATTTTCCAGCAAAAAACTTTAATCTATATTTTCAAACCACTTGGGGAGAACAATATGAATCACTACAGTTAACTGCTACATTTATCTTATTGATCAAGTCGGAAAGTAGTAGTTTGGGGTATATAAATTCTATACGTTAATTAAGGGGATTATATTCATATCTTATCTTACATCAAATGGGAAAAGGAAACAAGGGACAAGCTCAACAAGCCGGAAAGAACACCGCCAACCAAGCCGAACAAGCTGGCCAAGCCGGTCAAGCTGCTCAAGGACAAGCTGCCCAACCCCAGCCAGCCCAGAATGCCAAGAAGGGAAAGAAGGGACAATGAAGAACCCTTTTTGATAGAGATACTCTCTTTGACTGAACAACCTTATCTATTCAATCTTTCCTCCAAGCAGTTAGTTATTCCATCCAGCCTCTTTCCGATGAAGACTCTTCTCAGTGAATAACTCAGCTGTCCTTCCTTGTAAACCTATGAAGTTTGAATTACTTTTAAGGATCCTTGACGTTTTCTTGATGCATCGGTCTGCAAAGGCTCGGAGGGCAATTCAAAGATTTCTGATGAGTTGCCTTAAAGATGCCTGCCTTTAGACCCTAATGCTGCACTTTGGTAAACATTCCTATGATATCTGTCATTCATCTCATCCTCTGCCCAGGGCTTTAGTCCCTTCCGAGGGCATTTCATGAGAGTAATTAAGAAAGGATAATTCAAAAAAGCTATGTTTTGCTTCTCTAAGCCGAAAAAATTGAACACACATATCAAGAAAACTTCTATTCTTATCATGATCCGCCTCATTCTAAATTCAAGACTCCAAGAAGATTTTATTTATACGATATGAGTTCACAGCTATCCTTCTACCTCGTGAATCCTTCAGTTCTTCAATAGGTGAGGAGAAAAATACAGCAGAATCTGCCAATAATGAATACCTTCATTTGAGACCCAAAGTTTTTTTTAGACCTATGAATCATATGTATTTTCGTCAACAGTCGACTAAAATTGCTTTAAGATTGAAAAGAACAGAAGTCTAAATAATAGTATACGTATTCCATCCTGAAGCATTGATCTATAAACAATCTTATATTGACAATGAGCGAAAGTAAACAAGCAGAACAGAGTCAAGGAGGTCAGCAGCATCAACTTTCAGGACAAACAAGCCAGGAAAATGTCTTCTAACCTCAAGCTGAGAAACCTAATGGCGGGTCAAGTAGATCAACCTCACCCAATCAGCACGCCATTAACTCAAAGAAGTCAAAGAAGGGGCTGAAAAGGAGCATATAGAGAAGAAATTGCGACTCGAATATCAATAAAAACTGTTGATTTACTCGAAACATTTTCTCATGTTTCAATCATAAAAATTCCTTTCTTGTAGCAGAACAAATGGATCGATAACAAGCATATAATCATGCAGGTCTGATGGCCCAGGTCTGGTTAAGTGAATTTTGATTATTGTAGATAATGACTTTAGTTCCGTTATGATACTTCTCTTGGCAAACATCCAAGACCATTCCATTGAATGCTGACTCGATAATGTAACCTTGACCTTGATTCGAGGTGAGTTTCCATCTTTCATTGATAGTGCCATTGGGAGCACTAACGCACAACTGAGTGCCCAGTTGAGCATTGGAATGATCAGGGATTTCCAGAGTGCCTCCGTTTTCCACATTTTTTATGCAGAAAGTCCCATCATTGTTTCTGGTGAATTGCCATTTTTGGTTTGCACCTTGATTATTTTCCCAGATAATCAGTTGATTTGGATGATTGTGATCCTTGCTTGAATCAAGAGCAAGATTTGGATTGTTTACACAAAGGATGTGGTACTGGCTGTTAGGGCGTGGATTGAATGGCTGAGTGGGATCAATAATTTATTGACCACCATAGTTGCCATACCCACCTTGCTGGCCACCGTATCCTTGACCTCCGAATCCCCCTTGTTGTCCACCATAGCCACCCTGTTGTCCTCCATAGCCACCTTGCTGGCCACCGTATCCTTGTCCTCCGTATCCTCCTTGCTGTCCCTGTTGTCCCCAACTCATGTCAGTAAGATATGTTATTATACAACCCTCGAATTAAACTATACTATAAATACTATTTATCCTATTTACTGTTCTTCCTTATCCTCATAATTATGTCCTTAATGAGACGTATTTACTTCGGCATAGAATGTATGCTTTTCTCTATACCAATGACAACTAATGGAGAAATGAGGTTGATGATAGCAAATCAGTTATGAAGACTATTGACTCTGATGAAACAACAAGACAATCTTTTGATCGATGTTTGAATAGTATCTATTTTTATTCAAGACTTAAGCCAATGAATATTTGTTTTGTAAAATATCAAAACAACAAATTTTTTGTAAACTTATGTCTATAACATATTTCATAGATCACCTGTGAACTTGATACCTGGAGCACGACGCTTTTTCTGATTTGGATTCATCAGACTGCGGTTCTTAGGCTTTAAATCTTCAGCATTTTTCTTCATTCCATTCAGAACTTATTTCACATAAACAGGGTCAGTTTTCTCACCAATCTATTTTTTCCTTCTTTCCTACCCGATAACCTTCTCCCATTTTTTCTTTTAATCCTATATTTGAGTCTCTTTGGCATCGTATAGCTGTCTCAAGAAATTCCTAAGTACCATTTTGAAATCCTGAGGAGATTCGTTAGTTGAGATGCTACTTTAGACATCAAACGTGCAGTTCATAGCTATTCCCTCACCGATTCTGAGCTCAAGAGCTACAGTAATGGTATCTGATTCGATACTGATTCTGCTATTTTATTTGAGATTGACTGTAAAGTGTTTGGCGAATACAGCTACTTCTGTGTTGATTCCCATACTATTCTTCAATTCTTCTAGAATTGCTTGATCAACCTTTTTGACCCAAAATTTTACTTAGCAATCTGTGAGATAAAGAGTACAGTAATTCTTTTCTTTTTGGCGCTTGATAAGCAGAAGATACTATTGACGACCAATAGTATACTTCCTATTCAAGTTGTTGACGATCTAGAGGACATCAGTTGTGGTTTAAGAAGGAAGGGACTATTAGACCTTCAGCATTCTGGTTAAATATACAGTTAATATTATACCGCTTTTGGCAAATTGCTTATTGCAAAACACAATCAAACTTATGAATGTTTTATTATGAACCCATTAAAATATGATCAGTTAAAGAGTAAATTATGCTACCATAGTATTTAATAGATGTCATGATGACTTATTGCAATCAAATTTTAGTTATCAACATGAGCTATCCAGGTCCGAAGCAAAATTTCAGTAATTATGAAGAAACGATAGTCGAAGAAGAAAGAGAAAACAACTAGAATGAACTCTAGATAAAGAGGAGATATTCAGAAGGAAGTCAAAAATACTAAACGAGAATAACTAATGATAGGATCAAAAATATTGCGCTTGTTGAATGGAAGAAGACCATCGAACTTATCGACGAAAATGCTGTGATTTCTTTTAACAATGGTCAACAAAAAGCAGAAGAGTAGAGATATGATGAAGCAATAATTGATTTTACAGAAGCCATCAACATTCACCCCAAATACACCTAGGCTTATCTTGAAAGAGGAGCCATCTTTGGGCAGAAAGAAGACTGGTAAAAAGCCATTGAGGATTACTCTTGTGCTTTATATAAAAAATCTGACAACAAGAGAGCTTATATAAATCGAGCCAAAGCCTATCAAAAGACTTATAACTTTGGTCTTGCTATCAGAGATCTCAACAAAGTAATTGAGCTTGATCCATAGAACGTTGATGCCTATTTTAGAATTGGCCAGGCCTATGAATCTCTTCACAAACATGATGAAGCTATTGATAGCTACACTTCAGCAATCAAAATTGATCCCTCACGAAAATAATTTTATTCTTCTAGAGGAAAAATATACAAAGAGACAAATCACTACCAGGCAGCTTCTGACGATTTCAGCAAAGCCCTTGAGCTCCAACCTAACAATCCTCTATATCTATACAATCTGGCAAGTTGCCATCTCTAGTTAGGAAAATCTTAAGAGGCCAGTCAAGCCTTTCTCAATAGTGTTAATACTTTTATATAATGCCCTAAAACTGTAATGATGAAACGATGTGACATAAGTTCAGAAAGATATGACGAAGTTAAATAACTCATTACTGATTATGAAGACGTCAGGAAATAAATTGAGTATTGGAGAAAACAAGCTGAAAAGGCAGATTTGGAATAAATTCTTTCCAAAATTGATGAACTTACTCAGAAAAATCAGATTGTTGCTTTGCTAAAAGCTGCAAATGGAGTCAAAGACCAACATGATAAAACTCAGATGACTAGATAGACATAAAAAAAAACATTTACTCTCACAATTTAGCTGAATAATTTGAAAAAAATTATTGAGTCGGCAAAAATCAAGCGTAAAGAAGACGATATCGCTGTTAAGGTATGACATGAATGATTGTAGGTTCAACTCGAATCACACGCCTAGGCCATCAACAATCTTGATGAAATTATTACCTAGCTCAGAAAGGAAGTTAAAGAAGCAAAGAAAAAGACCTACATGGTTGAAGATACTCTCGATAAAATAAACAAGTTATCAAACAAAAAATAAGTTCAATATTTTAGACTTCTCTATCAAATGCTCATCAACCATTTTATAGCATATCGTGTCGGCTCGACAGGCTTTTTTACACAAGAGGCTCGAACTTTCAATCCAGCTGATAAAGTGGTTTCATAAATTGCCAAACACAATTTTTCCTTGTCCAAACTTCCATTTGTAGGTCAGTTCCTAGCAATTCCCGCTCATCTAATGCAAAGATATCAGGGTATTCGAACTGATAGGATCAACGATAATATGGCTCGAAAAATAAAAGAATCGAACTTTATTAACGAAGATCAAATTACTGAATTTATGTCTTATGCTATTCGCACCTTGATGGAAGACAAAAAATTCAGAATGCTCTGTCAATAATCACTCAAATAAGACATTGACTACTAATAAAAGAGCGAGTTGACTGATAAATTCCAAGAAACGAAATAAGCTCTAGATACCATCATTTTCAGATGTGAACGGAATGAACTATCGCATGTTGAGCAGGTTGTTATGATGCATGTGACAGCCATCACTGAAAAATTGTTCGAAATGGGTGTTCAAGAGTTTGTCATTACTTCACGTGATCGGCAGCAATTCTGCAAGATTATCTATGAATCGATTATGACTAAGGGCAACTATGAAGAAGTTGAGGAAACATCCAGAGCAGTTACATTCAAAGTTGGAGAAGTACAGACTGAAAGAAGGATAAGTGAGAAAACCGTCAAAATTCAGAAGAAGAGAATCGACACTGAGTTCAAGTTAGCCTGCAATAAATAAATAGTACCTATCAAACCTGATGGCGGTTGCATGAACTGCTTCAAATTTAAAAATGGCCAAAATTGATCAATACTTGTATATAGTTTGTTATTCCATTTTTTAATACTTCTGATAATCAATTTGAATAGCTATACGATTTTCTATTGAAGATCATTCTGCGAGCATGCTGAAGACATCATTCATCCAGGGATAAACATCGATTCCCCACATAAAAGTACAATGACCTGCATTGTAAACTTTCATGAAAGTTTTGTACTCAGGCTGGAGACTTGACCATAGGTAGTTTACATCAGTGATGTCGGCCAAAAGGTCAGATACACCAGCAAACAATCTCATGTTGACTCGAATGTTCGATAAGTTCCAGATTGGAGGATAGGGTGTTCCGTAATGAGCATTGTTTTCGCGAGTAGAACCATAATCGTAAGCCTGGAAGGTTCCATGGTCATAGGCTTGTTTCCAATGTTCCATGTTCATTACGCTAGTTCCAGCTGGATCATGACCTACCAAAACATCGTATCTTTCGTAATTGTCAACAGAGGCATCTCCGTCCATTATTTGGGTCATGATATCTCCACAAACTTTAGCAAAAGTTGAGCAGAATACAATGCCAACATCAGTTGTGAACCATCCAAAACCAGGCATGAACTCATGGATACCTCTGAGATGGAACCACTCCATGACAGCATTATGATCAAGGAGAGAAAGAACATGTGACTTGGCATTCTTGACATAGGCAACAGGTCCAAAAGCGAAGTACTTATCAATCAAACTTTCGATAACTGAATTTCTTTTGCTCAGAGCGATATTCATTTGGATAGTGCCTTGACTGTGTCCGACATAATGAATTTTTTGACTTGTGATTTGATTGATATAGGTAAAGACAGCAGGAAGATCATAGTCAGCCATGTGTTGAAAGGTGAACTCCCAAAATTATTTTCCTTTGTTTGGGTTGTATTTAGTATGATTTCTGGAGTGTTTGTTACCTCTGCTATTGCCCAGCCACACATCGTAGCCCTTATTGGCAAGCATAAATCCTGGAGCTTTATTTTAGTCATTGAGGAGCCACGTATCAGAACAGTCAAGAAGGCCATGCTGAAGCAAGATTGGCTTGAGGCCATATCTGATGACTGTATTTTTCTTTTGGATTCTGAAGAGAGTCAGGATGTAGCCGT
>Ga0100385_1005506_pt1 | contig 10597 bp, 13 predicted proteins | sample CryGeymeta201509_FD_81543 | JGI IMG/M metagenome (GOLD analysis project Ga0100385, IMG submission 81543) | Groundwater microbial communities from Crystal Geyser aquifers in Utah, USA - Crystal Geyser metaG 2015-09 | ecosystem: Environmental > Aquatic > Deep subsurface > Groundwater | place: USA...
AGCTCAGGGCCGATCATATCTCTTCGATGGCTGAGATATTGAAAGGCCTTTATGAATACTACACCTGCACGCTCGACTGCTCGGACGAAGCTGTCCATGCAGATGTGCTTGGTGGTATCGAAGAGAAGGAGAGGCGTTAAAAGCATGGGCGGAGTGAATATTATGCAGAGGTGGAAAAATCTAATGATATGAATGATGGCGTTCCAGACATTCTACCAGAATGACCTCACATTTGCTATTTTTTTTCTAAAACGATTGGCTGTAGACTTTTAAATGGTCTCTTACTATTTCTTATCGCTGTCTTGGAGGTTGATGATTGCAGGAAAACAGAGAGCATAGCCAGTGACCAACATCGAGGGAACCACTGCTCTTCTGAAGAAGCCTCGATTTTGACCCCACTGGAACTACCTTTTGAGAGTATTGAAGGGGATATTTCTGGGCCTGAAGAGGAGAGAGAATCTTCCCATCATCCTTTGCATCATAAAGGCAAATTTAATATTATGCTCAACTATCAACTCACATATTATTTGATATATATTGAGACAGAATTATGATCACCTATAGATGCCCACTAGCCTTTAGTGCAGGCTATGGCTATTGAGTGCCTCCTATCTCCAGAGCCAATTCCTTGTCTTTTTTGTTTGATATAAAAGGTGTCTCTCGGTATATTGCCAAGCTAACGCTTATTTTTTGATCTGCTTCTGCTGTCTATCTTTATTGCTTTTATTCGCTTGGGATAGTTTTATTATGACCGCTCACAAGTGCTTATACACTTTTAATTTGAATGGGAAAAGAGCTATAGTTGGAGGAAAAGCTCCGCAGATCAGAAGCATTGACGGAAGAAGACGTTTATAAGGATTTCATGGAATATGCAAAATAAGTCAGTGACGAACTTGACATTTACGCCTACATGGAGTAGAATTAGATTGGAACCGATGTCACTGAGTACTGGATCGAGAGGTTCAAAGCCATGCGGAATCATTGCTAATTTGTCTCCCTCGTCTAGCTCATATACAAGGCCCTTAAATACCAAGAGGTCTCAGAGTAACCCTCAATTTATCCAGATGCAGAATCAATTAGTACACCCGAAAACTCAAGCACGACCTTTTTCAAATCATATCGGGGAATTGTGCGGGTAGAAAACGAAAAGTCAGTGATTTCGAACTGCATAGTCAATGCAAGATAAACCCTCCCACCCGCATGATCGGCAATATTGAAGTGTACGTGGACTCCCCTGAAAGGAGTAACTATGACCTATAGGACTTTGCAGCATACATTGAACGATAGATGAAGGATTACTGTGAAGTTGAAAGAGGAGCCTATCAGCGGAAGCAGGCAGTAAAGCCTCCTTCTTTCCTGGCTAAAAAATAGTAACACTTGCTCAAATTGGCAGAAGAGTTACTTTCAAAAAACAACAGGAAGAGCTACCACGAAAGGAACAGCAGAGGAGGAGGAACTCGAAGGTTTTCCAACCAACCCAACATCAAAGCCATTTAAAATTATGATCAAAGCTGCTATCAAACACCCAAACTAGCTGACCACACCCCTGAGCATCGTATCCTTGATAAGGAAGCTCTTAGGCAAAAAATTGAAAGCGACCGCAGTAAAGATTCTGTGGAAATTTTGAAAGATATGGCCGAAAGAAAGTCTGACAATTGTAGAAGCCCCAAGTTCAAATTTCAAGGTCAAGATGCCCCTCAACCATTTCACCAGGAATATGTCAGATGTTAAAACTCTAGCGTCGACGTTCTCTTTTCATTCGGGAAGAAGAAAAGATCAAGGTCAGCCAGCCGCTTCTTTGAAAGAGCTCGGGATGGCAGCTAGAAGGATGTAAGAAATGAGGGTTTCATTTAATATTCTTTCAGCAAAGATGGAAGATCTCTGGATGGAAGCCGACCGTTTGCCGTCAAGAAGGAAGATTTTGAATTGGGGTTATTAATAAAGCAATGCCAAAGTGAAAAATACGAAAAGCTTGACTCTCGCACCTTTTCATCAGAGATCGACTCCAATCAGTAAAATTACGGCTATCAGGACAAGCTCAATCTACCAACTTTTGTTAACAGGACCAGAAAACCATTTGAGGTTCTTCTTTAGATGAGCAGTAGCAATGTCAAAGATATCTCCGAAGTTCAGCTCGAACAGCTTAACGACGACAGAAACCCGGAGAATTTCGAGCTGTAGGAAAGGAAAATTATTCAGCACTCAGAAATGAAGAAAAAGGTCACTGCCGAACCTATCTTTTTCAGCGAAAGAAAGCCCTGTGAAAGTAGGTAGGACGATGAAACTTCTACTTTTGTCAGAAGCAGCAAAAACTGATTGTTTATTTTACCTTTGTCAGAAAATCTTCTTGTTTATAATTCATGTAAGAATAACTCAAAAATAATTCTGACGATAGGAGCTCAGTGACAACCACTGACCTCTCTCGCCCTATTCAAAACGAGAACATTCAACCTCAGCTAAAACCCAGCTTAAAAGCACTGATATACAAGAGCGCCAAACTGCAGTCGAGAAATTACTGCTCAAATCTTTGCCAAATAATCACACCCATAATATGCCTACTATTTACAGTCGTTGTTAGGGTCATGGTGGAGGGGCTCACCACAGGAGCAGTAAATAGTTACTCCTTCCCACAACCCTTTAACATGCCAGTCATGAACTGGGCACTCCGCACCCAGCTTAACCTATCTTGCCAAGAAAAGTACTACTACTAAAGTGATCTATCAGCCGAAAATTTTACAAAAGAGATAATCAGCTTGCAGCTCAAGGATTATTGCCCGCAGGAGAAAACTTTCAACCCTTTTTTCATCAGAAAAGATTCGATTCAAGCAGCAGTGATGGAAAAATTGAAGGAAGCAGACGTGACAGCCTTTGAAAGAGGTGAAGACCTAAGGACCTAAATTCCTGATGGAGCTATCAATTTCAGAAACTCAAGCAACACCTAATTGAGTACTACACTATCCATCAATGATTTCAGGCTTCCAGAGTACCACAAAAACAATGGAGCAACTAAAATATTGATCCGAACCTCCGAGACAGCAGTGATAGGGACTTACCTGAGAGTAACTGAGGGTTTAATGTCTTTGGTCGATAAAATCACTCGACCCTATTTGCAGAAAACAACCTCAGATGACAAGCAGATTTTAGCGGGGTCTTACATGTATATGCCTTTTTCAGGTTCAGACACTTCTCTGATTGACAAGGCAGTCAATGTAATTGGATCAGGTCTGTATCCCTTGGGACTATCTCTGCTGATGCCCATACTTCTCTACATGGTGGTTTCAGAGAAATAGGAAAGGCAAATTGAAATAATGAAAATGAACGGCCTTGACTCCAAGCACTACTGGATCAACTATTTCATTGTTAGCTTTTTACTGTGTATGCTCACTTCCCTCAACATGTATATCTTTGGAGCCTACATCATTGATATCACTTTCTTCCAACAGACTTCCTTCATGCTCATTTGGCTCACCTTTATTGGATGGGCCATAGCTCAGGTGGCATTGACTAGCTTTGTGCAAATATTCATCAGCAACTCTAAGACTGCCACCATTGTGGGATATCTCCTCTCCATTTTCAGCACCATCATCGGTGAAGTCATCTCAACGATCATATTCCCATTACCGATGAGAATGCCTTTTGGTCTGTTACTGTATCCACCATTTGCTCTATGCAGAATCATCTACTATATGGGCTGGTCGTGTTCAGAAACAACAGGTTGCTATAGATCTCTTGAAGGAATGCGGCCTTAAATGATAGAAGCTCTAGCTATTCTTTATCTGTGGTTTCTAGTCTACCTCATCTCAATCTGGCTAAACCAAATGGTGCAGCAGCAATATGGAGTGGCAAAGAATCCATATCTTGTTTAAAAATGCCTCAACCTATGCCGGCAGTCGAGGCACTAAGGAGGATAGTTGTTAATGGAGTAATCGGAGCAGAGCTATGCAGGAAAACCTCATGATGCCAACGAGGTTGAGCTAAGCGACATGTAAAATTAACAACTAAATAGAAAATAGGACCTTGTGGATGAGTCTGTCTTCATACATCGGGAGTAGGCCAACTCGGCCCGAATCGATGAGGCTCTTGTAATCAGAGACATCAGCAAAAAATATAAAATTGATAATGGTTAAAAAGACAAAATTGCCCTGAAACCCCTCACGATGAAGCTCACCAAAGGATAGATCTTCGGGTTTTTAGGGCCTAATGGAGCAGGAAAGACTACATTGATTTCTGTCCTTACGGGAATGTATCCACAAACGTCAGGAAATGCATGGATCGGAGGACGCTAAATAGGAAATTCTGCTGCCAACATGCTTATCGGCGTTTGTCCTCAGTTTGACATTCTCTGGAGATAGCTCACTGTCGAAGAGCACATCAGGTTTTACTGTAAACTAAAACAAGTGGGGGATGATGAAATTGATGCCAGAGTGGAAGAGTTGTTGAGATAGGTAGATCTGACCAAGGAAAGGGACTACTTTATCGGGCAGCTTTCAGGAGGAATGCAAAGGAGAGTGTCGATAGCCTGTGCCTTATCAGGTAATCCCAGTGTCGTTATCCTCGATGAGCCAACCTCAGGCCTTGATCCATATCATCGCAGATAGATTTGGAAAATTCTCGCAAGTAATTGTCGGTTGATTCAGGGTGCAAGAAAAGAACGTCAATCTTCATGACGAGTCATCTCATGGACGAAGTGGAATTTCTGTGCGATAGAATAGCCATCATTAGCCAAGGTCAAATGAAATGCATCGGTGACCTTCATAGCCTCAAGTAAAAATTTGGGAAAGGTTATCGACTAACAATCAGCTATCCCGCTATTTTGAAGGAAGAAGAGGGTCATGTATGTCCTGAAGTTGTTTAGCAGCTGATTCAAAAGCTCAGGCTGGAGATCATAAATCAGTTGTAGACGAGGGTAGTTCTGAAAATCGAGAGAAGAGACATGAGATAATGCATCGAAATACTGAAGAAAGAGAAAGAACTGGATTGGTTTATCAACCAGCCAAGCCTCTATGACGTGTTTATGCATTTCGTTAAGTGATAGATGTATTTTATAGAAGTAGCAATCATTCTTGGTTCGTCTCCATCGCCTTGTCGCAAATTCTCTCGATCAGCACTAAAATACTTTCCTCCATCTCCTCCCGCTCCTTGCGGCCTTCGCCAATCTCCTTCTTGACCTTCTTGAGAACATCTCTCAACATCTTGTAAAACTCAGACTCAGACTCACTGTACTTTTCTGAAAGTTCGGTAAATTCCGAGTGCATTTTCTAATATTCCTCCAGGAACTATGCATGAATACCCTCAATATGCTCTTCTCTTTCATGACAGTCTCTCTCGAGTCTTTCTCTGATGTCGCTGAGGTCTTTGTCCAATGATTCTTCGATATCTTTTATGCAAGTTGCCCTTTCTTTGTTTTATCTTTCCACAAGATCCCTGATGATGAAGCATTTATCGTCAACAAATCGTGTAATTCTGGCATCACTAGCCTTTCTTTCATCAATGTGCTTGGAGATCATATCTAAAGCCATTGACTAACATTTCTGGGTTTCTTCCCGGAGAGCACGATCTGTCTCAGCATGGTCAACCGAAAGTTCTTTGCTTATTTTTCCAAACTAAATAGCTTATGAAGTTACGAGATGCCTGAGCTCGTAGCTGCGATCGTTGAAGTTGATACTCATTCTTTGAAACTATGCCTCAAGATCTGCCACCTGCTTCTAGAGGGTGTCAATTTTACGCTCGGCCTCAGCTCGATGCCCGACCTTGAGGGAATTGATTTTCTCAGCGAGCATGAGCATTCTGTTCTCTGTCATGTGCTTGGCTGAATTACTTGATAGTTACGCGAGTAGATGTTTTCTTTTAGAAACTGTGACATGATTTTCGAATTATATATTTTTTCATCATCAATCATCTATGAATGGAACATCAATTCAACTGGTACAGACTGTGTTGCATACCTATTCGAAAGATGTTTATTTTTGAGTGATCGGACATCATGTCTGACTTTGAAAATAGTTCATACAAAATATACTTTATTGCTAGTGAAGAAGTTCCTTCAAAAGATGAACTTGAAAAATGTGCTTTGAATGATTTTTATTATTATTCGTTTAAGTCAAACGAAATAACCTATTCATTTCTGATTTGAGTCTGCAGGACAATTAGTATAAAGACAAAACCTTATAAGAAGGTTTATATACAAATCATTAAGAGATGGGAAATCAAATAACATAATCTTGCGGTTGCTGCTTTAATTGTGCGGGGTTCTCCTAGGGCTAATGCTTCTGCCAGGCCCTCTAACACTCAACTCCCTCAGCACATCCCTCATGGGAATTCATAAGCAGCCTCAACCCCCAAGACTAAATCAACTAAGAGACATAAAGTTTTACCCCTCCAACTCAACCAATCCAACCTCAACCTTCTCAAAAGAGAAGAACTAACTTTGACTTCAGACACTATGGTGTTATATTGAAGGATATTATCCGCAGACTTTGTGGATAAAGAGTTGACCCTACCTTCAACAAAAAATACTATCATCGGGTGGACTACTTTGTTAGATTGCTAAATTTACTTTAAAAGAAAGGAGATCTGGCAAATGGATTTGAAATTTTCCAAGCTGTTCTCCAGAAAGAAGAGGAAGCAATTGTTTTGACTTTGTCTTCAGAACAAACAGAAACTTAAAAGTTGGTCCGGGAACAGTTTCTGAGAAAGTCTCATCTGACTGCTTTTAGCCAATTTTTAAAGGGAGATATTAAAGGTTGCATGAAGACCATCTATGACTACGACAACATGCGCCAAAAAGGCAAGTTCGAAGCTGCATTCAAGGAAATTCTCACTCACAGGAAGCAACTAGGCCTCATGAGCGAATGAGCTGATTTCGATACCCCTTATATAAAGTCTTCTTAGATATTAAGTAAATGACTTGAGAGTAATTAAATGAATGAATAATATATTTGGGCTGGGTTAGTAATGCTGATATTTGAAAAATATAACTTTAAATGATGAACATTCACTAACAACCCAGGCGACACAAAAAATCCGGTATCAACTTCGAAGAGCTCCTCAACAAGGAGTGGAGCGTCCTCACTAAATCATAATATAGTGACCTCCAAACTGCCTTCAAGCGCACCGATCAAAGAAATGGTGGAATCAGTTTCTATGATCTCATCAATATTCTCAGAAGTAATTGCAATTTGATGAAGATGCAGGACTGCCCATCAGCGAGGAGAGAAAAGACAAAATTAACAAAGATTTCATGAACAAAGAAGTCCGAGTTCTAAACTTTGACACACTTCTCAATACCGCAGCCATGTTAAAGAAAGAAAGAGACGAAAACTATCGAGGTGAAATTCCTGAAGAAAACTAATACCGTATATCATTTTCTACTCAGTTGACGCCTTTGTTGCTCTCGGTGGAAAAGCTGACAAGTCTGGCTACGTCAGCAAAAGCTCACTGATGGAAATCGTCAAAAGATAGTTTGAGCTATCACTGGATTTGGAAGCTGTCATTGAGGGTCTACAGCATGAAAACCTTGACTATGAAGTGTTTTGCTCCATATTCTAACAGGACAAGGAGAAGAACGAGGGCCGTCTGGCATCCGCTGCATCTCAAAGATCCTTAAGAAGCCAGGCAAGCAACAAATCCTTGGTTATTGACTAAAGAGATTTCCAAAAATTCCTGTCTCAATACGAGAATGAGGAGTATTGATAGATGATATGCCTGACCATATTGATAATCAAACTTAAAATATCAAAAAAGTGCCTCCGCGCGGGATCGAACCACGGACCTTATGATCTTCAGTCATACGCTCTCCCAGCTGAGCTACAAAGGCAGTTGCTTATTATCCCAATCAGTTCCTCTTGACTGAGATACACTCCTATAATATTCAGAGTAGTGATAGAATTAATGATAAAATCGAGTGATAGGAATGGTTGAGAGAAGTAGCAAATATAAATGAATCAATTAGCTTGATTTTTAGAGCAGCTGAGACCAGCTGTATCGAAAATAAGCAAAATTGCAGCTCCAGCCAAAGATTGGAGAGGGATCAGCTTGCTTCCTTTGTAGAAGCCTCTGACTCCTTCACTTCTCCATATTTTTGATCCGAAACTCAAAAATTTTTCAGTTGAGTTGATCAATATTCTCCTTCTGCGGATTATGTCAATAGGATAGCATATGGCTCCAGCTGTCACTGCACAAAAATAAGCTATCAGGGCCTTCTGATCAACAGATTTGGCCTGATGCTTAGCGCTATCATAGATTCCGTTGAAACTACCCCTAAAAACAGCCGTTCCAATCATTGAATTCAAGAATCATTGGTAAAAATACCTAGCTCCATTGCTTTTCAGCAAGTTTTTCAGAGTTGATATAATTTTTCCCTATCGCTCTGTATTTGTGCCGAGGTGTTGCCTCAGAATGTCGAAAGGATAGAGAATTGAAGAGGCAGTCCAGCCTGCAAGGATCGCGATTCCCATATTCAGACTGACAGTATTAGGGCAACTATTTTGAAGAAAACCTCTTGCCTTGTAGTTGATGTACTCGTTGGGGAAGAACCGCGCGATGCCAATTGTATTTCCCTTCCACAATGATCTGACTCCTTCTTTTTCCACCATGGTTGAAATGCAATGGCGGACAGATGAATAATTCTATTTGATTTTACCAGTGGTAAGCAGCTCCTGGGTTGTTTGAAGACGAAGCTTGATGATTTAAAGAGGGTTGGTGGCGGTGAGAAGTGAGACGACGGTGGCTGTTTAGTAAAACTTGGTGATCTCCATCTAATTTATTTTAAAAGAATTGTTATGTTTTGAATATCCCATCTGTTTCTGACGAAGACTAATAAATGCCACCCTACATTTTTGTAACCACATATCAACTTTAGAAACCTTTCGACGAGCACACCCCAAGTAACGAATACAACCAGATTTTTACTCCAATTTTCTACTAATGGAAAAATTGATAAGTAAATTTAATATTCTGTTATTTGGATTAATATCTATCAATGATCCACCCTACCAAATTATTCAAGTAGTACATCTATCATGCTTAATCTTTTTAGGTCCTGTCCTCGCCCATTGATCTCATTGCCATTTCAAATAGACACCAGAATATCTTTAGAACTTTTTTGTTCAATCTTAGCATACAAACTGATACCCAATCATAAATACCAAGCTGAAATTTAATACTGACTCTTCCTCATCAAGATGTAGATATATTTTTATTTCCTGAGAAAAAAAGTATTTATGCGCATGAGCAAATAGACGCCTGACTGTAATTGTAGCCCGACTTCAGATATAATATACAACACAAAGCCAACTTTCAAAGCCCATAAGCCGAAATTAACAGACGCAGAAGAATAGTTCATCAATGAGACAGACTTTAACTTCTCTGATCTTGAACACCAAAAACATTTGTCTCTGGGGCTCGCAGACGGCAAGGATATTCATCTTTAGGTTGCACCAGGTTTGAATTTGAAGGGAAAATGTTCTAATAAAAAATGCAGGGCATGTATTAAAAATCATAATTGCTGGATACAAAAGGGCTATGGTGTCTTCAGCATCGGATAGGAAAAATTCGAGAACTGTTGCAGGACATGCGGTCATTAGATAGAGGCTAAGTCAATTACTACTTTCGGATTTTATCTTGCAAAAGTTGATGTCAAAGGGAGGAAATACTAAGGCAATAAATAGGTTCCTTTTAAGGAAACATTCATCGAGAACAAAGGAGAGAAGCTCACCTACTTTTGTGACGATAAAGAAAATATCACCACCTGGGGGTACATCAAGTTGGAAGTTACAACAACACTATGATCTTTGAATTATTTGAATCACAACAGCCCTATCAGACGAAGACTAGTGGCGAGTTCAAAACTAAATTTCTTGCATTAAGTAGGCTCAAGCTAGACTAATATAATTATTGTCAATACTTGAATAAAAACTATTACCAGAAAGAATGAGCTACAACTAATCCGACTGTAACTCGTGAAACTAATATAGATATATATGATGAGCCAACCACAGGGGTCAATCCTGAAAAAGCAGAAGAGAAGACGATCGGCGAAGTGAATTATTTTATTGATGAGGCCAACTTCAATTTTTCCAACCTCAACAACAAAAAAGAAAAGACTTTGGGTAAATATGATCCCGCCAAAAAGCATCTGACAGTTCACAGAGGCTTCAATCTTAAAGGTCGGTGCAATAATGAAAACTGCCTTGCCTATAAGCACGAAAGAAGCTGGGTTCCGAAAGGGTACGGAACTTTTGACCTTGGAAAGGAAAGATTCAAGAATAAATGCCAAGGTTGTGGCTCCATAATTAAAGGGAGCTCTTTCAAGACCTTTGGATTTCGCTATGCAGAAGTCCATATTGAGGGAACAAAAATTGAAGGAGAGAAATAAATTCCTTATGAGGAAACATTGAAGGAAGAGAAAGGAAATCTGGCTTACTTTACTGACTACGACGAAGACATCATCACGTGGGGCTATATCAGCCTGACTGTCAGTAAAATCTGATTTTCGCTGGCATATCTCATTAATTTCCTGTACGATTTAATTCGATTCAGCTGTGAGATTAAATGGTGAAACAGACGTGTATATATATCTTATTCATTATGAGCACTC
>Ga0100385_1005514_pt1 | contig 10589 bp, 9 predicted proteins | sample CryGeymeta201509_FD_81543 | JGI IMG/M metagenome (GOLD analysis project Ga0100385, IMG submission 81543) | Groundwater microbial communities from Crystal Geyser aquifers in Utah, USA - Crystal Geyser metaG 2015-09 | ecosystem: Environmental > Aquatic > Deep subsurface > Groundwater | place: USA...
CAATGTACTCATCCCGGGCCTGCGGCGAAATTCGCATGGTTACCTAGATTGGTTGCGGAGATTACCTGCCTGCCCATCCTCCGGCACCCCGGCAATGCCGCACTGGAGCGCGAGTCTGACCAGCTCGGCGAGCGAGCCCACCTCCAGCTTTTCCATCAGATGCGCCCGGTGCGCCTCGACCGTGCGCGTGCTGATGTCGAGCGCTCGCGCAATGAGCTTGTTCGGCTTTCCGGAAACCACCAGTTGCAGCACTTCCTTCTCCCGCGGCGTCAGTTGGTCCACATGCCGACCGCATTCCGCGGAGTCGGGCTCGATGCCGGGCGAGCGCTGCGCGTTCTTGAGCGCACCGTTGACCGCGTCGAGCAGCTCCTGGTCGTCGAAGGGCTTCTCGATGAAATCGATCGCGCCGCTTTTCAGCGCGCGAACGGCGAGCTTCACGTCGCCGTGTCCGCTGATCATCACCGCGGGAATTCGCGTGCCACGCTTCTGCAGGGCTTCGAGGAGATCGATGCCGCTCGTCATCGGCATGCGGAGGTCGCTCACCAGGCACGCCGGCCCCTCGCCCAGCGGTTGCGCGAGAAACGACGCGGCATCGGGGAAGCCCTGCACCGCCAGTCCGACCGACTGAAACAGCAGTCGCAGGGAATCGCGCACGGCGGGCTCGTCGTCGACGACATAGACGATCGGTGCCGCACTCTTCGGCTCACTATTCATGGTTGGCAGCTTTCAGTGTGAAATGGAAGACCGCGCCGCTTCCGGCGAGAGACTCCGCCCACAGACGGCCACCATGCGCTTCGACGATCGAATGGCACAGCGCGAGTCCGATGCCGGCGCCCTCGCTCTTGGTGGTGAAGAACGGATCGAAGATGCGCTCGAGGTTCTCCGCCGGGATTCCCGGGCCGTTGTCGGCCACCGCGAACTCGATCAGTCCTTCCTCGCGCGCATAGGCATTCAGCGAGACGCAGCGCTGCGCCACGGCGCTCCCGGCAAGCGCTTCGATCGCGTTGCGCACCAGGTTCAGCAACACCTGCTGGATCTGCACCAGGTCGGCCCGGACGCTGCAATCGCCGGGGCATGCGCCGGCATGCAGGTCGACCGCATGCTGGTGCGCCTCGGGTGCGCTGAGGTGCAGCGCTTCGCCGATCAGCGATTCCACCGGAAGTTCGACCATCTGCGCGGCACGGTCCTGGACGAAGCCGCGAATGCGCTGGACGATTACGCTTGCCCGACGCGCCTCGTTGTACGCGCCCTCCAGCGCTTCGGCGAGTGCGGGGTCGGCGGCCCGCCCGGCGCGCAGGAAGCGCTGTGCTGCCTGCGCGTAGCTGGTGATGGCGGTGAGCGGCTGCGCGACCTCGTGCGCGAAAGCCGTCGCCATTTCGTCCATCGACTTGACGCGGCCGAGGTGCGCCAGTTGTTGCAGGTGCAGTTGCGCCAGCTCCTCCGCGCGGCGCCGCTCGGTGATGTCGGCGACCACCGCCATGATCCCGGCCGGTCGCCTCGGCGTGTCGCCCAGGCGGCGCATCGCGACGGACACCCTGAGCGGGATGCCGGCGCCGGTCTGCAGGGCGACTTCGCGGGTGACGTCCCTGGCGGCCGTGCAGGTTTCGAGCGCCGCGCAGAGGGCGGCACGCTCGCCTGCGACGACGACGTCGGTCAGGGGCAGCCCGAGCAGGCGGCTGCGCGCCTGCCCGAGAATTGCGCAAAAACGTTCGCTGACGTAATTCAGCCGCCCATGCGCATCGAGCGTCACCACGCCTTCGGCCATCTGCTCGATGAGCGTCCGGTGCGCCTGCTCGCTCTCCGCGACGCGGCGCAGGTAGCGCTGCCGTTCGCAGACCGCTGCCGCCAGAAACAGGGCGGTCGCCGCGACGACCAGCAGAAACTGGCTCAGCGAGAACAGCGCGTCGCTCTGGCTGGCCACCAGGAAGGGGCCGCTGCCGCTGCTCGCAGACCAGGTGGCGAAGCCGCTGGTCACGAGCATCACCGTCGAGGTCTCACGCGGACCGAAGCGCAGCGCTGCCCAGAGTACGACCGCGAAGATCGCATAAAGCGGTGCCGAGCCGGGGGCGATGGGAGTCGCCGTAAACGCGCCTGCATTCAGCACGACCGCAGTAAGCAGGAGTGACGCGAACTCGAACACGTGCTGCGGCGCTGCATGTCGCATGTACCAGGTCAGGATGACGGGCGCAACGATCATCACGCCCAACCCGTGCCCGAGAAAGCCGACCAACAGACCCATGGACTGATCCGCCGTGGGGAGCCCACCCTGCCCAATCACGGCGAGGACAAACAGCCGGCTTGCGACGCACAACACCGCGGCTGGTACCGCACCCAGTGCGATGAAGCGGGTCACGTCACGTATCCGGGCAAGATGCAGATCGATGGGACGCACACGCGTGAGCAGCAGCCAGGCGACCAGCGACTCGACGACGGTGCCCAGCGCAAGCGCCAGCGCCGAAGACGGAACGAAGCCGGCTTGCAGTTCGACCAGGAAATCGCCGGCGAACACGCCGAGCGCCGCCAGGGGTCCCGCGATCAGGACACCTGCGACGGCCACTCCGGCCGCGGGCCATATTCCGGCGAGACCGCCATCTAACGGAAAGCCGTCCAACGCCAGCAGCCCCGCGGCGAAATACGCCACCGCGGTGAGCACCGCTGCCCGGAACCAATGCGGGCGGCAAACGCCGGGCGGCGAGTCGATCATCGCGGTCGTGCTGCCGGCCGGGCGTGCAGACACAGCTGATTTCCTCCCTCCGGGTTGTCTGTGTTCCGGAGCATCTGCTTGGTCGCGCCAGGCCCCGCTGTGCTTACAGGCCATTCCAGAATCGGCGCAGCCCGCACCGGCTTGACTTCTGAACCGATCGGTCCATAATACGGCCATGAGCCCCGGACGCCCGATCGAGTTCGACCGCGAGCAAGCCATCGAGGACGCCATGGAGGTGTTCTGGCGGCAGGGTTTCGAGGCGACTTCGCTCGCCGACCTGCTGGCGGCGATGAAGCTCTCGAAGAGCAGCTTCTACCACGCGTTCGGAAGCAAGCAGCAGTTGTTCGAGACCTGCCTCGCGCACTTCCGCCGGCGCCAGACGATCCGCATGACCGAGGCGCTGGCCGCCGCGCCCTCGGCCCTGGCGTTCCTGCGCAGGATGCTGCGCGGGGTGGCGCACGAGGCGCGCGGAGAGCGCTGTCCCAAAGGCTGCCTGATCATGAACAGCGCTACGGAATTCGCCGGCCGCGACCCGGCGATCGCCCGTCTGGTCGCGCTGGGCGTCGGCGACTTCTCCGGGGTGTTCCGGGCCGCGATCCGGCGCGCGCAGCGCGAAGGCGACGTCCCGGCGTCCCGCAGCGCCGAGACACTGGCCCGCTACGTCGTGTCGACGATCAGCGGGCTCAAGACGATGCTCAAGGCCGGCGCGAGCCCGCGCACCATCGAGCGCATCGCGGAGGTCGCGCTGGGCGCCCTGCGCTGATTGTTTGTTTTTGTTTTGGACCGTTCGGTCCATTTGTTGCACCAACCACCGAGGAGACCACCATGCTGGCCGAATACCGGATCACCCTCCCCCCCCAGACGATCGAGAACGCGAATCCCGCTGCGAAGGCGGTGCTCGAGAAGGCGTTCGCCCAGGTCGGCTTCATTCCCAACATGTATGCCCGGATGGTCCACTCGCCGGGCCTGCTCGACACCTACCTGCACGGCTACGCCGCATTCCGCGGCCAGTCGGGATTCTCCACGCAGGAGGGCGAGCTGATCCTGCTCGCGATCAGCCGCGAGAACGGCTGCGAGTACTGCGTCTCCGCGCACAGCTTCCTCGGCGACAAGAAGTCGGGCGTCCCGACCGAGGTGACCGATGCGGTACGCAACGACACCGAGATCCCGGATCCGAAACTGCGCGCGCTGGCGACCTTCACGCGAGCGCTGGTCGCCAAGCGCGGCCTGGTGAGCCGGGCCGACGTCGAGGCCTTCCTCGGCGCCGGATACGAGGAGCGTCACATCCTCGAGATCATCCTCGCGATCTCGGTCAAGACGCTGAGCAACTACGTGAATCACCTGTTCCACACGCCGCTCGATGCGGTGTTCGCGCCGCGGCGCTGGACCGAGGCGCGCTGACGGCCTGCGGGCGGCCGGCGCAGTCCCGATCGAACGTCGTGCGCCCGGCCCGTCCGGGCGCAACCAAGGAGACCCGATGGACCCGCAACGCATTCCCGCGATTTCCGCATGCGTCTTCGACGCCTACGGCACGCTGTTCGACTTCAACACCGCTGCCGCGCTCGCGCGCGACGAACTCGGCGACGACTGGCAACGCCTGTCGGAGCTCTGGCGCCAGAAGCAGCTCCAATACACCTGGCTGCGCGGGCTGGGCGGGCATCACGCCGACTTCTGGCAGGTGACCGGCGATGCGCTCGATTTCGCGCTCGCCACCCTGAAGCTCGACCGGCCCGGACTGCGCGACCGGCTGATGAACCTCTACCTCGCGCTGGGCGCCTACCCCGAAGTGGCCGAGACGCTTCGCGCGCTCAAGGGGCGCGGAATGAAGCTCGCGATCCTCTCCAACGGCTCGCCCGCGATGCTCGAAGCGGTGGTGCGCAACGCCGGGCTGACCGAGCTCCTCGACGGGGTCTTCTCGGTCGAGGAGGTCGGCGTCTACAAGCCCCATCCTTCGGTCTATGCGCTGGCCGAGAAGCGGCTGGGCATCGAGCGATCGAGGATCTGTTTCCTGTCCTCGAACGGCTGGGACGCCTACGCGGCCAAGGCGTTCGGCTTCCGCGTGCTGTGGTGCAACCGGTTCGGCCAGGCGCCCGAGCGAATTCCGGCCACGCCCGACGCCGAGATCGCGACGCTTTCCGAGCTTCCGGGGCGGCTTGCCTGAGCGATCGCGCGGGTTCGCCAAGCCCCTGTAAGAAAGCCGGAAAGCTTCCGTCCAAGGGGGCTGGCCGCGGCACGTCTCGCGGCGTGCAGCACCCAACCATGGAGAGAACCGTGATCCGGAAGTCCCTCGCAGCAGCACTGGTCGGCATTGCGGCCGCGGCTCCGGCCGCCGCCGCCGAAGTTTCCCTGAACGCGGTGATGACACCGAAAGAGCAGATCCGCCTCGATTTCGCCGACGGCAGCAAGCACTTCGTGCTGATGGTCCGGCGCGAGGGCAAGGCGCAGGGCAACGGTCCGCTCGATGGCGCGGCCGTCACCGAATACGGTTTCCACGATCTGGTTCCCGGCCAGAGCGGCGATCCGCGCGGTTATCTCGTGTTCGCGCGGCCCGACGGTGGCACCGCCTATGTAAAATGGCAGGTGCGCGCGGTATTCATTCCCGGCGCCGACGGCAAGCCGAAGCTCCTCGACAACGGCTTCTGGGAGATCGCCGGGACCTCCGGTTCGCTCAAGGGACTGAAGGGCGCCGGCACGCTGCACATCAAGGCGGTGTCCCCGGCCGACCGCCAGTTCGAACTGACCGGCGAAATCGCCCAGGGAGCCTCACGATGACAACGAATGAAAGCGTAGCCCGCCGCCTCGGAACCGCGCTGGCACTGATCGCGGCCCTCGCCACCAGCGCAGTGGCGCAGGCCGCCGACGCGCCCTATCCCGGAACGATCACGGTCGCCTCGCCGCACGGCTTCGCCGATACCGCAAAGCGTGTCGAACAGGCGGTCGCCGCGAACAAGATGGGGCTGGTCGCCAAGGCGAGCGCGAGCGCGGGTGCGGCGGCGCGCGGCGTGAAGATCGCCGGCAACATCGTGCTCATGGTGTTCCGCAACGACTATGCGGTGCGCATGCTGGCGGCGAGCGTTCCGGCCGGCATCGAGGCGCCCATCCGCATCTATGTCACCGAGGACGGCGCGGGCAAGACCGCCATCACCTGGCGCACGCCGTCCGCCGTGTTCGCCCCCTACGGCAATGCGGCCCTCGATGCGATGGCGCGCGAACTCGACCCGGTGTTCGACAAGATCGTCCGGGACGCGGTCGGCAACTAGAAACACCGGCCGCCGCGCGCGGCACTGGATGCACCCGCGCCCGATGGGCTCGTCGCGGAGTCGGTCGAAGCCTTCCTGCGCCGCGTCGACTGGCACCAGCGCTTCGCCGATTACGAGGTGGTCGAGCTGCTGCTGACCCCGGCGATTCCGCGCTCGGACGTGAAACGGCCCGCGAAGGCGTTGATCGCGAGATTCGGAAATCTGCGCGGGATCCTCGATGCGCCGGTCGACGAGCTTCGCGCCGTCCCGGGCATCGGGAAGGTCACTCCGGTTGCCCTCAAGATCGTCAAGGCGGCAGCGACGCTCCACCTGCAACAAAGCGGCGAAGGCCGCGACTGCCTCGCCGGTCCCGCCCGGCTCTCGGAGTTCTGGCGCATGCGAATCGGGGCGCTCCGGAACGAGGTCTTCGAAGTGGCCTATCTGGATTCATCGTACCGCCTCGTGCGCGACGGAGTCGAGACCCTCGAGGAGGGCACGATCGACCGGGCGGCGGTCTACCCGCGCAGGGTGATCGAGGCGGCGCTGAAGCGCGGCGCGGCGGCGCTCGTGCTTGCTCACGAGCACCCGAACGGCAACGTCACGCCGAGCGAACACGCCAAGGTGCTCACCCGCGCCATCGTGCTCGGCGCACAGACCGTGCACCCCAGCGGATTGCGCAACTTCTCTTCCGCAAGACTCCCCAGGCGATTGCATCGGTACGGCGAGATCCGTCTTTCAAGATGAGGTAGCGTTTCGCGGTCATCCGATCCTCGTCGCGCTCGGCGAGAAGAGCCGAAACGTTCGCGCAGCACCGCGAGGATCGGCTCGCGGTTGGGGGAACAGGAGCGCGCGTGGGGTTTGTTCGTGGCGACTGCTCGCCGTCGCGCCGGCAGGTGTTGCGGCCCGGCGCCGCTCCCACGCCACCGCCAGGCGGCCATGCTACGCTTCCCGCCGGCGGCTCTCGTCCTCGCATGTGGTGCCACACCCCAATGTCATGTCGGCGCTGACCCGGCCTTTCGCCGTCGCGCTCTGCACCCTGTGCGGCGCTGCCGCCTGGGCCGGCGAATTCGAGCCTCTCGCGGCGCTGGTCCGGATCGGCCCGTGGCCGGCGGTCTCGGGACTGATCGGCCACGGCGAGCGCTTGTGGTTCGCCAACAGCGTCAAGTTCGTCGATCACAACTCAGCCGATCTCTACAGCTACGACCCGCGATCGGGGCGCGTGCGCTACGAGCGCCATCTGTTCAGCCAGGACGTCGGGCAGCCCACGGTCGGCGACGGGTTGCTGTACTGGCCGTTCGAAGATGCGCGCTTCTCGGTCGGCCGGGGTGAATTCATGGTCACCGACGGCCGCGAGTGGCGGTGGCGCACTCTTCCCTTTCCACGGGTATTGCACCTCCATGCGATGCTGTCGCACGACGGCCATCTGTATGCGGCCACCGGCGGCTTCGTCGCCGCGTTGTATCGCTCCGGCGATCAGGGCCGGAACTGGCAAGCGGTCTATCGGCATCGCAACGCGCCGAACGCCTTGAGTCGCCTGGTGAGCCTCGGAGTCCTCGACGGTCGTCTCTACGCCGGCATCGAAACGTCCGGCGAGACCGGCGTTGCGCTCGGGCGGCTCGACGGCGACCGGCTGGTGCCGGTGCCGGGTTGGCCGCGAGGCACCGGTGCCGGCGCGCTGACGGCATATCGGCGCCACCTCTACGCCGTTCATCATGACGAACAGGGCCGGTCGGTCTGGCGCACCGACGGACGCACGTCCGAGCCGGTGCGCGCCCTGGCCGGCCGCGAGGTGCAAGCGATGGCGGCCGCCGCCGACGCGCTGTGGGCGGTGACCGGCGGCAGCCACAGCGAGCTGTGGGCGAGCGCTGACGGAGCCGCATGGCAGCGCGTACAAACCTTCGACGGCGACGTACCAGTCGACGTGGCGGTCCATGCGGGACGGCCCTACGTCGGTGCAATCGGTGCCGACGGGCGCGGGGTGCTGTTCGGCCCGCGGGTGCCCGCGCCGGTGGAGCGTGCCGCCGCAACCGCGCGCCTGCCGCCCGCGCCGGCCTCTTCCGGCGACGGCGAACCGCTCGACGAGTCGCTCGCCGTGCTCGACGCGGCACTGGCCGATCCCGGCAAGTTCGAGCAGCGCGGCGGCGTGCCGATCGAGCTCCTGGAGCCCCTCATCGCTTCCGGAACGGCACGGGCCGCGCAGGCGCTGGCCTCGCGCATCGGACGCGCGGCGCCGGGCGCCGGCACCTCCCGCTTCGCCGGAAGGCGCGTGCCCACTGCCGACAAGGCCGATTGGCAACTGCTGTGGGCGCTTGCGCGAACCGCGCGTGGCGAGGTGCCGCTGTCGCTGCTCGCCCGCCCCTGGCGCGCGGCGCGGCATCGTAGCGAAAAGTACGTCGAGCCGGTAGCCGCGGCGGCATGGGCAGCATCGGAGTCCCGCCAAGCCGACGACGCGACGGTCTCCGCCCTAGTCGGCCGGCTCGGGCGCGCGGGCGATCCCGACTGGCTCGCGGGCGATCTGGTCGGCGCGCTGACGGTGTTGAGCGGATGCCGATTCGGCTACGACGCGCACGCCTGGCGCGCCTGGCGCTCGCATCGTGTGGCGCTCCGCGACCGGTCTGCGGCCTGCGACGCCCTCACAGGCCGGGCCGAGCTGCTGCCCGTGCCGGGGGGCATGTTCACGATGGGCGATGCACACGGCGAGAGCGACGAGGTCCCGCGTCCGGTCAGCCTGCAGGCGTTCCGGATGATGCCCCGGGAGGTGACCAACCGAGAATTCCGCGAGTTCGTCGCGGCCACCGGATATGTGACGGATGCGCGGCGCAGTCGCATCGGCCACGTGTGGACCGACCGGTGGCGCCCGGTGGCCGGCGCGAACTGGCTCGATCCCCAGGGCACGGGCGCCGGCATCGGCGGGCTCGATGAACACCCCGTGGTGCAGGTGAGCGCGCGCGACGCGCAGGCCTACTGTGCCTGGCGCGGACTGCGGCTGCCCACGGAGGAAGAATGGGAATTCGCCGCGCGCGGCACCGACCGCAGGCGCTATCCCTGGGGGCGCGAGGTCCCGGCCGAAGGCGGATCGAGGCGGGCCAATTACGGCGCCGAGCGCTGCTGTGCCGCCGATGCCGCCGACGGTTTTCTGCGCACCGCTCCGGTGGGCAGTTTTCCCGCCGGCGTGTCGCCGTTCGGGCTCTATGACATGGCCGGCAACGTGTGGGAATGGACATCGAGCGCCTATGCCGCCGGGAGCGGCGAGGTGGCGATCCGCGGCGGCGGCTGGGGCAACGATGCCTACTGCCTGCGCACCAGCTACCGCCACGGCAATCCGCCCGACATCGGCCTGGACATGGTCGGCTTTCGCTGTGCAGCGCGATAATGGGGTCAGACACCATTATCATCCTTCCTCGGCCTGCCTACCCGCTTCGCAACATAATGGTGTCTGACCCCATTATCTTTATCCTCGCTTGCCTTGATGGCTGATTATCCGTACAGTCTCGGCAGCCGTCATGTCCGCCTACGCCGAGCTGCACTGCCTAAGCAACTTCACCTTCCTGCGCGGGGCTTCGCACCCGGAGGAGCTGGTGGAGCGCGCCCATGCGCTGGGCTACGGCGCGCTGGCGATCACCGACGAGTGCTCGGTCTCCGGTGCGGTGCGCGCCCATCTGGCCGCGCGCAGGCTGGGGATGAAGCTGATCCTCGGCACCGAGGTGCGCCTGAGCGACGGTCCCCGGCTGGTGCTGCTCGCCGCGAACCGCGAGGGCTGGGGCAACCTGTGCGAGCTGATTACGCACGGCAGGCGCGCCGCACCCAAGGGCGGCTACCGGCTCGAGCGCGCCGATCTCGACTCCGGCCTGCCTGGCTGCTTCACCCTGTTGCTCGCCGATACCGGGACGGACCCGGAGGAGGCGCGCCGGCTCGCGGCGCTCTTCCCCGGACGGTGCTGGATCGCCGTCGAACTGCATCGCGGTCCTGACGATGAAGCGCGGCTCGCCGCGGCCGCCGCCCTCGGCAAGGCGGCCGGCCTCCCGCGGGTCGCAGCGGGCGATATCCACATGCACGTCCCCGAGCGCAGGCCGCTCCAGGATCTGCTCACCGCGATCCGCCTCGGCAGGCCGCTCGCCGCCTGCGCCGGCGCGCTGCATCCCAACGGCGAGCGCCACCTGCGCGCCATCGACGCGCTCTCCCGCCTGGTTCCGCCCGCCCTGCTCGAGGAGACGCTGAACGTCGCCGCGCGCTGCGAGTTCTCGCTGGAAGAGTTGCGCTACGAATACCCCGACGAGCTGGTGCCCGCGGGCGAGACTCCGGCGGGCGCCCTGCGCCGGCTCACCGAGGAGGGGATCTCGCGCCGCTACGGGAGCGCGGGGCCACCGGCGCACGTGCGCGCGCTCGTCGAGCACGAACTCGCGCTCATCGCCGAGCTCGGCTACGAGCCCTATTTCCTCACCGTGGAGGACATCGTCGCCTTCGCCCGCGCGCGCGGCATCCTCTGCCAGGGCCGCGGCTCGGCGGCGAACTCGGCCGTGTGCTATGCGCTCGGCATCACCGAGGTGGACCCGGCGCGCGCCAGCATGCTGTTCGAGCGCTTCGTCTCGCGCGAGCGCAACGAGCCGCCCGACATCGACGTGGATTTCGAGCACGAGCGGCGCGAG
>Ga0100385_1005517_pt1 | contig 10588 bp, 17 predicted proteins | sample CryGeymeta201509_FD_81543 | JGI IMG/M metagenome (GOLD analysis project Ga0100385, IMG submission 81543) | Groundwater microbial communities from Crystal Geyser aquifers in Utah, USA - Crystal Geyser metaG 2015-09 | ecosystem: Environmental > Aquatic > Deep subsurface > Groundwater | place: USA...
ATTCAACTGGCATCAATTGGTTTGGGTATCGTTGGCAAGGAAGGAAACCATGCGGCTTTGGCCTCAGATATTTCCATGAATTAATTCAAGTATGTCAAGCAGGTGCTTCTTTGGCACGGAAGAAATGCATACAAGCGAGCAGCAACTTTATCGCAATTTGTCATTCACAGAGGTCTAATCATATCTATTCTTCAGATGGCCTTCTCCATTATTTTTTACTCAGTAGCCATACCCATCTACAACGGCATGCTTATGCTTGGTTATGCCACTTTCTACACTTCGCTGCCAGTGTTCGCCCTCATTCTTGATCAAGACCTTTCAAGATAGAAAACTCTCATGTATCCGAATCTATACATGAGTCTCAGAAAATCTCGTGAGATGAACAGCAAAACTTTCTTCATTTGGGTCTGGATCTCAGTCTATCAGGGAATTGTCATCATGGTCATGAGTTTGCTGATGTTTGAGCAAAGCTTTGTCAGAATTGTCACCATCACCTTCACAGCTCTGATTCTGTCAGAACTGCTCAATGTCTTCACGACCATTCATAAAATCAACAGGTACATCATTGGCTCCCAAGTGCTTACTGTGCTTATCTACGGATTGAGTCTCATTCTATTCAGAAATTACCTGGATACTTCCAGAATCGATGGTGATTTTTTGTACAAGGTCGGTCTGATAGTGCTGGTGAGTTGGACACCCATCTACATTGCGGGCTGTTTGCGGAGGAAACTGGCGCCATCGGAGGAAGACAAGATTACCAACCATTGATCGATATCGGTTGTTATGAATAGGGTGCCTCAATATTGATATTGATTAATATAAATGCTGAAAAGTGAGACTCCCTACAGTGAGCCCCCTGAACTTCTGACCGCCTTCGCACCGGAGTTCCGACAACATCATTACCACATGCCCGAACATCCCGACAGTTGGGAGGTTCTCAAGTCAGTCTTCCTTGACGAGCACCATGGACCTAACTCTTTCGGAAAAAAAGTCATCAAGGGAACCATCCTAGGAGCCAGCCTTGGCTTCACCCTCAAAAACTTTGTCTTGAAGGGCCCTAAAAGCTACGAAATGGATCGTCTCTGGATGTTGGGAAGGTAATCCAAATAATACACAGAGCTCATAACATTACCCCTCTTAGAGGCTTCATGGCTTTCGGAGCAATCATGGGAGGAGTCTGGTGGCTCATCAAGGACGTTATTGTTATGCCTCATGGCACCGATTCTCGCTATCGTCACAATACTGCCTACGCCTTGATGGGAGGAGTTCTCATGGCTTCCCTTGTCCACCCAGTAAACTTTGTCTGGGGATGTGCTCTTGGATGGATAGTCGGTGAGACAAAACAATTCATTGAACAGCCTGGACTTCCTAAAGGCATGGAATGGAAGTTAAAGAATGTGGACGAGTAGAAGAGAAGAAAAGCGTTGAGAGAAGATGAATAGTTCGACTTAAGTCAGAGAAATGTGCTAGTCACTCGTAAAAACTTATACCCTCTGTGATTACAACACATCTAACAATCAATCATTTCGATTATTATGGCACCACCCACCAGTCATTATCTTTTATCAGACCCTTGGCCTCCTCTATAATTGAGTAAAAATTATCTTTATCCGGGTCCTGCTCGCTTATCACTGCTTCTGCCTTGAATAAAGCGTTCTGGAAAACTTTCAGTAACTTCAGCTCAACAGGTGTTAGGCCTGGATGCCAAAAGTCAACAATCAGAATCAGACGAGTCTCTGATCCATCGTGCCAGGCTTCGTGTTCGAAGCTGTCATCGAATACATAAGCTTTTCCTTACTCCTGCTGTCTTGTTTCAGTTCCTACTCTCATTCTGCTGCCACTCACTCCCATCAGAGGCAAATGGAACCTTAATTTTTTGTTGGTTGGACCGTAATGCGGCATGATGTGGGAATTCGTGGTCAAGGCACTGAAAAAAGCATGGTGGTAGTTGTTAGGAATATGCTAATTGATGAGCTGCATGGTGACGGGGACTTTTTAGCAATTAGTATCAAACTTCATGTTGTGCAGTTCCAGGTAGAAGACATTCCACTGTCCGCTGTCGATGGACTCGTGTCCAACTCCGTCTTTGGCTTTTTTGTTGGAGATCCAGGATGGACCTCGGTAAGGCTGAAATCCTTTCTGGCTCCTCAGATTCATCAGCTCATCTCTGATATCTTTGTAACGTTATTCAAAATGCTTCAGCCAAGAGAAGTCCTTCGAGTCCCTAACTATAGACATTGATACCACCAAGGTTGAGCTCTCAGTCCTGGAATGATGTCAGGGCACCCTTTTTGCAGAGGACTGCTCGGAGCTATATGGTTATTGTTGATTTTGGCCACCAGCCAAGGCCTCAGATGATCAAAATGGCCATTGTTATCCCCGAAGTAGGTCTTGATAAATTTGGTGACTGCCACTTTCTGAAGCTAACTCAGAAAATAAGATTGATATAGGGTGTTTAGTTTGCCAAAGAAGCGTTTCTCAAGCTACTACTCTTGATTTGTTGCTGTTTCTGGTTCTTGCTACATGGTTTGATTTGAATTTTGCCCAAATCAATATTAATTTTTATTAGCGCATATGCCAGATACAATTTACGACGACCTCAAATAGCAAGGGCTCATCTTATCAGAAGGAGCTACCCTCACGCTTCCACCTGTCAGACCACCTAAACCGACTCTTGCTAAAAAACTAGTATCTTCGGTCGTGCCAGACATCGGCTTCAAATTACCTCCAGGACCGCATCCTCTAGTCATTCTTCCGATTCTCAACTCAGCTGTCATCATAGGTCGAGCCAACACGCTAATCTGCTACAAATTTTAGATATAAAAGTAGACGTCTCGTCCGATATTCCAACCTCCAAAGGTAGAAAACCTTCCATTCATTGTAAAAAAACTTCACCTCTGCGACAATAAGTTCCTCAATGACAGGGGTTAGGTTCCCTTCCTGGTGGAGGGCTAGGACAGATTAGTCTTATTTTATGTCGATCTGAAGGAATACAAGCTTACTGAGAAGAATAGTCTATCATATACGAATCTATTCAGCGTAAGGTTCCTCTGCGAGAAATAGGTGCTCATCATGACCAAACAGTTTGAATTGCACCACTACACCATCCAGAATGGGTCGATCAAACTCAAAAACAAGAAAATCAATGCTGACCTCCCTAAACTACCTTCAGATCAGTACATCCAGCATTGCCAGATTCTTGGCAGCATCGATGAGGAACAAGATTCACCCGTTACTTTGTTCTATCTGATCAAGAAAAAAGCTGACAAAAGTGGCTCGCCTGATCAAGCATTCGAGATACTTAAGGTGAAGGAGTACAATAGAACTTTTGAGGGTAAAATATAGCCTCAGCCTGAAGACTACACTGTCCTGTCCAATACGAGGTCCTGTGTGTTGCCCGATAATTTTGAGATTTGGCACTTCGACACTTTCTTCTGCATTGAAACTCGCTTCTAGATCCTTATTCTCAAGAAGAAGTTCAAGAACTATCTGTTTATTGACAACATCATGGAAAATTTAAACGACTGCAATCTCAGAATCAACCCTGGGGCTGTTATTTCCTCACATAACAACAACGTGATGGAACTGTCCATCATTCAGTTCGGCGATCCCAAATGCTTCAGTAAATTCCTGGACACCATCGACCTAAAACCTATTGAGGAGATGACCCTCAAGATCGTCTGGCCTTTTACCAATGAAAAGTAGACATGCCTGATGGTGGCTTTTGAGAAGGATAAAACAATTGCCTTTTACAACCTTATCAAGATGAAGCCGATGGAAAAAATGCTGGAGGTTGTCAAGGGAATTGACAACAAGAGAAACATCTCCATGATTCAGTAAATTGCTGTGAATCTGGGAATTCATAAAAAGGATTTCTACCTTACTCTCTGGCAGTCCAGTGCCCGCGAGCTAGCGGATATCTACACTTTCCTCATTCCCTGTGGAGATGTGTCTTCCATCAAGAAGTAGATTAGGCTGACCATGAGGAGGAAGAAGATTCCGGTCCCTGAATTCATTCGGATTTTGGAGAGACTGTCTCACCTGATAAAGCAGGAGCTGAAGACGAATCTCTCCCAGCAGATGCTCAAGGAGTACATCAAGAATGATTTTCTGCTCAGAAAGGTGAAGCTAAAGCAGAAGGAGAAGAGTATGGACCACAGGGACCTTCAGAAAGTCTACGATAATTCCATAGTCGATATTTTTGCATAAATCGTCAAGAACCACCTGTGCCCATAGGAAAAAAAAGTGGACCCTCTTAATGCCATGGTCGACCCCCCTGACCCAGAAGTCATGGATCTCCGTCACGTATTCCAGGAGTTCAGGATAGTCATTCTTGAAAACTATAAGAAGTTTGTCGTCGACTTCCTTGCTCAGTTCAAGCTGTCAGAGATTAAGATGGTAGTAAAGGAATACAGCAGTATTTTGCTGCCCAAATACCCTTTCTAACTGAACATGATCATGCATGAAACTGACTATAAAACAGAGGAAGAGCTCAAGAAGCAAATGGAGCAGATCAGCAACGGACAAAATTTGTGGTTCTCTCACATGACCTCGGTTGAGTTCAGTCGATAGATGTCAAAAGAAAGAATAGAGAGAGAACTGCACGAATTCTACCCGACCAGCAAAATATCAGATGCCATCAACACCCTTGTCAACTCCATCTACGGAGCCTCATAGAAACTCAAAAAGCATGGCCTGATCAGTTGCACCATCGACTAATACAAGGAAAAGCTAAAGGATATATACAATACCAAGTTATTCCTGAAGGTGTGCTAATACGCCAATGAAAAGGAAGGCTTCGATGAGGACCCATCATAGGTTCAGGGGTAGGAGTTATCAGCTCAGCTTGTTGAAATTTTCAAGAAAGAAAATAAATTAGTTGGTGATGCCTATGAGACTGTGAGATTGTATGCCTCGATGCATAAGTTCATGCTAAAGAACTAGTTTTGCGAGAAGAAGCATGGAGATCACTCAGGTTTTACTACAGAGTAGCTGATGGATTTCAGCAATGAAGACCTCATTGCGTTGTTTTTCCTTGAGAACAGGCAAAGAAAGGAGTTCATTTTCAACCAGTTTAGAGACCTCTACGTCAACCTTTATGGCAATCCTGATAAATTCAATGATGCCATTAGACAGTTTATCCACTCGGAGAACTGCTCTCGAATCGAGCTGGAAATTTTTATCAAGGAGGTCACCAACAAAGGCATCGACTTTCAGATCGACAACCAGCCCTTGATCGAGCTGCTTATTGACGGCTTCTGTATGAAACTGTAGATCCGAGAGGACACCGACACCAAGCACTTTATAGAGCTGATGGAATAGATTGAGCTGTCAAAGGACTTGGGCATGAAGATGAACAAGATTATCCAAATCAGACGCTGTTTGGGCATTTTGAATGTTTTCAACTGCGAGAAAATAACATACTACGACATGCTGGAGTACCAGAGGAACAACAAAATATTCAAAATACTGCTAGAAAAATATTTCAACCAGGAGCATAAAAGAGATTCAGTGAGAATCTAAGACGAGGAAATCTCTCTCGACTACTGCAGAAACATGTTGACAGTGCTTCTCTACATTTTGGAAACCATCTATTACGACGTTGCTGAGCGAGATCTGCTGCTGACTTACGGAGAAATGCTCATTGAGTGGAAACAGTTTGATGTCATCAAGGGAATTCTCTATGACGAATAAGTCCTGGAAAAGTTGCATATCGAAAAAGAACCTTACATTGAAGAGCTTGTCGGCAATGCCCTTTACACCATCTACGCAGACGACACCATCGCATTTGACGAGGAGGTCAAAAAGCAAATCGAAGACATTCTCGACATTCTGCCTGAGACCAACGAGGGCTTTAAGAGAAGAGAGCTGACTAAGTTGGATCTGGTACAGATATTCGAGTAGTGGGGAGTGGTGGTCCAGCCCAGCAATATCCATTTGGTTTGCAATAATTGGGAAACTCAGCTGGGCAAGGAGGAATTCATTACTGACATATTCAATGGCTACATCGACCAACTGACTTTTGAAAACTTCAAAGCCATCTATGCCTTTTTGGAAATCGCCACCAACTTATCCATCGAAAGGGAGGAGGATATTCTTTAGAACCCTAACTTTGCAGGGTTTGCTTTAAAGTTTGCCCAAAGATTGCTTAAAATGGAAAGATATCGCTAAATCATTGAAATATTTGCCTTTGTCAAGCGAATTCCTGATACTAGAATCGACTACGAGTTGATGACTGAGGTTTTCCTCAAGGAAATGGTTCGGCTCTACCCCGAGGAAAAGCTAGAAGAGGGCAAGGAAGTGATTGAATACTTCACCCAAAACTACACTGACGACAGCGTAATGTGCCAGCTCTTCACCAAAAACTTCTAAGATGTTCACTTCAACGAATAAATATAAAGAGAGGATTACATTCGCATTGACGAAACTTACTGCTTCAAGAAGGAAAAGGGATAGATCAGTTTGTAGCTGTTGTGGAAGGTCGCCTGTGAGGAGGCCAACGAGAGAAGGGATAGCTTCAAGAACACAGCTGAATATCATGAGGAACTGTACTATGCTTATTACTTCTTGTTATCTGCTTTCAGAAATACCAAGCAAGGTCTGCAAAAGTTGGACAGGATCAGCTACAACTTGTAAATACTGACAGATTTGCTCTTCAAGCTGGACGTCGCCATAGACTAAATTCCTTCGCTCTGGGTCGTCAACACCAACTACTTCTTCAAGGGATTCTTCAAAGGTTTGCTCTTGATCGGTGTGGCTCGAGTGGTAACCTCAGCCCAAGACGAAAACACCATCAGCCGTCACTCCAAGAGCATCGAACATAACCTAGAGGTCATCAAGAATCGGTTGAAAGATGATAAGGCTAAAAATAAGAATTTGTTAGATAGTATTTCTCGGTTGGAACCCATCATTAAGGCTGCTACCAAGAAGAGCGAAAAGGAAGTCAGGTACTAGCGAGAAAAGATCAAAGAGTTGTCAAACCAACCCAAGAAAGAGGTAGTTGAAGAGAAGTTGCCAGAACAGGTGGTCAATAATGCCACCATGAATCTCAAGACCATGCGTGAAATGAAGTACGAGTATACTCAACTCTCCAACCTGTCCGTTGACTACATCTCAGAAAAGGATGTCTTGTAAGCCATCTACACTAGAATGTTCGAGGAAAAACAGCAGGCACGGAAGAACAAAAGAGACTCAGCAGGTGCAATGGCCAACAATCTTTTCCTGACTAGCATCACTGGGCATCGCAAAGAAGCAGTGCAAAATGACATCAACGAACGTCTGCCCAAGAATGACAGTGAGTACATCTTGAACACCTATCCTCGAGATTAGATCATAAATGCTGTAAGAGCTTTCTACGAGGAAAAGGTCAAGACATTTAATGAGACAGTTGAAATCCTAGAAGCGTTGCAGTTAGGTGAACCTCGCAAGATGAATCTTTCAAAATTAGCTAAATATTATCTTGACTGCGAAATTCCTCAGGAAGATCTATTGAGAGTGTTCTCCTTCGACTTCTTCCTCACAGGCTAAGATCTCAAGGATGATGAACTCAAAGATCTTGCATACAAGGAAATTGCTGACAACATTCAAGCACTTTTCCTGTAAAGAGACGACGAGTACATTAGAAGCATGGCAATTTTTGTCACCAAAATTCTGGAGTCAAATGTTTTTATCGAGAGGGTTTACGTGGATACATTTTGTCATTTGGCAAAGGAAGGAACCTTCAACTCAGAAGGCCTGGTCCGCATTCGTACAATGATGGAGCTGATTCCTGCTGAAACAATGAAGGAAAATTTAGTGAGAGTCCTATAGGCATGCCGAGGCCGTGAAGATATGAAGACCTACATCAAGAAGGAGCTTGAGATATGGGCCAGACAAGCTTTCCCCGACGATAGCGAACTATCCTCTCTGATAAGGAAATCATGAGGCAAGTTGATAGATGATATCCTATCCCCATATATCAAATCAAATATAATTTTGGAGGACAAGACCCTTAGCAGGCTCTTCTCCAGTAAAGATGGAAACTTTATTGATATTTAAATTAACGGGTTACCGTCCCAGTTCAATAATTATATATGTCTGAACAGAACTAACTCCATAGAGTTACGGTTAGCAGAACCAACAATCCTCCCAGAGGGTATACCAATCTACCTCAAAATCATCTTGATTCCAGCAATCGTCAAAGCTCCTCCAGACAAGTCAACAGCTCCAGTAGAGTTACTGGACATCAGGGGTAAATCCAGCAAACAAGCTCGCATTATGTCTCGCATAGCAGATCAGGCTCCCGCAGGAACGTATAAGGTGCAGGGTAAGTATGCAACGACTCAGAAATTTCGATCTTGAACTTGGAAACTACGTCGAGCAATTGATAGTCAGCGGGGACACAGATTTTGCAACTCTCAAAAACATGAAGGACTCAATGACTTCTCTAACCAAATAGTTCGAGGAAAATGGGGCATTCAAATTTTAGGGCCCTTTTAAGGAAAATTTCCAGTAAAGACTGCTTATCTTGGAGCACGATTTTGATGGTCTGATGAGACGTTTCATCAACCTCAAGTATATGTATCCCAACGGCGAAAACCGTAATATCGACTACTCAAAATTCTTGAGTGAGAAAGAAACTATGATCAACGATCTTGAGAGAAAAATAGCTCGCATGTACGACAATAATAAGCCATTTGAACAAGAAAATTTAGCTCTAAAGGAAGAAAACCAGAGGCTGACTGAGATCATCAACCAGCAGAGCAGATACATCGAGGACCTTTCCAGAGATTTTGAGAGTAAACAAGGGTTCAGTGGCCTTGACGGGATTGAAAGGTATCTTGCCAGTTTGGAGAAGCAAATACAGCAACTGAAGAGCAGAGGAGGAAACATGAAATCTTTGGAAGATATGGTCAAAGGCTGGATTGAGGGTTTACCTCAGCAAAGTCAGCTCAAGAGAATTGTTGAGGCAGGCAGCATCAGACAAAAGGAAGATGAGCACTACCTCAGTATGAAGACTAAATTTGAAGATGCTCAAAATTTATTCAAGAGCGAAATGCAGCAACTGAGATACACTCACCCTCATCTCAACCTGCCTTTCGAAAGTAAAATTCTTGACCTTCTGGCATCCAACAGCACTAAGGTGGGGAAGGTTGATGCACAGGGCTATTATGAGGTTGAAAAATAGGTCAGAGTAGAGCGATAAATTCCTATCCAAGATGAACGAACAAGAGCTATGATTCAGGTTCTTGGCCATTTCGCCAAGCGCATCATTTCCAAATACCCCAAGCTCAAGAACGAAGTTGACGTCAATGTCCAATAGTATCTCAATGACTCTCTCTTCGACACCATTGTCAGCGATGATCTTGACAGACTTGTCTCAATCACCAGAATCGTTCCTCAAATGGTCAAGGTAGAAAATGTCTACACTCACAGCAGTGAAAAACAAAGAAAGGTGGAGTTCCACTTGAGAGTGCTCATCAAAGCTTTGCTTGAGGAATTTAGCAAGTGCAAAGCTAAAGGTTATGAACTTGAGATCGATTAAGGCGTCATTGGCATGGTCAGAAGCTAAGTCATGGATTTGGTCGATCTCGACGATATCCTAGCTGTTTTTAGGCCTCTCCCCAGAATTGTTGAAGTCCCTAAGTATGTCGAAAAGGTGGTTGAAAGTATTGTTCCTATTCCTCACAGGTTCGAACTTCATCACAAGACAGCCGATGTCACAGGTCTGCAAAAGCAAGTCATTGCTCAGGATTCTGTTGGTGTCCCGATGGAAAGTCAATATGGAGTGCCAATTATTCAGGAGGTGGCTGTTCCGATGGACAACTACGCTGAAAAAATTGTGAAGTACACCCAGAAAGAAGAGATTCCTTTTACTACAACAGTTTATAAGGACCAAATCCAAACTTAGGACAGATACCGCGACAAGCCTGTTCCAGGCAATGACAGATAGGTGGTTTACTAGAGGGAAAGAATCGTGAAGGAAAGAGACAACCAGATCTATGAGGTTCCCAAAACTGTCAGGGAGATAGTTGAAGTCATTAAGCAGGATATTCAACCTGTGGAGCACATAATTGAAAAAATAGTGGAAAAAGTTGTTACCATATAAAAAGCTGTCCCTGTTGAAGTAATCAGATAAATCCTGGTCAAACAGATCGAGCATAAGATTGTCAAAGAGGAAGTGCCTTATCCTGTTCACTAGATCAAAATTGAGAAGTAAATTCATGAGAAGTTGGTTGAAGCTATTCAAACAAGGGAAATTCTCAAACCTGAGCCTTACTTTGTTTAAAAAATCGTCTAGGTTCCAGAAATTCAAGAAGTAATCAGGTACGAAACAATCAGAGATCCTGTTGTTATCGAAAAAATTGTAGCTGAAGAAGTGGTGGTTCACAGAGATAAGGTGGTTGAGAAGATCGTTGAATCTGTCAAGTCGGTTGACAGAATCGTTGAGAAGCCTCTCTTTAAGGAGGTGGGAAAGGTGGTCAATGAAGTCGAACAGGTGCCTTTTGTCGATGAAATCATCAAATAAACCTTCAAGCCAATCGAAATCAAAGTGGACGTTCCCATCATTCACGAGCGACCTGTTTAGATTCCAGTAAGCTATCCAGTC
>Ga0100385_1005524_pt1 | contig 10581 bp, 10 predicted proteins | sample CryGeymeta201509_FD_81543 | JGI IMG/M metagenome (GOLD analysis project Ga0100385, IMG submission 81543) | Groundwater microbial communities from Crystal Geyser aquifers in Utah, USA - Crystal Geyser metaG 2015-09 | ecosystem: Environmental > Aquatic > Deep subsurface > Groundwater | place: USA...
TCAAGTTTTGCAGGCGATGGTTGGTCTTGGCAGCGGTGGATTTTTTGGTGTTGGCTTAGGATTTAGCAAGCAAAATAATTTGTTCTTACCGGAAGCTTATGGTGATTTCATTTTTGCGATACTCGGAGAAGAATTAGGATTTATAGGTTCTGTAACAGTGTTGATAGCCTTTTTAACATTTTTTGCCGCCGGGATTTTAATTTCAAAAAAAGCAAAAGATCCATTTGCACAACTACTTGCTTTTGGTATTACAATTTCGGTAATAATATATGCGTTTGTGAACATTGCTGTTGCAAGCGGTGTTTTGCCAACAACGGGATTGCCGCTTCCGTTCATTAGTTACGGCGGCACTTCGATATTTTTCACATGTATCGGCGTTGGGATGCTTATAAACATTGCAATGTCTTCAAATACTATTGAACAGCACATTGAGGTTCATGAAGTATGACCCTAGAAAAAACATATAAGTTTTTATTTGCAGGCGGCGGAACGGGCGGGCATCTATTCCCGGCGGTAGCGGTTGCAGAGAGGATAAAAGAAAAGATGCCGCAGTCGCGTATTTTATTTGTCGGAACAAAATCAAAGATTGAAGGAAGAGTAATTCCCAAATTAGGTTATGAATTCAAATCAATTTGGATTAAAGGATTTGCAAGAAAAATGAATTTTGAAAATTTATTGTTCCCGCTGAAAGTTGCTGTTTCAGTAGTGCAGTCCATTGTTATAAATATGAAATTTAAACCCGACGTAGCAATTGGCTCGGGCGGGTATGTTAGCGGTCCGGCAATTTATGGCGCTTCTGTAATGGGTGCAAAAATTATGCTGCTTGAACAGAACAGCTATCCGGGTATTACAACGCGTATTCTCGAAAAGTATGCGAATGAAACACACATCACTTTTGACGATTCAAAAAAGTATCTAAGAAGAAAAGAGATAATTAAGGTTACTGGAAATCCTGTTAGAAAAAGTTTAACACTTGTAAATAAACCGGAAGCATTGAGGCGGTTTAACCTTTCTGAAGAAAAAAAGACTTTACTTGTACTTGGCGGAAGTCTCGGCGCCGCATCAATTAATAAAGCGGTTACTGATAACCTAAAGCCATTAATGGATGCCGGAATTCAAATAATCTGGCAGTGCGGTAAAAATTATTATGAGCAGCATAAACATTTAACTTCTTCCAAAGTTTTTATTGCTGGCTTTATTGATGATATGAATTTTGCTTACTCAGCATGCGATGTCCTTATTGCGCGAGCCGGAGCCACAACCATCGCCGAGCTTTTGGTACTTGGTATTCCTTCGATACTTGTGCCTTCGCCGAATGTTGCCGAGAATCATCAGTTTTATAATGCAAAATCTCTGACTGATAATGAAGCGGCAATAATGATTGATGACAATGAAGTTTCAAAAAAAATATTTGAAGTTGTTATTTCAATAATCAGCGACGATAACAGAATAAAGGTTTTGAAAAATAATTCTTTAAAAATGGCAAACCCGGGTGCGGCAGATATAATTGCCGAAAGTGCAATAAAATTAGCGGTAAAAAAAAATGAACGATACAATTGAAAGCAAAAAAAAATTTAAGTTCAATATGTCATTTTATTATCAATCGACAATTGCTTATTTCGTTTTCTTTATTCTATACGTGATTATCCGGGGCGAATTTGTTGAAGACTCCTTTACATTGATAACTAAGGACCCGATAATTTATTTCTTCGGCTTAATTGTAATTATTTCAGTAATAAGTCTTTTTTATAATTTATATAAGAGCAGGTACCTCTATATTGATGAAACAGGAATTGAGTTTGCAAATAGGAACGGCTCGAAAAAAATAAATATTGCTGATATTGAATCGATTAAACTTACCCGGGAGAGGAAAAGATTACCAAATAAAGCGTTTAGAATAATTAGAATAAAGTTAAAAAACAGAAGAAGAGTTTTGCTAATTAGACCCTATGATTATGAAAATGATGAGGCGCTTGCCAATAGATTTATCGAAATAAAAGAGAAATTGGAAAAGAAAAATGTTTAAGAATATTAAGAAAGTCTATTTTGTAGGAATTGGCGGAATAGGTATGAGCGGTATTGCCGAAATTCTTTTAAGTCGTGGTTTTGAAGTTGCCGGTTCGGATAAAAATTTATCCGAAGTTACCGAGCGTCTGGCTTCACTTGGAATAAAAATTTATGAAGGACATAAAGCTGAAAATTTAGAAGATGCAGATGTGCTTGTTTATTCTTCAGCGGTTAGTATTGATAACCCGGAAGTACAAGCGGCAATTGAAAGAAAAATTCCTATTATAAAACGAAGCGAAATGTTAGCTGAAGTTATGCGTATGCAGTATGGTATAGGCATTGCAGGTACGCATGGAAAAACTACTACTACATCAATGGTTGGTTTAACTTTAACAGAAGGCAATATAGATCCGACGATAATTGTTGGCGGTAAACTAAGCGGACTCGGAGGAACAAACGCCAGACTTGGTAAAGGAGAATTTATTGTTGTTGAAGCTGACGAATTTGATAGAACATTTTTAAGATTGACGCCAACCATAGCAGCACTAACAACTCTTGAAAGCGAGCATCTTGACACTTATAAAGACCTTGATGATATAAAATCGGCTTTTATTGAATTCGCAAACAAAGTTCCGTTCTACGGATTTGTTGTTCTTTGTCTTGATGAACCTGCTTTGCAGGATATTGTCCCCCATATCAATAAAAAAATATTTACATACGGATTAACTACGCAGGCAGATATTAGGGCAACAGATATATCGCACAACAAATTTTCAAGTTCGTACAAAGTAAAGTATAAAGGAGAAATACTGGGAAAAATTAATCTACAAATTCCGGGACTGCATAACGTGACAAATTCTTTGGTTGCAGTTTGCATTGCACGGGAACTTGGAATTGAATTTACGACCATTAAAAAAGCGCTTGAATCATTTAGCGGCGTGTACAGAAGATTCGAAGTGAAATATGATAAAGAAATTTTAATTGTTGATGACTATGCGCATCATCCCACCGAAACAAGCGCAACATTAGCAGGAATACGCGCAGGATGGGATAGAAGATTGGTGGCTGTATTTCAACCTCATCTTTATTCGAGGACGAGAGATTTTTATCAGGAATTCGGCAGATCATTTCTTAACTCGGATATATTTATTTGTACAGATATTTACCCGGCACGAGAACTGCCTTTAGAAGGAGTAACCGGTGAAATGATTGCTGATATCGCAAAGAAATTCGGGCATAAAAATGTTATTTATGTTCCGGATAAAAATGATATTCCTAAAATATTAACCGACATAAAAAAAGATAACGACATAATTATAACAATGGGCGCCGGAGATATTTGGAAGTACGGCGAAAAATTTGTTGAATTATTAAAAAAGGTTAGTTGATGAGTGAAAAAAAAAGCAAAATAGTAGGCACAATATTTTTAATTGTATTAATTTCGTGCATACTTTATTTAAGCTTTTTAACAAATGTAAAAGCAAATAAAGGAAAGTTTGAAATGATCGAACTGACAGGAAATTATTTATTAAGTGAAACAGATTATTTAGGTTTTACAAGATTGACTGAATTATCGCAATATGAAAATGTAACACTTCCTATTATTAAAGATCGTTTTTTAAAACATCCATATGTTCGCAGAACAGAGGTCGAGTTTAACGGTATCAATAAAGTAAAAGTAAATATAGATGAAAAAAGCATCGTAGCAATTCTTATAGGCGACGGCGAACCGTATTTCATAACAGATAAGTTTCAAACAATTCCAATATTCCCTAATACAAAATTTACAGAGCTGCCTATAATCAGCAACCCGGGAGTAGAAAATAATATTAAGCCGTTAAGCATTTTGAAAAATAAAGAGATGCTCCAGGCATTCAAAATAATAGAAGCGGCAAAACTAACAAGTGCAAAATTATATAAAAGTTTGGAGGAGATAAATTTAAAAAACGGCGGAGAAATCCTGCTGAAATTTTCCGGTGTGAATGCCCCGGTAATATTTGGTCGCGGTAGCGAAGCAAAAAAAATGGTTTATCTCGAAGCATTATGGAATAGTTTGACAGACGGTGCCACAATTTCAGATTACAGTAAATACATCGATTTAAGATTTGCCGGAGAAGTATACATTGGTATGGAAGTAAAGGTTTAGATTGATGAAAAAAAATATACTTGCAGGACTTGATTTAGGAACAACAAAAGTATGTGCGGTAATTGCAGAAAAATGCGACGACCACATTGATATACTTGGCTTTGGCGTTGCTCCTTCTGAAGGGCTGCATAAAGGATTGGTTGCGAACATCGGGAAGACAGCGGAAGCAATTAAGGAAGCTGTACGTATTGCATCAAACCGTGCTGGCTTCACAATTACAACTGTAAATGTGGGAGTGGCTGGCGAGCATATAACAAGTATGCGTCACCGTAATTATGTAACTATTAACAGTGACGATAGGGAAATTACAAAATCCGATTTAGACCGGCTTGAAAAAGATGTGAGAACTTTTCCTATTCCGTCCGACAGACAAATTCTTCACATAATACCTGAAGAATATTCAATCGATCATCAGGGGGGAATTGAAAACCCGATTGGTATGTCGGGCTCAAGGCTTGAAGCTGCAAATCATATTGTGCTTGCATCTATTTCTGCCATCCAAAATATTAGAAAATCTGTTGAACGTGCAGGTCTTCAGGTTCAGGATTATATTCTGCAGCCGCTTGCCTCCTCATCATCGGTGCTTGAAGAGAGTGAAAAAGATCTTGGTGTTGTTCTAATAGATATAGGCGGCGGAACGACGGACATAGCAATCTTTCATCATAAAGCTATCAAACATTCAAAAGTAATTGGAGTTGCCGGCAACCAGGTAACAAACGATATACGTGAGTCGCTTGGCGTTATGACCGAAGAAGCTGAACGATTAAAGAAAGAGTACGGATATGCTACTGAAGCGTCTATAATAAAAGATGACGATATATTAATTAAAGGTGTTGGCGCCAGAGGGAATACAAAAATCCCGATAAGTTTGCTGACGCAAATTATAAGTTTAAGAATGCGAGAGCTGTTTAGCTTAATTGATAACGACATTAGAAGTGCAGGATTTAAAAATAAAATAAAAGCAGGTATCGTTCTAACCGGCGGAGGTTCACTGCTTAAAGGCTGCACCGAACTTGCCGAAGAAGTATTTGGATTACCGGCTCGCATAGGTGTTCCGCAGGAACTTGGAGCAGGTTTATCAAATGAAATTGAAAGCCCCGAATTTGCAACAGTTGCAGGTTTAATAAGAGGAATACCCGGCGGTAAGTCAAGTGAATATCAGGTTCTAATACAATCCGATAAAAAAAAGCCGGCAAAAAAGATTTCTCAAATTTTAAAACGTGTGCAGGATTTGTTTAATGATCTATAAAAACCTTAATAGGAGGTAACTATGAATTATCGATTTGCTACTCTTGACAAAGAAAAACGCATGTCTGCTGTACTAAAGGTGGTTGGTATAGGCGGCGGCGGATGTAATGCAATCGAAAGTATGATTAAGCGCGGATTAACCGGCGTTGAATACGTTGCGGTTAATACAGATGCGCAGGTGCTTACCAGCAGCAGTGCACAGCATAAAGTTCAAGTTGGTTCTACAATAACGAGAGGACTTGGCGCCGGCGCCGATCCTAATGTTGGTAAAAAATCAATGGAAGAGGACAGGGAAAAAATAGCAGAAATTCTTGCGGGCAGCGATATGGTTTTTGTTACTTCAGGAATGGGCGGCGGCACAGGCACCGGCGGCGCGCCCGTTGTTGCATCAATTGCTAAAAGTATTGGCGCTCTTGTTGTTGGTATTGTCACCAAGCCTTTCTTGTGGGAAGGTAAAATGAGAATGATCAATGCTGAAAAAGGAATTCAGGAATTAAGGCAATATGTCGACAGTTTAATTGTCATTCCGAACTCAAGACTATTAAGCATTATCGAGAAAAACACAAATGCATTTGCAGCATTTGATAAACCGAACGAAGTGCTTTATGAAGCAACACGCGGAATTGCAGATATCATTACTATCGAAGGTTTAATAAATGTTGACTTCGCAGATGTTCGATCGGTTATGAACCAGGGCGGCGAGGCATTAATGGGATGCGGTCTAGCAAGCGGTGAAAATCGTGCAATTGAAGCTGCACAAAGAGCTATTTCAAGCCCGCTGCTCGAAGGAGTTAACATTAAAGGCGCCAAACATGTTCTTCTTAATATTACCGGTTCGAGCAACTTAACACTAAATGAAATTGACGAAGGCAACAATATTATTTTCGAAGCTGCCGGCGAAGAAGCAAACGTAATTTTCGGCTGCGTAAGAAAAGAAGAAATGAATGATTATGTTTCATATACCGTAATTGCTACCGGTTTTGATAATGGTCATCAAAACGGAAACAAAAAAACGGTGGCGTATGAGCCTGTTCAAAAACCAACGAACATAGGAGGGGGTTATAGTTTGTGGGACAAAGATAACGTTGATCAGGAAAATCTTGACGTGCCGACTTATTTTCGTGTTAATCGCCCAAATGCATCTTTGAATTCAAATGACGAACAAGCCGAACCACCAAGAAGCGGCTTCAAGTTTGATTCATCAAGATATAATTTTGGCAAAGCAAAAAGCGAACAAGACCTCCCACAGGCAGAAGATGATGAAACGTCTTCTTTCCTACGGAAAATAATGGATTAAACAAATCACTTTCATAGTTACTCCTTAAACCCGTTGGTGAATAACCTGCGGGTTTTTTTTATTCATCGCTCGGACGCGCTTCTATAAACACATTATCTTTATTATCCTTTGTAATGATTATTCTATTTGGTCGGCAGCAAATCCTGCACTCTTCCATAAAATCCTGCTTGCCTTCAATTGTTAGATCAAGCCACACAGTATTATGTATTCCGCAGTATTGGCAGATCCAAACCAGGTCGTCATCTGTCTGCATCTTTACCTCTCATAATTAAAACTTTCGAATCGTCAACAATAAAATTTTACCGCCAATTTTCTATTGAATTTAACATCAAAAATTGATAAATATATAGTGTCCAAATGAACACTATTTTTATGAAAAGATTTGACTTAGAAAACGCTATTGAAGAACCCGATTATTTACTGCCCGAGCAGTGGCGGCAGGGTCCGAATATTCGTACACTTTACCCGCCCATCCCCCAAAACACTTCGGCTGTTGATTTTGATATTTATAACTTCAATATGCTTTTTAATGATGAGAAAACAAAAGAACTTTTGCGGGCGGGGCGCACAATAGGCTGCTTCTATATTGAGTCGCCAGGCATGCGTTCGCTTTTACGCCGGCTTGATGTTGAAACTTTTGAGATGCTTACAGCGGCAAGTTCAATAATTCGTCCCGGAGTTGCAGAAAGCGGAATGATGCAGGAATTTATTGCGCGGCACAGAGATGCTTCAAAACGAAAATATTTTATTCCGCAGCTCGGAGAAATTTTAGCCGACACCTACGGCGTAATGATTTACCAGGAAGATGTAATAAAAGTTGCGCATCATATTGCCGGGCTTTCATTAGAAGAAGCCGACTTGCTGAGGCGTGCAATGAGCGGAAAAATGCGTTCGCACAGGGCAATGAAACAAATGACCGAAAGTTTTTTTGCTTCATGCAAAACGCAAGGCTTAAGCGGCAAAGATGCAAAAGAATTGTGGCGGCAGATAGAATCTTTTGCCGGGTATTCGTTTTGTAAAGCGCATAGCGCATCGTTTGCACTGCTTTCGTTTCAAGTTGCATATTTAAAGGCTCATTATCCTGCAGAATTTATTGCAAGTGTTTTAAGCAACGGCGGCGGATTTTATTCGGCGGCGGTTTACATTCAAGAAGCAAAACGGTTAGGTTTGAAAATAAAACTGCCGTGCATTAACCGCAGCAGTATGGAATATACCGGAACCGGAAACTCAATTAGAATAGGTTTTATGGCTGTTAAAAATCTTTCTATAACTTCAATAGACAAAATAATTGAAGAGCGGAAAGTTAACGGCAGCTATATTTCGCTTGCCGATTTTTTGGTAAGAACTTCTATAGGCTACCAGGAAACTGCGCTTCTCATTAAATGCGGTGCAATGGGCTGCTTCAAACAAACACGCCCCGAGCTTATGCGGCTTCTCGATATTTATCTCTACCGCCGTAAACTTCTTGATGAAAAATATAACGACTTGTTTTTGTACGAGACATTTTCGCTTGAGAATAAAATTAAAACCGAAATAAATTATAGCCTTTCCGAAATGTGCCGCATAGAATTTGAAACTTTTGATTATATGGTAACGCGTCACCCGCTCTATTTTTACAATGAAGTGATAAAAAAAATGAATGTAAACTTTGCTAAAAATATGCCGCGCCTCAAAGGGAAAAAAGTAAAAATGGTCGGTTGGTATATGACGTCAAAAAGAATAAGAACACGCAAAGGGGAAATAATGAAATTTTTGTCGCTTGAAGATTTAACAGGCACGTTCGAAGCAGTAATATTTCCAAACATCTATATGGGTGTTGCAGAGAAAACTATGTCGATGGGTCCTTATATTGTTGAAGGTGTAGTTGATGTTAATGATTCAACTAATCTAATAGTAAAAAAACTTGATGTGTTGTCGTCTATAGCTGTTAAAGCCTTGCAGCAGAAAGACAGCGTAGGTAACAAATACTACGGTGACGTTGAAAAGGTTAATGAAAGTGATTTTGTGCTGATTAAAAATTTAGGTGAAGAAAAATTACGCACGGCTTATGCCGGATAGCTATTTCATATTAACAAATTGAGTGGGAAAATTAAAATCGGCATCTTTAACAAGTTTTATAACAGCCTGTAGATCATCTATTTTTGTCGCCGTAATTCTAACTTGTTCATCCTGAATTTGTGCGTTCACTTTTAGTTTAGCGTCTTTAATAAGTTTAGTAATAAGTTTTGAATTCTCTTTTGATATCCCGCTTTGCAGATCAATTTTTTGTTTCAAACGTCCGCCTGCTGCTGTTTCCGGTTCATTATATTTTAATGCTTTGATGGAGATATTTCGGCGTATAAATTTGGTTTGAAGAATATCAATACTGGATTTAAGGCTGTAATCATCCTTTGTGTTAATGGAAATTGTTTTATCTTTTTTGCTAAGTTCTACAGTAGTGTGAGAATCTTTTAGATCGTAACGCTGCAAAATTTCCTTAAGAGCCTGATTAACAGCGTTATCGGCTTCCTGGAAATCTATCTCGGAGACTATATCGAATGAATGATTTTGTGCCATAATATAACTAAAATAATTAGTCGGGGTGGGGAGATTCGAACTCCCGACCTCTTCGTCCCGAACGAAGCGCGCTAACCGGGCTGCGCTACACCCCGAAAATAATGTGTGCAAATAAAAATATTAGAAAAAACTTACGACCTTCCCGATCAATCGGGACGCGCTAACCGGGCTGCGCTATGTCCCGAATACGAAACATCTAAAAAATATTCTGAGTATTCGTTTCTCATATATTTTTTATTTCTAAGTTTTTTCAACTTAATTTCAAATCTATTTGCTTCTAATTTACCATCACATTGCTTCAAAAAAATCAACTTCCAAGGTCCCTTATTTTTTGTTGACTTATTTTGACCCGAATTATGTTCAGTCAATCTTCTCTCAATATCATTAGTATGACCAAAATACCATCGAAAACTTGTGAGGGATTCAATTATATAGGTATAATAATTTTCCACGACCTTCCCGATCAATCGGGACGCGCTAACCGGGCTGCGCTACACCCCGTTGACAAAAACAAAAAATAGTTAGATATTTGAATTACTGAAATCAAAAATAAGTTGAAGCAATGAGACATACAAGTGTGCTGAACTTAACAGAAGATAAAATATTTTAAAGTAAAATAAAAAAAATGTTGTTTTTATTTGAATTTTGTAATATCTTAATCCCAAACAAATTACAAAACTTAGGTAATTTGAAATCTGAAACAGAAAACATAAAATCAATTAAATCACAAATTACGTGAGGGAAAAAGTATGAAAAAAACAATAATGTTCTTAAGTCTTGTGCTTTCAATTATGTTTGTAAGCAGCACATTTGCTCAGTCCTCGAAGTATGGCTGGCTTGCTAAAGAAAGCTGGGCTTTTGGTTTTGGCGGAATGTATCCTTATGGTATGAACCAGGGTTACAAGTACACAGAATCAAACTACGGCGGCTTTATATCAATTCAAAGAAACTATTCCGAGCATGTTGGTTTACGCTTAAAACCGCAATTTTTTAGTTTGAAAGGAAAAGTTGGTACAACTGAAGTAACCGCAAATAATATAGGCGGTAATCTCGATCTTTTATATTACTTCGTACCATGCGAACCACTTTCTCCATATATCAATGTCGGCTTTGGATTTTTGTATTCAATGTTTGAAAATCCACAAACAAAAAATCCAGTGCTTGATGATAATGCCGATTGGCAGATGAACGTAGGTTTTGGCGCTGAGTATATGATTGGTGGAAATTGGAAGCTTTCGATGGAATTAGATTACCATACAGTTTCTAACGCTAGCCAGTTCGGTGTTCAAGGTGTTAATGCCCCCGGATTATTAGGAACACCTAAAGA
>Ga0100385_1005532_pt1 | contig 10572 bp, 17 predicted proteins | sample CryGeymeta201509_FD_81543 | JGI IMG/M metagenome (GOLD analysis project Ga0100385, IMG submission 81543) | Groundwater microbial communities from Crystal Geyser aquifers in Utah, USA - Crystal Geyser metaG 2015-09 | ecosystem: Environmental > Aquatic > Deep subsurface > Groundwater | place: USA...
CCCGTGCCCAACAAATCAAAATCAAAGGGGCCTGGGGCACATTAAATACCATTCGGGGAAAAGAATGTGAGCCTGGCCACTTTGACCTTTGCCTTTGACCTTTGATCTAGGATAGGGAAATCAGGAGATTGATGGAGAAGGGTACGGGCGGAGGGGCCTCCCAATCCGCCCGAGGCGGGAACCCCACATAGCACTCCGGCATCGCTGCCGTGTTACGGCCGGGAGAATGTCACCGTGTCGCGCCCGTCGGTTAATACTAGGACAACCGTTGCCAATAATCAAATCAAAATTTGAGGAGCCATGTAGGTCGGTCACCCCGTGCCCGACAAACCCGAAATTTGTCGGGCACGGAGTGCCCGACCTACATTGGATGTCAAGAAAGGAACGGCCATGTGCCAGAACATCGAAGACTTCAACCGTGGCTGCGCCCTGATCCTGGCGCGGCTGTACTCGAACTTCCCGGAGCCGGTCTTCATCCGCGTCGAGCAGATCGACCGCGAAGCCGACACCCTGGGCGAAGACGCCAACCGCCGCGCGAAGCGTCTGCGCGTTTACGGCGCAACGATGGCGTTTCTGGCCGAGGAAGGCTTTGTCAGGCACAGCGGCGCAGCTTCGGACAAATCCGCCTTCGCCAATGCAATCCTGACCTCGAAGGGGCTTGCCGCGCTCAACAAATCCCCGGACAAACTCGACCAGGAACACAAGAGCGCGGGCGACATCCTGCTTGAAGTCAGCCTGGACTTTCTCAAGGAAGGCGCCAGGGAAATCGCAAAAACAGCCGTTTCAAGCCTGTGGAGAACGACATGACCATCGCCATCGAAATCGACAGCCGCAGCGTCATGGACGCGCTGAACGAACTGCTGCACCGTGGCCAGGACATGCGCCCGGTGATGGACGCCATCGGCCAGCGCATGGAAGAACGGGTATCCGCCCGCTTCGAAACCAAAACCGACCCCAACGGCCACCCCTGGGCGCCGTGGAAACCCGCCACGGCCAAGAGCTACCCCAAGGACGGTAACGGAACCCTGCTCGACCGCCACAGCGACATGCTGAACAGCCTCAACCACCACGCCGACGCCGACAGCGTCACCATCGGCTTCGGCGCGGTGAGCGGCAGCGGGGCGGGCGTCTACTCCTATCCGTCTGCCCACGAATTCGGCACCCGCAAGATGGTGCGCCGTGGCATGTTGTTCGGCGACCCCGAAGCGCATACACTGGGGGCGGAAGACGAAGCGAGTGTTCTTGAGCTGATCCACGAATATTTAGCGCAAGCGGTTTGAGTCTCAGGGATGAAAATACAAAAGCCGCTAGGATGCGTTTCTAGCGGCTTTTGTGTTTTTAGGCTACCTACACCTATCTTCGCCCGTTACGAAAGGTTTCAAACGTTCAGTAACGCGTCTGTTGATGCCTTACGGACGGATCGCGGTGCCGGATGCTTTGGTTTTGTATTTTTCGGACAGGATCAGGCTTACGGCGGTACGAGAGAGACCCATTTGTCGAGCGACCTGGGTGATGTTTTTTCCTGACGCCTTCGCTGCCTTTATTTTTACAACCGTATCGGGCGTAATTTGGGGCGGCTTTTTAACTGGAGAAGCGGGTTGCGTCCCGTTCTGTATTTGTAACAATCTCGTTATCGTGGCCAATTCCGCCGCAACTGTTTTTGGGGATACATATTCGCGCTGGTATCTCGACCAGAAGAAAACCAGCGACCTGGCCGCCGACTTTTTGAAGTTCCGCAGAAACACCAAATGGAGGACGGATTTGAGCGTAAACAGGAACGCGCTAAGGTTTTCCAGCGGGATTGCATCGAGGTGCATGATCTTGCCTTCCTCTGTTGCCGCAACCGATCGGATGCCGTAGGGCTCTTTGCTGTGCCGCAAACGGGAAACTTGCCGGTTAAAATTCAAACCGAGCACATCGCATATTGGCCTCAAAGGGACAAATGGGGCACCCCTGAAATCTACCAGCCAGATATCGTATTTAACAAATGGCACATGCAGTACCGGTTTAGCTTCTGTCAGGCTGGCCATGTTCGGCTCCTTTACGCTTTAAGTTGCTGTTCGAGGCGGCTGGAATCTTGATCCATGAGGTCAAGGAGGTACTGGACTGCCGCGATGAGGTGGCCGGTGTTGTTGATGCGGCCATATTGCATGCCCTGCAAACCGACGGGTAGAGATTCCAGGGCGCAGTCAATTACGGCGCGTGCTGCCGAGATGCGGCCTGATAACTCGTACCAGGCGCCGGGGATATTCTTTGTTTCAACGATTTTGAGTGATGACATGATGCTCTCCTGTTTAACGATGTTTAGTCGTGTGGTGGCCCCTTGCGGGTGGCCGGGAGCTAAACACCGTAACAGGACGGCGGAGTTATTCCCCTTGCGGGTATTGTATTCCTCGCACTCCCGGCCATAAACTTGCTCGGCTTGCACGGAAAGAGGGCGAAAAAAAACGCGGACTTTCGGGCGCGGATGCCGCCTGTTAAAAAGTGTGTTTAGCACTGAGGTGAACGTTAAGTATTCCGGTCTCTGTTGTCAAGCGGTTTTTGTGGTGTTAATCTGATCTTGCGCCAAACCCGTCTTGGGGCGGAACCCCATCCGCCTTAACCCCCACCCCGCCATCCCGCATCATTGCGGTCATGGCAAACGACCCCCTCCAATCCACCCACGCAATCGAGCTCCCCGCCGGCCCCGCGCCCGAGTGGGTGCATCTGATCCCCGCCGGGACGTTCTCCGGCCGTGACGGCCGCGGCCCTTACCGGGCCAACCCTCAATCCGTGGTCGCCGCTTTTGCCGCCTGGGGCATGCCGGTCGCCATCGACTACGAGCACCAGGGCATCAACGCCGCCGATAACGGCCAGCCCGCGCCCGCCGCCGGCTGGATCAAGGAGCTGCAAGCCCGCGACGATGGCCTGTGGGGCAAGGTCGACTGGACGGCCAAAGCCGCCGCCATGATCGCGGAACAGGAATACAAATACCTCTCTCCCGTTTTCGACCACACCAAGGACGGCGGCATCCTCCGCCTCACCGGCTGCGGTCTCACCAACAACCCTAATCTTTTCTTAACCGCGCTGGCCCGCCGGGCCGCGCATACCCAGGAGATCATCGCTATGGATTTGCTCGCCAGTCTCATCAAAATGTTCAATTTACCCGGCACAGCCACCCCTGAAGAGGTGCTGGCAAAGGTACAGGATGCGGTGGATGGCTCTATCGCCGACGCCGTCCCCGTCGCCCAGATGCGCAAGGCGCTCGGCCTGGCCGACGATGCCGCGCTGGCAATCGTGGCATCGTCCATGCAGGCCCGCATCAAATCTGCCGAGCCCGATCCGGGCCAATATGTGCCACGCGCCGAATTCGAGCGCGTCGCGCAGTCGCTGTCCGGCATCCAGACCGCCCGCGCCGAAGAGGCCGCCGAACGCCTGGTGAAGGAGGCGATGACGGCGGGCAAAGTCAGCCCCGGCATGGAAGCCTGGGCGCGCAGCTATTGCAGCCGCGACCGCGCCGGCTTCGAGAAATATCTGGAAACCGCCCCGGCCATCGTCGATGGCCATGCCCGGATGCCAGCGTCCCCGCCCAAGACCGGCGAGGAAAACCCGCTGCTCAAAAACGCCCGCGCCCGCGCCGCAAAGAAATAAATGTAGGTCGGGCACCCCGTGCCCGATAAACCCAAATTTATTTGTTGGGCACGGGGTGCCCAACCTACAGGCTAAGTAAATGTAGGTCGGGCACTCCGTGCCCGACAAACCCAACCCACAAAAGGAGCCATTAAAATGCCCAACGCCACCCAACCCGCCCGCATCGGCGACCTCATCAAGTACGAAGAGGCCGAGACCCTTTACAGCCGCGACGCCATCACCCTCGCCAGCGGCAACAACCTCGCCCTGGGCGCCGTCCTCGGCATCGTCACCGCCAGCGGCAAATACGCCGAATTCGATCCTGCCGCCATCGACGGCAGAGAGGTCGCCGCCGCCGTGCTGGTCGCCGCCACCGACGCCACCTCTGCCGACGTGGCCACCGTGGCGCTGAAACGCCATTGCGCGGTGTCGAAAAAAGCCCTGGTCTGGAAAACCGGCACCACCGCACCGCAGATTCTGGCCGCGCTGGCCACCCTGGAAGCCAAGGGCATCGTGGCGCGCGACGCCGCTTAAGCCCGCTCCCACAAAAAACATTCTCAAGGAGAAAGACATGCAAGACATTTTTAACGATCCGGCCTTCAACATGGCCAACCTCACCGCCTCCATCAACATCCTGCCCAACCTTTATGGCCGGGTCGGCGAGATGGGCCTGTTCGCGGTCAAACCGATCACGGCGCGCTCGGTCATCATCGAAGAGAAGCACGGCACCCTCAACCTGCTGCAAAGCAAGCCGCTAGGCTCTCCCGGCACGGTAGACGATCACGGCGCGCGCACCGTGCGCAGCTTCGTGGTGCCGCACATCCCGCACGACGACATCGTCCTGCCCGGCGACGTGGCCGGTATCCGCGCCTTCGGTTCCGAAACCGAACTGGAGACCGTGTCCAGCATCGTCAACGATCGCCTCCAGACCATGAAAAACAAGCACGATATCACCCACGAATGGCACCGCATGGGCGCGCTCAAGGGGCAGATTCTGGACGCCGACGGCTCCATGATCTACGACCTGTACAGCGAGTTCGGCATCACCAAGAAAACCGTCAATTTCTCGCTGGGCACCGCCACCACCGACGTCAAGGCCAAGTGCCTGGCAGTCAAACGGCACATCCAGAAGAACCTGATGGGAGAGCTGATGAAGAGCGTTCGGGTCCTGGTGAGCGAGGAATTCTTCGACGCCCTGACCAGCCACGCCAACGTGGAAAAAGCCTTCGCCAACTGGCAGGAAGCGCAGAACCGCCTGGGCGGGGACATGCGCACCGGCTTCGACTTCGGCGGCCTGACCTTCGAGGAATACGCGGGCGAGGCCACCGACAGCGCCGGAACCCTGCGCCGCTTCATCGCCGCCGGATCGGGTCACGCCTTCCCCGAAGGCACCGGCGTCACGTTCCACCAGTACGCCGCGCCCGCCGACTTCAACGAAACCGTCAACACCCTGGGCCAGGTCTATTACGCCAAGCAAGAGCCGCGCGACATGGGCCGGGGGACGAATATCCACACCCAGTCCAACCCGCTGGCGCTATGTCTGCGCCCCGGCGTCCTGGTCGAGTGTACGGCGGCATAACATGCCCTACGCCACACTGACCGGCCTGGTTGCCCGCTACGGCGAGGATGAACTGGTGCAGCTCACCGATTCCAACCGCTCCGGCGCCATCGATGCCGCCGCGCTGGAACAGCCCATCGCCGACGCGGATAGCGAGATCGACAGCTATCTGGCGGTGCGCTACAGCCTGCCGCTGCCAACCACGCCTACGGCGCTGGCGCGTATCGCATGCGACATCACCCGCTTCCGGCTCTATGACGACCAGGCGCCCAATGAGGTGCGCAAACGCTACGAGGATGCGGTCAAGTGGCTGGAGGCCGTGGCGAAAGGAGCGAGGAGCCTTGGCCTGCCGCCCGCCGAAGTGCCGCAGGCCACTGGCGCGGTGGCGGCTTTTGCGGGTGAGGCGAGGCGCTGCTCGCGCGCCTCGCTGGAGGATTACTGATGCAGAACCACCTCGCCCTGGAACCCCTGCTGATCGATCGGCTTAAAAGCGCCGTGCCGGAATTCCGCGCCGTGCCCGGCATGGCCGATCTGGCCGCGATGCAGGAATCGGGCCAGCCGACGCCTGCCGCTCATGTGATCTACCAGGGCGACACGCTGCCCTCCGGCAACAACGCCGGCCAGGGCTCCGCCCAGATGGTGGCGCAGACCTGGATGGTCGTGGTGGCAGTGCGCACCGCGCGCGACACGCGCGGCGGATCGGACGCCAGGGAAGATGCCGGCCCTTTGATAACCGGCGTCATCCGGGCGCTATCCGGCTGGATGCCCGGACCGGGATTCATCCCGATGCGGCGAGTTAACGCGCCAAAACCCGGATTTAACGCGGGCTTCGGTTACTTCCCGCTGGCTTTTGAAACCCGGTTCGTCACCAATGGAGCCACCTTATGAAAATCAAACTGCTTAAACCCCACACCCACGCCGGACGCGACTACCCGCCCGGCGCCGTGATCGAAGTGGACAAGGCCGCCGCCGAATGGCTGGTTGGCATCGGAGCCGGTGCGGCGGGAACCGCGAAAGCTATCGCGGGCGAGCCCGCCCCCACAAAAGCCGCGAATTCCGGGTTTGTCGGGCACGGAGTGCCCGACCTGCCTTCACTGTAGGTTGGGCACTCTGTGCCCGACAAATTTCGGGTTTGTCGGGCACACAGACATGTAGGTTGGGCACTCTGTGCCCAACAAATTTCGGGTAGGTCGGGCACAGAGTGCCCGACCTACCTTCACCAAGGAGAAAACCATGTATTTCGTCGGACAAGGAAAAGTATTCATCGGCAGCCGCGACAATCTCGGTAACCCGGAAGCGCTGCGCTTCGTCGGCAACGTGCCCAGCCTCAAGTTCTCGCTCAAAACGGAAGTGATCGAGCACAAGGAAAGCACCACCGGCCAGCGCGCCACCGATGCGCGGATCGTCAAGGGCAAGAGCGCGGATTTCAGCTGCTCGCTGGAGGATTTCACCAAAGAGAATCTGGCCCTGGTGCTGTATGGCTCCAGCAGCCAGATCGCACCGGGCACGGTGACCGCCGAGGCGTTCCCTGTCGGCCTGGCTGCGGGCGATTTCGTCGCGCTCAAGGGGCAGCAGGTCACCTCCGTGGTCATCAAGGACAGCGCGGCAACCCCGGCCACCCTGGTGGCGGGCACGGACTACGAGCTTAACGCCGATCACGGCTCGGTACGTATCCTCAACGCCGGTACCTACGTCCAGCCCTTCACCGCGGACTACAGCCGGGGCGCCGTTACCACCATCAACATGCTGACCCAGCCACTGCCCGAGCGCTTCGTGCGTTTCGAGGGGCTGAACATCGCCGACAGCAACAAGGCGGTGCTGATCGAGCTCTACCGCGTTGCCGTGGATCCGCTCAAGGAGCTGGCCATGATCGGAGAAGCCGCTGCCAGCTTCGACTTGAGCGGTTCGGTCATGATCGATGCGCTCAAGGCGGGCGACCCGGTGCTGGGGCAGTTTGGCCGTATCGTGCAGATTTAACCCATGACCGCCGCGCGCAAAGATATCATCTCCGACCACGGCGAAACGCGCCCTTGGCGATTGGTTTACCGCCAGGGCAGGGGTCTCCCTCCGGTCGACCTGACCGGTGGCGCGGCACTGTTTTCGATTAACGACCGGCTCGGCGCGGAAGTGGTTCTGTCGACGGATAATGGCGGGATACTTCCCCTGAGCGCGGACGGCGCCATCTGCGTCCAGACCGCCCATGCGCTTTATGCCGCCATGCCTCCGGGCGAATACAGCTATCGCTTGAGCGTGACATTAGCCGGTGAAATTCGCTTCCTGGCACGAGGGAAGTGGGTCATCCGCTGATGGAAATATTGGTGGTAAACGGCGAGATCGAGGTGCTGGACGTCGCCTCGCAGGGCCCGCCGGGCCCGCCGGGGCCGCCCGGCGGTACCGCGCTCCAGTATCCGGCAGGAACAGCACTAGGCGGGCACCGGATGGTTGTGCTCAACGATCTCGGGCAAGCCGTTTACGCCGATAGCAGCAACCCGGCGCACGCGAGCAAGGTGCTCGGAATAACCACAGGCGCATCCAGCCAGGGCGATACCGCTACGATTCAGTCCGGCGGCGAACTGACCGAATCGTCGTGGGCATGGACGCTGGACCAGCCTGTATTTCTCGGTACTAGCGGCCTGCTGACTCAAACTCAACCTGCGACGGGTTTCAGCCTGGTTGTGGGGTTCCCGCTTTCGACCACCACCCTGTTCGTCAATATCGGCGAACCTTTAATCAGATAGGAGATTCATCATGGCTGGAAATAAATACATCGCAAATGTGGCTGGTATTAAAACGGAGGTTGCCGCACTCCAAACATCTGCGGGCGCGGGTGATGCTGCAAAAATTGTTGCGCTCGATGCCGCTGGCAAGATCGACAGCAGTATGATGCCAACAGGTATCGGTGCGGATACCGCGAGTATCGCGACCTCCGAGAATCTCGCGGCGGGCGACCTGGTCAATGTCTACGACGTGACTGGCACGGCAACGTGCCGCAAAGCGGACGCCACTACAGCGGGCAAGGAGGCTCACGGCTTCGTCCTCGCGGCGATTGCTGCGCCAGCCGCCGCCACGGTCTATTTCGAGGGCACCAATACTGCCGTTACCGGTCTGACACCCGGGAAACAGTATCTTGCCACTACAGCGGGGTTATCGTCTTCAACGGCTCCGAGCTCGGCGGGCAACATCGTCCAGCGCGTGGGCGTGGCAGTATCGGCCACGGCTCTCTCTTTCGAGGCAGACGAGCCCTTGACGCTCGCGTAAGACATGGCTGAGCGCAGACCTATTGTCAGCATCGGGGGGGTTAAGCAGGAGATCCCTTCCGGTGATACTCTCGCTGTTGCGTCGAACGGCCTGGCCAGCGCAACGACTACCGTGGTTGTCTCTTCCGCAGCCGCCCCGTCATCCGGGCAGGTCTTGACCGCATCGAGCGGGACAGCCGCTTCGTGGCAAACACCTGCCCTAGGCTACGGTACAGGAGCAGGCGGTGAGGTAACGCAGACGAAAAGCAAAGATCAGTCTGTAACGCTGAACAAACTAAGCGGGAGAATAACGACGAGTAACGGGGTGCTTGGCGCGGGCGTGACAGTCACGTTTGGGTTTTCAAACTCGCTAATAAGCATGCTCGACACGATAGTAATGACCCTTGTGAATACGGCAGGATCTAGACGGTACACGCTGGAATTTCACATAGCCAATAATGGATTGGTCTATGTGAGCATCACAAATGTAACAACAGCATCACTTTCAGAAACATTATTACTTAATTTTGTAGTCATCAAAGGAAGCGTAAGTCGAGCCACTACCCCGGTCGGAAGAGTTTTACGCAAAATAGTCATGTAGGTTGGGCACTCTGTGCCCAACAAATTTCGGGTTTGTCGGGCACGGGGTGCCCAACCTACGGCCTGCCAATTAAATTTAGATTCAGCTTCCCGAGGAATATCACAAAATGAACACTAATCTCGAAACCCTCATCCCCACCCCCGTCGAGATCACCGTCAACGGCAAAACCCTCACCCTCAAGCCCGTCACCATGCGCCAGCTGCAGCCCGCCATCCGCGCCGCGCTGCCCATCCTCCAGGCGCTCAAATCCGGCGCGCTGGAGATGGAAAAGCTCAAGGCGATGAACATCATGGCCTGGGCGGAAGCCTACGCCCTCTACGGTGACGACCTGGGCGACATGGTCGCCTACCTGATGGGTGTAGAACCGGAAGAAATGGCCGGCTGGACGCCCGACCAGGTGGTGCTGGCCGTCAGCGCCGTGGTGAGGGTCAATGCCGATTTTTTCGCATCCTTGGCGCGCCAGCCCGTGGCTGCGCCGAAAGCGGCGACGCCCCAGACTGGGCCGAGTCCTTCCAGCGTCTAATCACCGCCGGGCACACCCTGGACGCCGTCATGGGCTACACCCTCGGGCAGTTCCAGGCGTTTGGAGAGGCGGTGGCGAAGTTGGAAAACGAGAAACTGCGCCACGCGATGATGGCGGTACGATTCGGCGGCGACACGGGCAAAGGGTACGACAAGATGATGAAGGCGCTGGGCGGATAGACCGAAACCCCCGCTATTTTAAAGCCCATCGCGCCAGCCCGACCGCATAGGCCACCAGAAACGCCGCGCACGCCAGGAACCATGCCGGGCTCGACACGAGGCCCAGCACGAAGCCCATAAACGAGCCGGATACCAGCACCACGGGTTGAAAAGGTTTAGACATGTCGAATTCTCCAAAGCTTGAAATCATCATAGGCGCAAAAGCGGACCAGCTCAAGGCCGCGCTGGCCGACCTCGCCCAATCGCTCAACGCCGTTTCCAGTCAAGCCAACCAGGCGGGCGCGCAAACCGCGGGCGCGTTCCAGCCCGCCGAAGCGCAACTGGGCCGGACCCGCGCCGGGGTGCAATCCATTTCCGAACAGCTTGCCGGCGCTAAAGCCCAGCTGATCGGGTTTTTTTCTATCCAGTATGGCATCGGCCTGGCCAAGGATCTGATCCAGACCGCCGACGCGGTCACCAACATGAACGCGCGCCTCAAGCTGGCGGCGCAAACCAGCGCGGAATACACCACGGCGCAAAAGGCGCTGTCAGACATCTCGCAGCGCACCGCCTCATCGATTGAAAGCAACGTCACGCTGTATGCGCGCGTCGCCGATTCGATGCGCGCGATGGGTAAAACGCAGCAGGAAGCGCTGGTCTTCACCGAAGAAGTCGGACAGGCCATGCGCGTTTCCGGCGCCTCGGCGGAGTCCGCCAAGGCGGGCATCACCCAACTGGCGCAGGCGATGGCTTCCGGCGTGCTGCGCGGCGACGAATTCAACTCGATCATGGAGAACTCGCCCCGGCTGGCCAGGGCGCTGGCGGACGGCCTGGACGTCCCCATCGGCAAGCTGCGCGATCTGGCCGAGGCGGGGCAGCTCACGGCG
>Ga0100385_1005537_pt1 | contig 10562 bp, 15 predicted proteins | sample CryGeymeta201509_FD_81543 | JGI IMG/M metagenome (GOLD analysis project Ga0100385, IMG submission 81543) | Groundwater microbial communities from Crystal Geyser aquifers in Utah, USA - Crystal Geyser metaG 2015-09 | ecosystem: Environmental > Aquatic > Deep subsurface > Groundwater | place: USA...
CTCGAAGGAACCATCATAGCTTTCTTTTAAAATATAATTGAAAAATCAGATGACTGTTTTGTATCCTTTGGTTGTAGCCTGCAAAAACTGATCTATTCCTCACACCCAACTCGATTCCCCAGCCAAAGCTCTCGTTTTTTAGTTGCGAAAGATGTGAAAGCTATTATAGTTATATGGCTTCAACATCATCCTGAAGAAGAAGGGAGTAGGATTTTCACTGTAGAAAGGGAGATTGTTGACTTGAAAACTCAACATTTTGAAAGTTGACATTTTTTCTCAAATGGGTTTCTTTTCTAAAGTACCCACCAGTGCCTACAACATCGCGGTTAGTGAAGAGGTAGAGGGCTGTTGAATGGTATGATAAAAGAGGGGAGCTTTCTTTTGTTGCTCTGATTTTCCACAGACATTGAAGATGATGTGTTCCACGAAGGATGTGAATATGGTTGAAAAATACCTTATAATGAGGATTCACAAGGTCTCATCAGCCCACTAATGACTGTCAAAGTGGGCGTCTGAAGCCAAGACAAATTATACTTTGTAGACAATATCCTCATAATTCCTATAAATAAGGTCAATAGACTTGATATGCCAGTATTTGCCAAAATAGTTGCTTTCTTTACACTTTATTCTTTAACCCTACAAAAAACCGCAGATGCTGTAAAGCTCTCAGGCCTTTCTTGTGATTGTAGTTAAGAGGAAGGCCACTCAAGTCAACCTTGAGTGTGGAAATTAAGAGAGAGGACTATTTATTTTTGTGGGATACGGAAGTAGCACATTGGTACTACTTTCCTATACAGATACGCCTTAAAAGTAATTCTTATTGGTTAATAATAAAAATGGGTCCAATAACCTCCATGTGCTGCAATGATAGCAAACCCTCCCACTCCCAACCGAAAAACGGCCTCAAGCCTAGAGTCAATCGATCCCTGTCTCCTCCTCTTAAGAAAAAACAGTCTTCAGGACAGTACATTGAAATAACACCCACAAAACCCCCGGTGTAACCTTCCGAGCAAACAATTGATAACCAGCTGAAGGAGGCCAACGAGCTATCTCCGACTCACGGCGACGAGTTTCGGGCGATAGAGAAGATTCTCAAGGCTCCATCTAACAAAAAAATGCATTGGAGTGATTTTATCATTCACTATGTTATTGGAACCGGTGGTTTCGGGGAGGTCTTCCTCGCCTAGCTCAAATAAAATAAATAAAAAGGAGTCGTCCAGCGATACGCCATCAAAAGGATGAAAAAATCCCTCGTCATCAAAAAAAGACTGACCGAGAGCATTAGGCTCTAGAAAAAAATATTAGAGTAATCCTCCTGCAACTTCATCACCAGACTCTTCTATGCCTTCAGAGACGAGTACTATTTATACATAGTTATGGAGTGGGCAGAAGGAGGGGACACCTACACCTTCATCCGTCAAAGCTCACCACGCATCAAGATGTTCAAAAGTTTAGGAGAGGAGGCCGTTCGGTTCATTTTGGGATGCGTTATCTTAGGCCTGGAGTATCTGCATTCTAAGAAGATCATATACAGGGATCTGAAGCCTGAAAATTTATTGATTTTTGGGAACGGATATGTAAAGTTGACAGACTTCGGACTGGCTAGAGAGTTAAAGGAAAATGAAGGCACCAAGACTCTAGCTGGAACAACTGTTTACTATGCCCCGTAGATGGTCCTGGGCTACGAGTACGGTCGATAGATAGATTTATGGACTTTGGGCGTCTATAGCTATTAAATGTCCAACTTTACTGCTCCATTCGCAGGAGCTGACATTGGTAACAAGACGAAAGTCAAAAAATTGGTCCAGAATGCTGAGACTAACAGGATATGGAAAAGTGGTTGTCTTAGTAACTAACTCAAATCCTTTATCAACGATTTGTTACGTTACGACCCTAAGAAGCGTTTAGGGGCCAACGGGTGGTCAGAGGTCAAGGAGCACGAGTTCTTCACTTGTGTTGATTTTGATTGGCAGGGGTTGGAGAATCAATAAATTGAGTCTCCCTTGCTGTCAGTCTTACGTCAATACAAGATCTAATATAAACCATATGACGCGGCCAAGATGAATCCTGATTTAAGGCTTTTGCTACCTGAGGGTGCAGGAGAGTTGTTGCCGTCGTGGTCTGTGCGTCAATCCCACACATTTGCCTGATAACACTACAGTTTGATTACTTGGGATATACTCAGCATATTATTTTCCACAATATAATATAGATCAAAGCAATGGTCAATACGGACAGATTGTACCAGAGAAGGTTTTCTTTTGTGATTCTGGTTTATGCTTAGGGATGGCTTCTCCCCCTGAAAAATGCTGGAACCAAGGAAATACCTTGTCTATTCCGGTCAATTTAAGTAGTAAGTGCAGGTTTGTTGGTTATAATATAAATTTAGCGACTGTCTTTGTTATGAGTTACATCAATCTGAAGTAGCTGAACGAATTAGTTCACAATGAGAGGCTTGACGCCTGCTTCGAGGAGACAGCTGATAAATTTTATCAAAAATACCACCTGAAACTGCAGCATGAAGAACTTCAAAATTTGGTTTAAATGGCGAGCAAAATCAATAAACGGGAAAAACACAAATAAAACAGGCACAAAGGGCAACTTCAATCGGATTACGAGATCTTCGTCTTCGGATAACTCAAAATCTTCAACTGGGTTTTGGTGTTATATTCACACATTCACTCCCTCGACCTTACCGACTTCGTACCTCCTTCTTGATTTAGAACGATCAGAACTTCACCAAGATCCAGAGCATCTTCAAGCGCAAGACCAAGCTTTTCATCCAATACCAAATTGCAGACATGACCTGCTCAAAGAACAAATTTACTACCGAGTGGTCAGAGGACGAAATAGAACTCTTTAAGGACATCGTCAAGTAAGTGTGGGTCTATTCAGCTCCAAACAGTGTGAATCCGAATGGAAATATATTTCTTACCTGCTTTTCTGCAGGTCTTCAGGGAAATATTTTAGAAGCTTTGCGATGTGCAGAGAAAAGTGGATCAGCCATCTCAACCCGAACATCAAAAAAACAGAGTGGACTCTCGAAGAAGATGTCCAGCTATTTACCATCATCCAAAATTACGGGTGCAGATGGGCGCTCATCAGCAGATAATTTAAGGGCATCAGGTCTGAACACTCAGTCAAGAACCGCTACAACGTGCTCGTGAAGACTATCAGGAAGCAATACAGGCTAGGAGACACTGGCCTTCTTAATGACAAGATTTTCAAGTATCTCAAGTTGAAACTGTAAAAGCAACAGGAAAGTGCCAACGAACTCAATAATTCAGGAATATCGATGGATAGCAAATGTTCGAGGGAGAGATCCAGAGAAGAGGAGAAGCTCAGACTCAACGATAGTCAAGATGAAAGCTAGAGATGTGTTGAGGAAGTCAAAAATTTCAATGTCTTTGATGAGGTCTATAACATGGAAGCTGAGCCCTCTAATACTGAGACTAACAGCCTCGTCCAACATTTCCAGGAGTTTGCCTTGACTGATTACTACAAGGAGCTCAAGGAATAAAAGAAGACAAACGACAATGAAGAGGAGGCTGAGCCTGACTGCATGAGGGAGATTAAAGAGGAGGCGGTGAAAACAAGCACTATTGAGGAGCTCGATTTCGAGTACAACAGGCTATTTACCATGGAGGGCCAGAACTACAAAAACGAAGGAGGCTTCGATGCTTTGAAGTTGGGACAGTCCCTTGAGTGGAACTTCTAAAAGGAGGAGAAGGGCATCAGCTGGCTGGACTTTGATTGATCAGCTCTTAAATCTTATAATATTGTCAAAGAATTGATATCATGAATACAGATTCTATAAATCATGTAAGAGCACGATACATAGTAGATCAGGTGACATGGAGTCTATTTCTATATAACTTCTTTCTTTTGTGGGATATCGAGCTGGCTCGAACGGTCCAGCTTCGATGTTTACTCATCTCCGATTTCTGCTTGGACTTCCTCAGTAAAAAATGTATGCGTATTTTGGCTACCCCCAGCTGAGATGATTTTAATGATATATACTCTTGCAAAACTCTACTAAATAATTCAGACGATCATAGAATTCCAAAACTGTTGTTCCCCTCGTAAATGGCAGTCATCAATTTTTTCTCGAGGATCTACTTGCTCGAGTACTCCGGTAAATCTATCGTGTTGAAACTATGTCATATGAATAGGTACCAGGTGTGGGCGACTGGAAGGCACTATATTTCATATACTTTCTCAATTGTGATGCTGAAGTTGCTGTTGTATACGGTTATCTTGGGGGAGCCTGTCACGAACTGGATAAAAGTGTTCATGGTTTACTGGTCAAAGGTCTCCACGATGGCCCACAACCACCGAATGACTGCCGACTATGCAGAGTAACCCTCGTAGTTGGCCTTACTGATTAGCATCTTAACTGAATACCAACAAATGTACCATCGACGACCTCCTCGCCCTTAATTTGACGCATCATCTCCACAGGTGTGAATATCTCGGCGTATTGAGGGTACACAACAGTGTTGAAGCCCAACTTCAACTCTGCCAGCTCCTGCTCCCTTCCAGCATAGAAGTACATCTCCATGTATCTCTGAATATACCTGTCCTTGTTGGACTAGATTAAGTCCACCTTTCTGCCTTCTTCGATCAGCTAGAACTCAATTAGCTTGCCGTTGATGGTCCTCTCTATCACGAACTTTAGGCTCAGGGGCTAGGGATCGTTGTTCTGGATATAGTTCAAAGAACGGTAAATCTAAGGGTCATACTATTTGAAAAAATCTAGATTTATCTTGAAGTTTGTTATGGCCACAAACATCCCCACGTCCAAAGTGCCACCGTAGGGGACGCCCTGCTTGAAAGATATGCCCAGAATCTTTCCGATGAAGAAGGCTTCTTCTCCCACTCCCCGGCCTTTCCAGCCGATCATCAGCTCCCTCACCAGTCCTCCATGGTCACTTCCCTCCTCTTCGTGGAACTCTACCTGCAGGTTTCGACCGGTGACCTGATAAAAGGCCATGTCGAAAGAGCACTTTCTGGTAACCAGTATAGTTTGAGAGTAGTAGTCTTCATCTTCATTGATTTTGGGAATTTTAAACCTGAGAGTAATTTACCTGGAGAGTGCTTGATTTTTCATGAGGATGGGGAGGAAGAACTGTTTGAATTTATCGGTGCAGAAGGGCTCCAGGTTAAGGAAGTAGACAATGACCCCGAAGACCTCCTGCAAGTTACCAAAAGCATAGCTGCCGATGTGCGGGTATTTGTTGAAAAACATTTAGATTTCGGAAGGCTTTCTCCAGACATAATCCCATTCCTTGGCGAAGATGAAGATGTAGTACCAGGTGGCCTCCAGGATCATTTTGGGGTACTGCACTAATTTGTTGAATAGCTTCTACTAGATCTTGCCATAAAACTGGTCCTTAAGAATTTTTATGAAGTAGACAACCACCTCCACTAACCGGATCAGCTCCTTGTTGTTGAATATACGAGACTTGTTCTGCTTCAATTTCTTGGGAATCTTCTTCAAATTCTCCATCTCGTCCTATATGTCGTCGAGCTCGTCTTCCATAAGGGTCTTAAGGTTGGACTTGTTAATGAAGTAAAATTGTTTGATTCTATCCTTGACAGAGGTCACTAGTTTGCTTACTATGTGATACGTCCTCTCTAAACTGTGGTGGTGGGACTCTTCTCCCTCCCCTATCTTTATTGTCTTCATTATCTTCTCTCCGGTCTACAGCAGTCGACCATAGAGGTGGTTGCCGTAGCCCCTCAAACAGCCGAATAACTTGGGCACCTCCTTCACCTTCAAGTTCATGTTGCTGATATTCTCCCATACGTTATTGCTGTTGCCTCCCTTACAGATACTCTCTATAATCCGCATCATCTACGAATGCTTCAACTTGTACTCCTTCTTCGACTCTGGCAGCTAGGAACCTGTGAGGGCGTAGGATAGATTATCAATCTTTTTTCGAATTTTTGACTTGTTGGTTGCTATGTAGATAAAAAGAAGGGTCAGGCAGTTGTTTTGAATCGGAAGATCTAGCTTGGTCAAGAGTTGCTCAGCTATGGGCAGGAGAACATGGCTCTACTTGAACAAAATGTTTCCCTTGGCCTACTTGTCCTCCCTCTCCTCCTGCTGGCTCTGGTACTACTTGATCAGATACAGGACGTTGTTGATGGCATTTTACATGCTTATCTGCTGCAGACCGATCTATACAAACCCTTTGGCTTAGCCATTCTGTTCTTTGATTTTTCTGATCAACCATTCTAAGTTACTGGAAGTTTATTAAATGCGCATGGCGGTCATTGTGGATTAGAAAAAGATTTGTCCCAGGTTGGAGTGCAGAATGTCCATGTAGTAGGCCGTGATTTGTTTTGATCTAATCTGGGACTACGGCAGTTTAAGCAGCCAGTAGAGGGATAATTCCAAAATTTTTATTATCTCTTCTCGTTTTAGCTAGTGCCCGCTTATTTATTCTTCAATTTTAGAGTAAGTAGGCACAAGACCTGGCAATTCAATTTTTTTGGCTTTCGTCGGAGACTGTCTATTTTTAGATGGGCTTTTCTTAGGCTTTTGCCTTTTCTGAGGGTACTCCTCCTCCTAACTGTCTTAGCTGTCGTCATCACTTATTATATTTTCATCCTCCTCCATTTCTATCTCCTCATCTTCATCGTCCTCATAGTATTAGACAGAGTCATCGTCTTCATCAACGATATTAGAGTCGTCGCTTTCTTCTCTGTCGCTGAAGAGTTGCACTCTCCATTTAGGTGGCTTTGTGACTATTTTTCTTCTCTTCTGCATCTTCTCCCTCATCTCTTAACTGATTTCAGCCTTGAGGCCGTTTTCTCTCATGGCCTTGTAGAGCCCTTCAGGTGTTCTAGTAATGATTTCATTGGCTGAATCTTTTTCCAAGTTGTTCAAAAGCTATACACACTCCCTGACCTTGCTGCTCACCTCTTTGTCGTTGTTTATTATTTTGGTAAGTTCCCCGTACTGGCTGTTGATGAGGACATCCAGTTACTCCCTGACCAGCATGTACTTCTCGTACAGGTGCCTTTCCTTCTCCATTTCCTAATTGATGAACATGTCTACAATGTTGGGCCTATCGTCATCCTCATCATCGTTGTTCTCATCATTGTTCTCTTCTATGTCGTTGACGAGGTCCATGAGATCTTCGTCTTTTTCGGACATTTAATCCTCTTCCTTGCTCTATACCTTACTGACTTCTCCTTTGGTCTCATCGGGGTCTGATTAGGTGTTCCAGTCTTAGTTTTCTTCATGAATTTGCTCGACTGCATTAAGGTTAACTTTTTCGAATTTGCTGATGGGTAGGTACAGCAATTTCTCAAAAATGTTGCTACTGAATTCAATAATTTTTTATTCCTCTTAACTCCTGAATGGCTTGAACATTAGCTCTTCGCACACATTCTTTGGCAGTTTGTCCAGTCTCCTCACCAGATCCTTGACAAGATAGGCCTGCTTGATCTTCACGGGAGCATGATTTCTCTCACAGCCAATGTACTCAATTATGAATGACTCTATCTTTTCACTGGGGTAGCGGTTGTTTATGTGGATGAGCTTGTTCAGGTGATGGGATTGGATCTTGTCCGGGGTTTTCCGCAGCTGGTCGATTGCAGCACTGGCCACCTCTGATAACTTTTTGCTCTATCGGAGGATCTTCTTGATGAGTTAGACTTCGTTTCCTTTGTACTTGGACTCGACCAGCAGAGCTGTCAGAATAACTTTCTAGCGGGAGTCGATAGGTCCCTGGTTGTTGTTGAGTATGAAGTCATAGAAGTCTAGTTTCTATGCGAAGTAGATCCTGTCTTCGTTTGTCCCGTGCTCCTTGACGACCTTGTGAAAGAGGTCCCTCGCCATCACGTTGCCCTTAGACCCTGAAATCTACTCATACTTTTTGTCAATTTTGCATATTATATCCTCCATGAAGATGATCTCGCACAGGTGCAGCTCCTCCTTTTCTTTCTCTCCTTTGCTCTTGACCTTTTCCATTGCTTCCCTGACCATCGCCACTTTATCGCCAATTTAGTCGACAGTTTCCCCTTTTTTTTCCTGCTCGGTCTGCTTCTTCAGGGTGAGGACCAGTCTGAGCACATTCAGGAGGAAGGTGGGTTGTTCTTCCTTCTCTTTGTAGAGCCTGTCTTAGAGCTAGGAGAGGAGAGGTTTGAATTAACTATCATTTTTTGTGTAATAAAGAATGAGTATTTAGTTGGTCTTCTTCAGGCCCACTGCCTGCATGTATTCCGGAATTTTTTAGACCATCGTGTTGAGAATAGAAATAGCATCTGGCAGATACGGCTCAGGGTTGTTCTTGATGTGCTTTAGGATTTAGCTGACCAGCTCTCCATTCTAGAGGAGGTCCCCATCAACCATGAACTCAATGGAAACATCTTTTCTGACTTCAGGGAAGGAGTTCAAAAAGAGACAAAAGAGCTCGACGCATTAGATGTAGACTTGAGGATGGGCTTGCCGGTTGATGAGTGTAGAAAATATCACAATGATCTATGTCAATTCCTCTATCTTTATGGTCTGTGTTATGTTTTCCTTGTTGTCGATGAGCTACCGGACATACCTGATCTTGTTGATGATGTCCTGCCTGCAGGCATTGTCCTATCCCTTCTCGGAGATGTAGGTGCCCAGCTAATGAAAGATTGCTCCGATTTGGAACGAATACAACCATTTTTAGAAGAAGCTGGGGTATTTACTCTTGAAGGTGGTCAGAGTGGCACCAGGATGTGCTAAGTAAGGGCGCATGACATTATCCATGATCATCATGTAGGCCTCGTTGAAGGGAGTCTCATCGTAGCAGCTGTTGTAGAGCCCCAGACATACATGGATGTAATTGAGACTGATCTACTCGTCGAGGTTCAAGTCAAAAATGTCAAACCTGATGGCAAACAGCATCTTTATCTACTCGAGTAGAGTAAAGAGGTCTTACTATCTGATGCTTTTGCGGGGGATCTCCTTGCCTGGACCCAGGCCATGACAGTACTTTAAAATGTTGGCTAAGTTAATGACAGATAGTTGATTCTTTTGGTACCTTTCAAAGTGGTTCTTGATCTGCAATGCTTCCCTTTAGTTGATACAATTCCTGTATATCTTTCGAGCCCAGTCCTGCCCCAAACCTTTCTCAATATTGAACTCAATCTATCTGTCCTCTATGGACTCCTTGGAAGTGAACCACTTGAAGTTGATAGTCAGCTTGTATTGTTCGCAGGTTTTGAGCATGTTGAGGACGTATGGCATCTGGTCTGGTGTCGGCTCCTTGTTGTTTAGCTTCAGCTCTAGGGATTTGATGTATAGGATGGAGGTCTATAGATTAGAAGGGATTATTTAAGGCAGATTAATGTACTACTAGTGAGTGCGGCAGGCCTCGAGGAAGAAAATAATGACCTGGAGATACTCCGATCTGGATATAGCCTGAGAGGTGTATCCTTTTGTTGACTCGTCCCGGACCAGTTTCACAGGCATTTTATCCTGATTTATGGTCTATACCATTGTGAACAGAGCCTTCTTTATATCGCTCTTGAGCTCGTCTGATTCCTCCATCAGATAAACCAGAGGAATGTACAGCAAAACGGCAGATGGGAACAGCCAGTGATCGTGCTGGTAGCTTAGATATATTTACTTGATCAGATCGCTCAGATGGAGGTATATTTTGTGAACTGAAAGGTCTCCCAGGTTAAAGGCGTCTTTGCTGTTGTCCTGCATGCACATCATCAGACCAACTAGCATATTAACATTTCCGGCTTCGAGCATGTACTCAGTGGAAGCATAAGCCTACGACAAAGGGATAGGCTTGATTTAGGGGAATGTTTTTTAAGGGCTCAGCAGATGTTTGGAGACTGCAATGTAGTTGTGGGTGATGTCAACAATAAGCTCCTCTATTTGTGGCACCTTGCTTCTCTTCTCAAAGGGTAACTTATCAATTTCTATGGCGAAGGTGTGCTCGCAGACAGTGGGGTCCTTCCTGCAGTTGCTGAGCATCCTCACAAAAAGGTCTTAGAGCTCCTCGTAGCCGATGAACATATTGTGGATGAAGAGCAAGTCCAGATGGAAGGAAGTGAGGAGGTATTAGTTGAGCAAGGAGTGGCTTCTGAGGTTGATGGAGAGGAAGTAGAGTCCCTTGAGACAGTCGATGAACTCCATCTTGTCCTTATCTGTCAATCTCTATGTAGACTACAGGCCCAAGACCTACCAAATTACCTTTGATAAAAATTGACTCTCTCCCATCTTCTAATAGCTTTCTCCTTTGAGTTCCACTGCCAGTCTATCGTAGACTTCCTTCAACTGCCAGTTCCTCTTTAGGATGCTCCTGACTATGTTTTGATAGTAGGGCAGGTTGCCGCCTAATGAAATGCTGTGGAACCTTTCCTAACTGAGCTGGCTCTAGCAGCAGGAAACGTGCCAGAGGAGGTTGATGTTAGTGAGGTAAGGGTATACTTTGGCAAGGAGGGAGGCAAAGTATGTCTCGATGTTGGCGGGGTCTGGCTCGCTGTAGTATTATAGCATCTTCAGGTCGACTAGTTCCTACAAGTAGACCAACAAGGTGCTCAGCTCTTTCTCCAGC
>Ga0100385_1005546_pt1 | contig 10552 bp, 10 predicted proteins | sample CryGeymeta201509_FD_81543 | JGI IMG/M metagenome (GOLD analysis project Ga0100385, IMG submission 81543) | Groundwater microbial communities from Crystal Geyser aquifers in Utah, USA - Crystal Geyser metaG 2015-09 | ecosystem: Environmental > Aquatic > Deep subsurface > Groundwater | place: USA...
CTAAGCCGTCTGCGGCATAATGTGCAAATACACTGGCGAAGATGGCTGGGACGAAGAACCCGAGGCGGACCAATGAACTGGAGTCGCTTCAATAACCTACTGGTCAACTACCCGCTGAGTCCGCCCAGGATCATCCACAGCTATAAAAATATCCCCAGCGAAACCATGATCTGAGGAACCGTGTGCGTTAATCGCGCTCGCACGGGTCTGTAGGAGTGCGGTCGAGCAATCGGCCGCACGACCTCGACCCTTTAAGGCCGGCCCGAGGACTTTTAGCTTGTCCTTCATTCTATTTTCGATGGTGCTGTTTATCGTTCATCACCAGTTTGGTCCTGACTGATTCATAAGCTTATGCAGTGGTATTACGAAAAAGATAACGCGCAGAATGGTCCGGTTTCCGAAGAGGAATTGCTGGCTCTCTACCAACAAGGCACGATCCAGCGTCATAATCTGGTTTGGCGGGAGGGCATGCCGGACTGGGCGCCACTGGTGGACGGTTTACCCAATTTGGACCGCAGTTTGATTGCTGCGGAAGAGCAAGTGCCTTGTCCGACCTGTGGGGCGGTCGTTGTGGCGGATCATTTGATTCCGTCAGGCGGGACTCAGGTTTGTCCGAACTGCAAAGATGAGTTTGCCCAGGGTTTGCGCGAAGGCTTGACTCAGCCGATCCGCCGGGCAGGCAGCCGGGGCACCGGCGGTCAGACTCCGAATGACGAACTCCGGCGGATGGGCCGGGAGGCGCTGTCGGGTGCCTGGGGCATGGCGGTGCTGGTCACTTTTCTTTATTTTGTGCTGCAACAAGCCGGGGCGGTGATTCCGCTGCTTGGGCAGCTGCTTGCTTTCCTGATCGTCGGTCCCCTGTCGCTGGGCTTTATGGCCTACTATCTGGGCTTACATCGTGGCGCACCGGTTGAGCTGAGCACCCTGTTCGGCGGGTTTTCCCGTTTTCTGGAAGGGCTGGGGCTTTACTTTGTGACTACGGTGCTGGTTTCACTGGCCGTGATGGCAGCGGCAATTCCGGGTGTTGTCCTGGTCGGCCTGGCCTTCAGCAGTAGTCCGGTGCCGGAAGAGAGCCCGATGTTTGTGGCCGGTATCTTCGTCGCCGTTATCCCGGCGGCATTTGTGGGCGTTTACATGTACCTGCGCTACGCGCTGGTTTACTACATTGCCAATGATCATCCCGAGCTGGGGGTCATGGGTGCGATCAAGCGCAGCACCGAAATGATGGTGAACCAGAAAGGAAAGTTTTTCATGCTGGGGCTGAGCTTCATCGGTTGGCACTTGCTGGGGGTGCTGGCTTTTGGCATCGGCCTGCTTTGGTCGATGACTTATATGTGGGCGGCCTTTGCTGCATTCTACGACGATCTCGGCGACGAGGTGTAACCCGATGGCGCGCCCTGAGAAATTTTCCCTGCGCGCGCTCCGCAGTGTGCGCTATATGCCGCTGCCTGAACTGCCCTGGGCTCAAAACTACGGAGCTGAGCATGTCGGTGAGGGGCATGATGTGTTGCTGTTCCCGGCAGTGCTGCGCACCGGTGGCAGTTCGCAGGTCGAATCGGTCGTCGAAGCCGGGCAGTCGAGCTGCTTTTTTCATCCGAATTTAGCCGCCAGCCAAATCTGCGACCTCAGTGGACGGCTGATCTGTGAACTGTGTCAGACGGAGTGGGAGGGCCGGATCGTGAGTTTGGAAGCACTGCAGTCGGCAGGCGGACAGTCTGGGCGAGGGGTGCCGGCTCAGACGCGCATCCGTTGGGATAATATTGCACTGAGCCTGGCGGTCCTGCCGCTGTTGCTCTGGTTTATCACCATCGTTACGGCACCCGTCGCGCTCTTGATTGTGATTTGGCGGGGCCGTAAAGGTTCCTGTAGTGAGGTGCAGCGCAGCGGTTGGCGCTATTGGGTGGCCGGTGGGCTGGCTTTGCTGCAAATTACAGCCTGGGTGACGATCATTGTTTTGGGACTGGGTGGTTAAGATGGCACGCGACGGATACAAAAAGCTCAGCGGTCGTTCGGCCTTCAGTGTGCAGCAGGCTTATCTGGGCGAAGAGCATTTGGTGGTGGTGGATGGTGTGTATCAGGAGCGTGTGAAGCGGATCCGTTATGCGGATATCGAGGCAATCCTGATCTGTCCGACCCGGTCGGGTGCAGTGCTGTCCTTGTTGACGGGACTGGGCACGCTGCTCTTGACCATAGTGGCACTGGCCAACTTGCACAACAGCAGCTTTATGGCCTGGCTGATTGTGGCAGTGATCAGCGGCATGATTTTTGTCTGGGGGATGTATCAGCAGGGTTCTGCGGTCTTCGGTGTGCAAACTGCCGTGCAAACGGTGATCTTGCCCGGGCTGGGCACGAAGCGCAAAGCCGCCAAAGCATTGGTGCAGCTCACCCAGCGGGTCGAGGCGGTGCAGGGTCAACTCTCGGCGGAAGCCCTGCAGGCCGCGCATCAAATCTGGCGCCTGGCGGACGTGGCAGCCCGTGAGCGGGTGAAGTCGACAGCCGGAGCGGTCGGACCCGCCGGGCCGCCGCCGATCCGCCAGAGCGGCAGCACCGCTGTTGAGGCCAGCGTCGGAGGTCAGCCATGAGTGGATCGCTGGCTCAGGCACGCTGCTTCAAACATGTCAGCCGGGAGGCTGCCGCGAAGTGCCCCGAGTGTGGACGCTTTTATTGCCGGGAGTGCGTGACCGAGCATCAGGGCCGCGTCGTTTGCCGCTCCTGCCTCGATGCCCTGCTGCAACCGGAGCTGCGGGAAACTCCTGGCTGGCTCAAGGTTGCGGCGGGCTGGGGGCTGGCGCTGGCGGGTTATTTGCTGGTCTTCTACGGCTTTTACCTGCTGGGGCGCATGCTGCTGCGCATCCCTTCCGCATTTCATTCCGGCGTCTTTTTTGATTAAATATGGCTGCTTCACAATCACCGCCCGCCATCAAAGGCAAGCACCGGCGCTTTCGACGGCGGCGCGTCCGCCAGGCAGGTGAGCCAACGGCTGTGGATTTGATCGAAGAAGGGGTGCATCTGCTGCGGCGCACTCCGATCTGGGCCTGGACGGTGTATTTGTGTGGTGCCGCGCCATTTCTGGTGGGCTTTCTTTTCTTCTGGATGGAGATGGCGACCAGCGGCCTGGCCGATCGGAATCTGGTGCCGGCGAGTCTGGGCATGGCGCTGCTTTTTATCTGGTTGAAGGCGGTGCAGTGTTATTTTGCCTGCAGTTTGCGGGGGGTGTTGTTTGAAGAATCATCGCCGGGTTGGGGTCTGCGCACCTGGCTGCGGGTGATTCGCCGACAAACGTGCTGGCAGGCAACCGGTCTGGTCGTGCTGCCGATCGCCTTCGTGGTGACTATCCCCTTCGCCTGGACCTTTGCCCTGTATCAAAATATGCTGACCGCAGACCCGGCGGACTCAGACAACGAAACGAAGGTCTTTTTTTTGACGAACTGGCAACTGGCCCGCCTGTGGAGCGGGCAAAACTGGATGCTGCTGAGCCTGCTCGGGCTGGTCGCTTTTCTAAGTTGGCTGAACTGGCTCTCGCTGGTGTTCTTCGTTCCCTATTTACTGCAGGGGCTGCTGGGCGTGGAAACCGTTTTCTCGCGGGTCGGCGTGAATCTGTTTAACAGCACGACGCTCTTTGCCTGCCTGTTGCTGGCCTGTCTGGTGACGGATCCGCTGGTCAAAGCGGTCTATCTGCTGCGGCGGCACTACGGCGAATCGCGGCGGAGTGGTGCCGACCTGCGGCTGCGGCTGCGCACTTACGCCCGTCGCAGCGCGGCTGCCCGCGCGGCGTCCCTGCTGGTGTTATTCGGCCTGGGGGCGCTGGCTCTGCTGCCGGGTCAGGCCCAGGCCACAGCAGTGCAGCCGGGTGCACCGCCCATCCAGGCCGGGCAACTCGACCGCTCAATCGAGCAAGTGCTGCAGCGGCGCGAGTTCGTTTGGCGCTTTCCCCGTGAGGAGGTTCACGCGGAGCAACGGATAAGTTGGCTGCGTTCCTGGATTGAGAAAATGGAAGCCCTGCAGGAACGCTTCGAAAAATGGCTGGAAGAACTCTTCGGCCTGGATCGCGCCCGAAACCATAAGCCGGGATTTTTGGAGAACCTCAATCTCGCGGCCCTGGGCAAATTGCTGAGCTATCTGTTGATCGGAAGCTTTGTCCTGCTGGTGCTGCTGCTGGCGCTGCGGGCGTGGAAGATGTATGCGCCGGATCAGGCGCTGGCCGCACAGTCAGCGGATGATGCGGCCCGACCGAAGCCGGATTTGGAGCAGGAGGAGGTCTCGGCGGATTTGATGCCGCGCAACCAGTGGATCGAACTCGCGCGGCAATTGATTGCCGCCGGCGACTACCGCCTCGCGCTGCGGGCCTACTTTCTGGCGCAGCTCTCCGCCTTCTCCAGCGCGGGCCTGATCGTCATCCGCAAGGCCAAGAGCAACCGCGAGTATGCACGCGAGCTGGCCCAGCGCGGTCATGGCGACTGCCAGCTGCTGGATCTATACTGGCGCGAACTGCGGCTGTTTGAGAGCATCTGGTATGGCGAGCGCGCTTCGGGTGCGGAGGAAATCGCACTGATGGAAGATTATCTATCTCAACAGGGAGTGTTGAAATGAAGGGCCGCCGCTACAGCATCATCATTTTCCTGCTGCTAATGGCGGGCCTGATTGGCGGCCTGGCCTGGCTGATCCAGCTGCGCTTTGAGTCGGGCAATGCCTACGCCCTGCGCTCCAGCCTGCGCTCGGACCCGTTGGGGGCAAAGGCGCTGCACGATGCCCTGGCCGAATTACCCGGCCTACAGGTGAGCCGTAATTTCGTGCCGCTGGTGCAGCTGCCATCGTTGCCGCCGGAGGCGACGCTGCTCCTGCTCAATACGGGTGGCGGACAGTTGCACCCGCTGGCGCAATATGCGCAGGTCGTGGATTTCGTCGAGCGTGGCGGGCGGCTCGTCATCGCGATGAACCCCCGGCGCGTGGCCTACCAACATCTGGAGGACGAAGAGGAACAGGACGTTGAAGCGGACGCGCAGCCCGATCAAACAACCGGCGAAGCGGACGACAGCGAAGCGCAAAAAGGCACCCGCTTCACGCGCCGCAGCTCCGGCGAGGACGCGCAGTTCTGGGCGGGCTTGGCCCTGCGCTACGGCGAACACCGGGGCGGTGAAGCTCGGCGGACCCCTCTCGCCGCCGCCGACCTGCCCGGGCGCATCCCCTGGCGGGAGGGCGGTGTGCTGGTGGAATTTGATGCCGAAGTCTGGTCGCCGGTCTATCAAATTGAAGATGAGGTGGTGGCCGCGCAGCGGACTCTGGGAGCGGGCAGTATCGTGGTGCTGACGGATGACTATCTGTTTTCCAATGAAGCTTTGCTCAAACACCGCATGACGCACTGGCTAGCCTGGGTGCTGGGTGACTGCGAGCAGCTTATTTTCGAAGAGACGCATCTGGGGGTGGCGGAGCCTGCGGGTGTGGCGACGTTGATGCGCCGCTACGGACTGGAGGGTTTTGCGTTCGCTTTCGCCGGGCTGATGGCACTGGTCGTCTGGCGCGGGGCCTCGCCGCTGCTGCCGCCTTTTCCCGGGCGGACTCCAGCGCAGGTGATTCGCTCCGGGCATTCCGTTGAGGCCGGGCTGGGAGACTTGATTCAGCGCAGTCTGCCTCCGGATGAGTTGCCGCAACTGGCCTTTCAGGCATGGCAAAAGTCTTTTATCCGCACCCGGGCCGACCGCTGTTTTTATGCTGCGGAAATCGGGGAAATCGAAACGCTGCTGCAAGAGCAGGCGAGCCTGCCCGCCCGCCAGCGCCAGCCGCAGGCCACCCATCTGAAAATTAAATCCATTATTAATCGCAAAAAGAGGAGACGCCAGTGAACGAAACAACCAACGCAGTGTTACAGCAAAAAATCCAGGCCACCCGCGAGGAAGTCGGCAAGGTCATCATCGGTCAACAGCAGGTGATTGATCTCGCGCTGATCACCATCCTGACTCGCAGCCACGCACTGATCGAAGGTGTGCCCGGAGTCGCCAAGACCCTGCTGGTGCGGACTCTGGCTGCGGTGCTCGCCGTTGCCGGCAACCGTATCCAGTTTACCCCCGACCTGATGCCCGCCGATATCACGGGCACCAATATTTTCAACATGAAGACGCAGGAGTTCACCCTGGTGCAGGGCCCCGTCTTTACCACCTTTTTGCTGGCCGACGAAATCAACCGGGCACCGGCCAAGACCCAGTCCGCCCTGCTGCAGGCCATGCAGGAGCGCTGCGTGACGATCGACCGCGAGCAGATTATGCTGGATCCGTCGTTTACGGTCTTTGCCACCCAGAATCCGATTGAGCATGAGGGCACCTATGCGCTGCCACAGGCGCAGCAGGACCGCTTCATGCTCAAAATCTACATGGACTATCCGGCGGAAGCCGAAGAGCTGCAACTCGCGCGCGGGATGCTCGGTGCTGCTTCGCCTGAAGCGATTTTGGCCGGAGGTGCCGTGCAGCCCGTTCTCGCCACAGGTGAGTTGGCGCAGTTGCGTGACTCGCTGGCATCGATTGTGGTGCGCGATGAGTTGCTGGGCTACATTGTCAGCGTGGTACGTCAGACCCGTCAGCACGAGTCGGTATTGGTGGGAGCCGGGCCGCGCGCGACGCAGGCCCTGTTGCTGGCTTCGCGCGCGGCGGCGGCTCTCGACGGGCGCGACTTTGTTAGCCCGGATGATGTCAAAACGCTGGCGTTACCGGTTTTAACGCACCGGCTCATGCTGCGGCCTGAGTATGAAATTGAAGGACTGACCATTCCCGAGGTGATTCAGCAATTACTGGATAGTGTCCCCGTGCCCCGTTGATTGATGCGTGTTGTTCCCAGTTGCCGTTTGATTTTTCTGGTCGGCTTGAGCCTGCCGGTCGCCTTATTGGCGCTACTGGGCCCCGGCTACCAGCTGGCGCTGCCGGTCTTTGCGGCGCTGCTGTTGGTGAGTGCCTGGGCCGATCTGCTGCTTTCCGCGCGCTGCATGCAGGGGCTCCGGATCGAGCCGGAACCGGTCACCCGGCTGGCGCGGGGCACCGTGGGCAAGTTGACACTGCACATCCGCTGCACGGAGCCGCCAGCGCTGCAACAGCTCCGTATCGGGTTGCCCATGCCCGTCGCATTTGTGCAGGAAGAAGCGGTGCAGTTGGTGAACCTGTCGGGCGCGGATGTGAGCCATTGGACGGTCGATTGGAAGATAACGGCGCGGGCGCGCGGGATATTTCCCTGTCCGCCGGTGGTGGTCGAGCGGCCCTCGCGCTGGGGGCTTTTTGCCTTGCGGCAGAGCTTCCCCAATCAGGCGGAAGTGCGGGTCTATCCCAATCTTCGGCGCGAACGGCGGCAGCTGGCCAACTTGTTCCTGAACCGTGGCAACATCGGCACACACGCCCAGCGCATGGTCGGCCAGGGGCGGGAATATGAGCAGCTGCGGGAATACAGTCGCGGCGACAGCATGTGCGACATTCACTGGAAGGCTTCTGCCAAGCGCGGTGAGCTGGCGACCAAGACCTATCAGGTCGAGCGCACCCAGGAGATATATCTGGTGATGGATCATTCCCGCCTGAGCGGCCTGCGTTCAACCCGCGCAGTGGCTGACCTCGATGATGATTATGCGGAAACTATCCTCGAGCGCTATGTCACGGCGGCAAGTGTGCTGAGTCTGGTCGCGGAGCGGCAGGGCGACCTCTTCGGGCTGGTGGGCTTCGGGCAAAGGGTCTCGCGTTTCGTGCGGGCCAGCTCGGGCCAGCAACACGGCCAGGTAATTCAGGAGGCGCTCTTTGAGCTGAAGACCGAGCGGGGGCCATTCGATCTGGATGAACTTTTTACTTTTCTCAGCCTGCGGTTGCGGCGGCGTGCTTTGCTCATCTTCCTGACCGACCTGTGCGACAGCGCAGCAGCAGAGGAATTCCGTCAGCGGGTCAGGATGTTGGCCGCACGCCACCTGGTGCTGGTCAACTCGATCCGGCGGCAGGGGGTGCATCCACTCTACGGGGAGCAGCAGGATGAGGCACCGCGCAGCATCGCGGATGAACTTTCGGGCCACCTGCGTTGGGACGGCTTGCGGCATTTGCAGCGCGAGCTGCGGGCTGCGGGGGTTGAGTTTACACTGGTGGACGATGAAAAGTTGAGCGTGGAAATTGTGAATCAATACCTGGCCATCAAGCAGCGCCAAATATTGTAGTTGATTATTTGATACGATGATACTCGATCTGCAGAAATTCGTTAGTGAACGCCGCCCGGACTGGGAGGCCTTTGAAGCCATGTTGCAGCATCTGGAGGATGATGCGCGCCAGCATCGGTTTGATGTCGCAGACGTGCAACGGTTCCACTACCTGTATGAACGGGTTGCAGCGGATTTGACCAAGCTGAGCACGTCTGCCGTGGAGCCGCAGACCCGTAATTATCTGGAATCTTTGGTAGCGCGTGGCTTCGGTGAAATGCATGGCAATGCCCGGCGTTTGCCCTTAACCGGCTCGTTGCTGCAGCTGGTAACGGCATTCCCGCAGGCCGTGCGGCGTCATTTCGCGATCCTGCTGATGGTGCTGGCGATTTTTGGCAGTGGCATGGTCTTTGGTGGTTTGGCGCTGGCGCTGGATGAGACTGCTAAGCCGGTGCTGATGCCCTTCCCCCATTTGTTAGGTGACCCCAGCGAGCGCGTTGCCGAAGAAGAAGCAACCGCAGCCAAAGAGGATCCGATGGAAGGCGGCAAATCTACCTTCTCGGCCCAATTGATGACGTACAATACCAAGGTGGCTATCGTCACGCTGGCGCTGGGAATGACCTTTGGCATCGGCACCGGGATTCTGCTGTTCTACAATGGGGTGATCATCGGTGCGGTGATGGTGGACTATGTGCTGGCGGGTGAGTCGGTGTTTCTTGCCGGTTGGTTGCTCCCGCATGGGAGCGTGGAGATCCCCGCGATTCTGCTGGCCGGGCAGGGTGGATTGCTGCTGGGGCGAACGCTCCTGTTTGCGCATGGCCGCAGGAGCATGGGGCAACGCTTGCAGGAGATCCGGGCGGATTTTGTGGTGCTGACGGCGGGTGTCGCATCCCTGCTGATTTGGGCGGGCATTATTGAGAGCTTCATGTCGCAGTATCATGAGCCGATTTTGCCCTACGTGGTGAAAATCTCTTTTGGTGTTATACAGTTGGTCGGGCTAATCGCTTATATGGTCCTGGCGGGGCGCGGCAATCTAAAGCAGGAGCAGCTGAAATGATGAGCAGCCGCTATAACAATCTGGTGGTGCAGACGCCAGAGGGTGTTCAATTCACCTATCAACTGGCCAGTCCAGTGTCGCGCTTTATCGCGCTGGCAGTGGACATCATGATTATTTGGACCGCCATGTCGCTAATGGGTGTGCTGGTCACTTTGATGCAATGGGTCTCGTATGACTTCGCGATGGCTTTCTACATCCTGCTCTACTCCGTTTTTAATATCGGCTACTTCATCCTGCTGGAAATGCTCTGGCGGGGCCAAACCATCGGCAAGCGAATGCTGAGCCTGCGGGTGCAGGACATGCACGGCCTGAAGTTACAGCCGGCTCAACTGGTGCTGCGCAACCTGCTGCGTTTCGCCGACAGCCTGCCGGTCCTTTACTTTCTTGGTGGCGCGTCTGCACTGATCAGTCCGCGCTCGCAGCGCTTGGGTGATATTGCAGCAGGCACTGTTGTTGTGCGGATGCCGCACCTGGCCCTGCCGGATTGGGGAGAACTGATGGAAAACCAGTTTAATTCCTTCCGCCAGTATCCACGCCTCGAGGCTCTGCTGCGACAACGCGTGCCACCGGAGGCGGCGGAACTGGCCCTCCAGTCACTGCGGCGCCGCGACGAAATGGAGCCCCTCGCCCGTGCCCGCCTCTTTCGCGAATTGGCCGTCCACTTGCAACAGCAGGTCAAATTTCCCATCGAGATTACCGCTTCCATGAGCGACGAGCAATACGTCCGCAACTGCGTGGACAGTCTTTATCAGGTAGCCCGCAAGGCGTGAACCGCCGACCGTGAATTCCTCCGATCAACCAAACACTTTCTTGCGCAGCCCCTGAATCGTCGCCAGTCCGTCCCAGTTGGCACCTCGCAGCACATTCACCTTCGGCGGGTATTTGCGCCCCTTCTCCCGTTGCCAGACACCCACAAATCCGCGCACAAACTCCTGACTGCCCAGAATCGCCCCATCCGTAAAGTAGCGCACCCGGCAGCGCAGCACCGTTGCCTTCGGCAAGAGTGCATCCTCCTGTTCCAGCACCTGCAGCGCTTTTTGGCGCGCCACCTCCGATAGCCCCGGTTGCCCCAGCCACTTCCCGAAGATCAGTTCCCGGTGGGCCTGTAAAGCCTCTGCCAAAGATAAAGATGCACGCGGCATCCCGTTCGCATAGGCGCACCAAATGTAATGAATCCCGCGCAGCGCAGCCTGCCCTGAACCCGCCGAATGGGCCACCGCCTCCGCATAGCCACAAAAACGGTAATCCTTCGGGTCCTCCACCAGTCCCGCCCGCACCGGATTCAAATCGATATACGCCGCCATCGTCTGTAAAGGATTCCCCTTGCCCTCCACCAGCACACTCTTGAA